>Ga0210044_10004763_pt1 | contig 18761 bp, 17 predicted proteins | sample CryGey13umfilter_2_FD_183959 | JGI IMG/M metagenome (GOLD analysis project Ga0210044, IMG submission 183959) | Groundwater microbial communities from aquifer in Utah, USA - Crystal Geyser 4/9/14 3 um filter (SPAdes) (version 2) | ecosystem: Environmental > Aquatic > Deep subsurface >... | reverse complement strand
GACGGCTTCGCCAGCCATTCCCGCGCGCATGTGCAGATTCAGAACGGCTGCGACCATCGCTGCACCTTCTGCGTGATCCCGTTCGGGCGCGGCCCGTCGCGGTCGGCGGCGGCGGGCGACGTGGTCGCGCAGATCCGCCGCCTGGTCGCGCGCGGCTATAACGAGGTGGTGCTGACCGGGGTCGATCTGACGAGCTGGGGCGCCGATCTGCCGGGCCGCCCGCCGCTTGGCGATCTGGTGCAGCGCATTCTGCGGCTGGCTCCCGACCTGCCGCGCCTGCGGCTGAGCTCGATCGACAGCGTAGAGGCCGATGCCGCGCTGACCGACGCGATGGCGTCCGAGCCGCGCCTGATGCCGCACCTGCACCTCAGCCTGCAATCGGGCGACGACATGATCCTCAAGCGGATGAAGCGCCGCCACAGCCGCGACGACGCGATCCGCTTTTGCGAGGAGATGCGCGCGCGCCGCCCCGACATCGTGTTCGGCGCCGACCTGATCGCGGGCTTTCCCACCGAGACCGAGGCGATGGCCGGGAACTCGCGCACGCTGATCGACGCCTGCGGGCTGACATGGCTGCATGTGTTTCCCTACAGCGCCCGCGCGGGCACGCCCGCCGCGCGGATGCCGCAGGTTCCCGCGCCCGAGCGCGCCGCCCGCGCCGCCCTGTTGCGCGCGGCGGGCGCGGCGCGCGCCGACGCCTGGCGCGCCGGGCGCGTCGGCGGCGTCGAAGCTTGCGTGGTCGAAGCCGGCGGCGTCGGCCGCTCCGAAGGCTTCGCCGAAGTCACGCTGACCGCCGCGCAGACCGCCGCCACGCCCCCCGGCGCCCTGATCGCCGCCCGCATCGCCGCCGTCGCGGGCACCCGCCTGATCGCCGCCTGACCCCTCACCCCAACCCTCTCCCGCAGGCGGGAGAGGGTTGGGGTGAGGGGCGCGGACGGCGCCATCGCCGCAGAGGGCGCGCAGGCGGCGCGGGTTTCATCCCTCGCCCCCGTCCGGGGGAGAAGGCCGGGGTGAGGCGGCGGCGCCCCCCGCGCGACGCCCGGCGCGCGCCGCAACCGCTAGCCCGCAATACCCCCGGCGCCGCCCTCAACGCCGCGCCCCCTCTCCCCCTCCGGGGGAGAGGGTCGGGGTGAGGCGGCGGCGCCCTACGCCCCGCCCCTGCCGCCGCGCATCGCTTGCGCCAGCCGCTCCGCAACCGCCAGACGGTCGAGGTCGATCCCGGTATCCGCCCCCAGCGCCGCCAGCCGCGCCGCCACCGCGCGCGTGCTCACGTTGCCCGGCGCCCCCGGCGCGAACGGACAGCCGCCAAGGCCCGCCACCGAGGCGTCGAAGGTGCGCAGGCCGCGCGCCCAGGCCGCCGCCACGTTGTCGGGCGCCCGCCCGCCGGTGTCGTGGAAATGCCCCGCCAGCCGGTCCGGCCCCGCGACCTTCAGCACCGCGTCCAGCATCGCGTCCACCGTGTCGGGCGCCCCGGCGCCGATGGTGTCGCCAAGGCTCACCTCGCGCGCGCCCAGCGCCAGCAAGGCCTCCGTCACCCGCGCCACGGCGCCGGGCGGCGTCGGCCCGTCATAGGGGCAGGCGATGACGCAGGAGACATAGCCGCGCAGCGCCACGCCGTCGGCCCGCGCGGCCTCCGCCACCGGGGCGAAGCGCTCAAGGCTCTCGGCGATGCTGGCGTTGATGTTGGCGCGGCTGAAGCCCTCGGAGGCCGAGGCGAACACCGCCACCTCGCCCGCCCCTGCCGCGACCGCCGCCTGATAGCCGCGCAGGTTCGGCGTCAGCGCGGCATAGACCACGCCGGGCGCGCGGCGGATCCCCGCCAGCACCGCCGCGCCGTCGGCCATCTGCGGCACCGCCTTCGGCGACACGAACGAGGCCGCCTCGATATGCGTGAGGCCACACAGCGACAGCGCGTCGATCAGCGCGATCTTGGCAGGCGTAGGGATCGGGCGCGCCTCGTTCTGCAAGCCGTCGCGCGGGCCGACCTCGTAGAGGCGCGCGCGCTCAGCCATCGGTCGGCGCGGCGCCGGTGGCGGCGTCGCTCTCAGGCGCCAGCGCCGCCAGCAGCGCGCCTTCGGCGACCTGATCGCCCGCCGCCACCGCGACCTCAGCCACCACGCCGTCGCGGGGCGCGCGCAGGGCGTGCTCCATCTTCATCGCCTCCAGCGTCACCAGCCGGTCGCCCGCCGTCACCGCGTCGCCCGCCGCCACATGCACCGCCTTGACCAGCCCCGACATCGGCGCGCGCGCGGCGTCGCCGCCCTGCGCCGCCTCGCCGCCCGCCGCAAGCGGATCGGGGATCGCGAAGCGGTGCGTCCGCCCGTCGCGAAACAGCGTGACAAAGCGCGCATCGGCGACCGGTCGCGCGCCGGTCACGCCGTCGCCAAAGCGCACCGTCAGCGCGCCGTCGGGTCCGGGCGTCGCGGCGAAGGCGGCGTCGTCCGCCGGGGTCTGCGCCCGCCAGCCCGCGCCCGCGCGGGTCAGCCGCACGTCGCCGCCCTCCAGCCGCGCCACCGCCAGCGCCTCGCCCCAGGCGCGCCAGCCGTCGCGCGCGCCCCACGGCCCCGGCGCTGGCGGATCGCTCAAGCCCAGCGCGGCCAGCCCCGCCAGCGCCCAGTCGAGCGCCTCCGGCGCCGGGTCGATGGCCAGCGCGTCGCCCCGCCGCGCGATCAGCCCGGTGTCCACCTTGCCCGACGCCACGTCCCCGTCGCGCAGCAGCCGCGCGAGAAACCCCGCGTTGGTCACGCAGCCCGCCGCCTCGACCCGGTCCAGCGCCGCCGTCAGCCGCCCCAGCGCCTCGGCCCGCGTCGCGCCATGGGCGATCAGCTTGGCGATCATCGGGTCGTAGTAGGGCGTCACCGCGTCGCCCGCGCGCACGCCCGCATCGACGCGCGCCCCGCCTTCGCGCGCATCGTCGGGCAGCGCCAGATGCGTCAGCCGCCCGGCGGCGGGCAGAAAGCCCGCGCCCGCGTCCTCGGCATAGAGCCGCGCCTCGATGGCCCAGCCGTCCAGCCGCAGCGCGTCCTGCGTCAGCGGCAGCGCCTCGCCCGCGGCGACGCGCAGTTGCCATTCCACAAGATCGGTCCCCGTCACCGCCTCGGTAACCGGATGCTCCACCTGAAGGCGTGTGTTCATCTCCATGAAATAAAAGCGATCCGCGCGCAGGCCGTCGCTGGCGTCGGCGATGAACTCCACCGTTCCGGCGCCGACATAGCCCACCGCCTGCGCCGCGCGCACCGCCGCAGCGCCCATCTCGGCGCGCATCTCGGCGCTCATCCCCGGCGCCGGTGCCTCCTCGATCACCTTCTGGTGGCGGCGTTGCAGCGAGCAGTCGCGCTCGAACAGATGGACGGCGCCGCCGTGGCTGTCGCAGAACACCTGCACCTCGATATGGCGCGGCGTGGCGACGTATTTCTCCACCAGCACCGCGCCGTCGCCAAAGCTGGAGGCGCCTTCGCGCTGCGCGCCCTCCAGCGCCTCGGCGAAGTCGGCGGCGCGATCGACCCGGCGCATCCCCTTGCCGCCGCCGCCTGCGCGCGCCTTGATCAGCACGGGCCAGCCGATCTCCGCCGCGCAACCCGCCAGGAACGTCGGATCCTGCTCGGGCCCATGATAGCCGGGAACCACCGGCACCCCCGCGCCTTGCATCCGCGCCTTGGCGGCGTCCTTCAGCCCCATGGCGCGAATGGCTGAGGGCGGCGGGCCGATCCAGACCAGACCCGCCGCCTGAACCGCCTCGGCGAAGCCCGCGTTTTCACTGAGAAAACCGTAACCGGGGTGGATCGCCTGCGCGCCGCTCGCCCGCGCCGCCGCGATGATGGCGTCGCCGCGCAGATAGCTTTGCGCAGCGGGCGCCGGGCCGATCCGCACCGCCGCGTCGCAGGCGGCGACGTGCATCGCGCCCGCGTCGGCGTCGGAGAACACCGCCACCGTGCGCACCCCCATGCGGCGACAGGTGCGCGCGATGCGCACGGCGATCTCGCCCCGGTTGGCGATCAGGATCTTGTCAAACATGGCGCTCACATCCTGAACACGCCGAAGCGCGTCGGCGCCATCGGCGCGCACAACGCCGCCGCCAGCGACAGCGCCAGCGCCCGGCGCGTCGCGCGCGGGTCGAGCACGCCGTCGTCCCACAGCCGGGCGGAGGCGTAGAGCGGGTGGCCTTGGCGCTCGAACTGCGCCGTGATCGGCGCGCGGAACGCGGCTTCCTCCTCCGCGCTCCATGCGCCGCCGCGCCGCTCGACGCCGTCGCGCCTGACCGTGGCCAGCACGCCCGCCGCCTGCGGCCCGCCCATCACCGAGATGCGGCTGGCGGGCCAGCTCCATAGAAAACGCGGCGAGAACGCGCGCCCGCACATGCCATAGTTGCCGGCGCCGAAGCTGCCGCCAATCAGCACCGTCAGCTTGGGCACCTCGGCGCAGGCCACGGCGGTCACCAGCTTGGCGCCGTCCTTGGCGATGCCGCCCGCCTCATACTTGCGGCCCACCATGAAGCCGGTGATGTTCTGCAGGAACAGCAAGGGGATGCCGCGCTGGCAGCACAGCTGCACGAACTGCGCGCCCTTCAGCGCGCTCTCGGAATAGAGCACGCCGTTGTTGGCGAGAATCGCCACCGGCAGCCCCTCGACATGGGCGAAGCCGCAGACCAGCGTCTCGCCATAGCGCGCCTTGAACGGATCGAAGCGGGAGCCGTCCACGATCCGCGCGATGACCTCGCGCACGTCATACGGCTGGCGCAGGTCGGCGGGCACGACGCCCAGCAACTCGTCAGGGTCGAAAGCCGGGTCTTCGGGGCTTTGCGCATCGACATGCGCGCCCTGCGCGACGCCCAGATTGCCCACCGCCGCCCGCGCCAGCGCCAGCGCGTGGGCGTCGTCCTCGGCCAGATGGTCGGCGACGCCGGAAAGCCGCGTGTGCACGTCGCCGCCGCCCAGATCCTCGGCGCTGACCACCTCGCCGGTGGCGGCCTTCACCAGCGGCGGACCGGCGAGAAAGATCGTGCCCTGATCGCGCACGATGATGGTCTCGTCCGACATCGCGGGCACATAGGCGCCGCCCGCCGTGCAGCTGCCCATCACCACCGCGATCTGGCCGATCCCTTGCGCGCTCATCCGCGCCTGATTGTAGAAGATGCGGCCAAAATGGTCGCGGTCAGGGAAAACCTCGTCCTGATGCGGCAGGTTGGCGCCGCCCGAGTCCACCAGATAGACGCACGGCAGGCGGTTCGCCGCCGCGATCTCCTGCGCGCGCAGGTGCTTTTTCACCGTCATCGGGAAATAGGCGCCGCCCTTCACGGTGGCGTCGTTGGCGACAATCATCACCGCACGCCCCGCGACGCGGCCGACGCCGGTTATGATCCCCGCCGCAGGCGCGTCGCCGCCATACATCCCATGCGCCGCGAACAGCCCGACCTCCAGAAACGGCGCGCCGGGGTCGAGCAGCCGCGCGATCCGCTCACGCGGCGGCAGTTTTCCGCGCGAAGCATGGCGCGCGGTCGCCTCCGCCCCGCCGCCCGCCAGCGCCACCTGCGCCGCCGCCTCGATCTCCGCCAGCGCATCGAGTTGCGCGGCGCGGTTGGCGCGGAAGTCGTCGGCGCGGGGGGAGAGGGATGAGGCGAGGCAAGTCATCGGAAAAGCTCCACGGGCACGCCGTGGTCGAGCGTAGCCCAAAGGCGGTCGCCGGTCAGCGCAGTGAGACCGGTTTCAGCGGCGAGCGCAAGACAGGCGCAGTCGGCGAACGAGAGGCCGGAGCGCCGGTAGCGGGAGCGCAGCGCTCCGGCGCGCCACACTTGACCGCCGGTAAAGGCGACCGACACCAGTCCTAAAGCGCGCAGCGCCGCAGTCGCCTCGGCCTGCTTTAATCCGTGATCGAGAAGCTTGGACAGGCATTCAGACAGCGTCACCGTCGAGACCATTGCGCCCTGGCGCCGCGTCTCGACCGACGCGGCGCCAAGTTCGCCGAAGGCGAGCGCGAGAATTGCGGAGCTGTCGAGGACGACAGTCACGCGTCGGCATCCTCGCGCGCCGCTTCGGCCCGGCGTTCGGCGATCAGTTCATCCACGACGCTCACGCCCGGCTTCTTGTGTTTCTGGGCGATGCGCTGGAAGTGGCGGATGGCTGCCAGCGGCGAGATGATCCGCAATTCACCGTCCTCCACATGGGCGGTCACGCGCCCGTCGGGGTCCAGCATCATTGCATCGCGCAACACCTTGGGAAGGACGAGGCGACCGTCTCGGGAGATGTGCAAAGGAAAGTAGTCGTCCACGTTCTCCGCGTTGAATGGGGACGGCTCCTCCGAGAACGCCTGCTCCGTTTCCGTGTCGCGAGCGTCCTGCATGGGGTTCATGTCCCTGTCCGGCAAAGGAATCCCTGCCTCCTCCAACGTGTTCCTGACATGTTGATAGCGGATGCCGAGAAAGCGCGCGATGTCGGCGCGAGCATAGCCCGCTCGACCAAGCTTTCTGATCTTGTCGGCCTTCGTCACCAGCCCGTCGGTCATCCGCGTCATTTCAGCCTCACTGGCGTGCATGGCAAAACTCCCGGGTTGCCTCGGCGCCCTTCGCAGGCGCGCCTCAGACAGGTACTATCTATCCATTCGATTTGCAACCTATCTATGTATCCAGAAATACCTACCTACTCCACCACCCCAACCAACTCCCGCCCGATCAGCATCCGCCTGATCTCCTGCGTGCCGGCGCCGATCTCATACAGCTTGGCGTCGCGCAACAGGCGCTCGGCGGGATAGTCGCGGGTGTAGCCGTTGCCGCCCAGCGCCTGGATCGCCTCCAGCGCCGCCTGCGTCGCGCGGTCGGAGGCGAACAGCAGGCAGCCGGCTGCGTCCTGCCGCGTGGTCTGCCCCCGGTCGCAGGCCTGCGCCACCGCATAGACATAGGCGCGGCTGGCGTTCATCGCCGTGTACATGTCGGCGATCTTGCCCTGCATCAGCTGGAACTCGCCGATCGGGCGGCCGAACTGACGGCGCTCGCGCACATAGGGCATCACCACGTCCATGCAGGCCGCCATGATGCCCAGCGGCCCGCCCGCCAGCACCACGCGCTCATAGTCGAGGCCCGACATCAGCACGCGGACGCCGCGCCCCTCCTCGCCGAGCACGTTCTCGAACGGCACTTCGCAATCCTCGAAGATCAGTTCGCAGGTGTTGGAGCCGCGCATCCCCAGCTTGTCGAGCTTGGGGCCGGTGCTGAAGCCCTTCATCCCCTTCTCGACCAGAAACGCGGTGATGCCCTTCGCGCCCGCCTCCGGGTCGGTCTTGGCGTAAACCACCAGCGTATCGGCGTCCGGCCCGTTGGTGATCCAGAACTTCGAGCCGTTCAGCACGTAAGCCGCGTTGCGCTTTTCCGCGCGCAGCGTCATCGACACCACGTCCGAACCTGCGCCCGGCTCGCTCATCGCCAGCGCGCCGACGTGTTCGCCGCTGATGAGTTTGGGCAGATATTTCGCGCGCTGCTCCGGCGTGCCGTTCAGCGTGATCTGGTTGACGCAGAGGTTGGAGTGGGCGCCGTAACTCAGCCCCACCGAGGCCGAGGCGCGGCTGATCTCCTCGACGCAGACGCAATGCGCCAGATAGCCCATGCCCGCGCCGCCGAATTCCTCCGGCGCCGTGACGCCCAGCAGGCCCATCGCGCCCATCTCGCGCCACAGATCGCGCGCGAAGGCGTTGTCGCGGTCGATGTCGGCGGCGAGCGGCGCGATACGCTCCTGCGCGAAGCGGTGCACCGCGTCGCGCAGCGCCTCGACATCCTCGCCCAGCGCGAATCCCATGCCTGCCGTGAACATCGCCAAAACCCTCCCGCCGAGTGTCGCCGCAGAGTAATAGAACGAGCGTTCAGTTCAAGCGAAACTCACCCCCGTCCGACAAACGGCATCTTGGTCGCCATGATGGTGATGGTCTGCACGTTCACGTCCAGCGGCAATGCGGCCATCCGCACCACCGCGTCGGCGACGTGGCGCACGTCCATCACCGGCTCGACCTTGAGCGTCCCGTCGGCCTGCGGCACGCCTTTGGTCATCGCCTGCGTCATGTCGGAGGCCGCGTTGCCGATGTCGATCTGGCCGCAGGCGATGTCATAGGGGCGCCCGTCGAGCGAAATGGTCTTGGTCAGCCCGGTGATCGCGTGCTTGGACGCGGTGTAGGGAACCGAGCCGATTCGCGGCGTGTGCGCCGAGATCGAGCCGTTGTTGATGATCCGCCCGCCCTGCGGCGCCTGCGCCTTCATCATGCGGAACGCGCCGCGCGCGATCAGGAAGGCGCCGTCGAGGTTCACGCCCACCACGCGCCGCCAGTCGGCCCAGGCCACGTCGCCGGTCTCGGTGGCGGGCAGCGCGGCGCCGGCGTTGTTGAACACCACGTCCAGCCGCCCGAACGCCGCGCCGATGCGCGCGAACAGCGCATCGACCGACGCCTCGTCTGTCACGTCGCAGGCGACCGCCAGCGCGCGGTCGCCGTGCGGCGCGGCGACGGCGGCCAGCGCGTCGGCGCGGCGCGCGGCCAGCGCCACCTTCGCGCCCGCCGCCAGAAACGCCTCCGCCGTCGCGCGGCCTATGCCCTGGCTGGCCCCGGTCACCAGCACGATCTTGTCCCGAACGCTCACCGCATCATCCCCCCCCGTTCCGAACGGACCGCCGCCGCCCCCGGCGACGGCCCCTCCCCGCCACCTTAGCGTTGCAGCGCGCCGACGCCAGAGAAACGGAACGCCTCCTTCTCCAGCGCGTTCAGCTCATCGGGCGACATCTGGTCGTGTGCGACAAGGATGCGGCCCAGGAACACCAGCGGCAACGCCTCGGCGCGGCCCTCAAGGTGATACTTCACCGCCTCCGCCGCCGCCGCGCCCACGTCGTCGCCCATCCGCATCGGCGTCGCGTCGAGCTCGCCGCGCCGGATGGCGTCGAGCTCCAGCCCCGTGCCGCCCCAGCCGGTATTGAAGATCTCCTTGTTGCGCCCGGCGCCCTCCAGCGCCTCGAGCCCGCCCATCGCCATCGCGGTGTTGGCGTAGTGGATCAGCGTCACCTCCGGATAGGCCTGAAGGATCAGGTTGGTGCCGTCATAGCCGCCCTCGCGCGTATAGTCGCCATAATGCTCGTAAGCCTTGGTCCAGCCGCCCTTCTCCGCCACGCAGGCCTCGAACTCGCCCGAGCGCTGATTGTCGGTGATGCCGGGGATGCCGCGCAGCAGCGCGTAGGTGACGTCGCGGCCCTCGCGCCCGATCAGGTAGTCGCACATGTTGGCGGCGCCGAGGCTGGAGGAGAAGTCGAACCATCCGGCCGGCTGCGGGTCGAGTTGCTTGAGCGGCGTGAAGAACGACCAGACGAAGGTGGTGAAATCGTCAGACTTCGCCAGCCGCTGGATGTTGTCGGCCTGCGTCGCAAGCTCCGACGGGCCGAACACCACGAAGTCGTAGAGGTCGCCGTCCTGCAACACCTGATCGGTGTAGGTGCTCTGCAACTGGTGCTCGATCTGGCGGGAGGCGAATTCGGTGGTCTCGTACTTGATGCCGAGTTCGTCCATCCGCTTGGTGAAGGCCAGATAGGCGCGCGCCCAGAAGTCGGACACGTCCGCCGAGGGATAGATCAGCGCGATCTGGATCGGCTTTTCCTGCGCCGCGCTCAGCGGAACCGCAGGCGCGCCGACCACCGCCTGCAGCGCCTCGACCGACCCCGGCCGGTTGACCTCCGGCGGCAGCCAGTAGTCGCGGCTGTCGGCGTCGGGCAGCGGCGCCAGCGGCAGCGTGTCGGCGGCCAGCGCGGCCCCTGCGGTCAGCAGCGCCGCCAGCGCCGCGCCTGTCATCAATGGTTTCATGCGTTTCTCTCCCCTTGGTGTTTTCTTGGATGAGGCGGCGTCAGCGCACCGCCGACGTCTCGCCCGCGAACAGCCAGCCCAGCGCGAACAGCGCCGCGACGATGGCCAGAATGGTCAGGATGAAGCGCCCCAGCCGCCGGTTCTCCGGCGTGCGCAGCGCCGCCATCATGCCGCCCTGCCCGTCGCGGTCCTTCATCTGGAGCCAGGTGTAGAACGCCACCGACAGGATGATCACCACGCCGGAGGCCACCGACTGCCAGAAGAACTCGATGCGCAGCGTCACCAGCGCATTGATCATCATCGCCAGCAGCAACACGCCCGCCAGCGACCCCAGCATCGAGCCGCGCCCGCCGAACAGCGAGGTGCCGCCCACCACCACCGCCGCAATCACATGCAGGTTGAAGAACGGCGCCGAAGTCGCCTGCACAGCGTTCAGTTTTCCCGCCAGCATCACCCCGGCAAGCCCCGCCATCGCGCCCATCAGCACATAGACATAGACCTTGTAGCGGTTGACCGGCACGCCGGTCAGGTCCGCCGCCTCGGGGTTGGAGCCGATGGCGATGGCGTAGCGGCCCAGCCGGGTGCGGGTGTAGATGAAATACCCAGCGACGATGGTGGTCAGCCCGATCACCACCGGGACCGGCAGGAACCCCGGTATCTGGCCGCGCCCGATCGCCACCACCTCCTCGGGGAAGCGCGACAGCACCACCCCCTTGGCCAGCACCAGCGCCAGCCCGCGATAGGCCAGATCCATCGCGAGGGTTCCGATCAGGTCGGGCACCCGGAGCTTGGTGATGATCAGCCCGTTCACCAGCCCGCACAGCGCCCCCAGCGATATCGCCAGCGGCACGGCGACCCACCACGGAAAGCCATGGGATTTCAGCATGTAGCCCATCACGATCGCGGTCAGCGCCGCGACCGAGCCGATGGAGAGGTCGATGCCGCGCGTCACGATCACGATGGTCATCGCCATCGCCATTGGCATGTAGAGCGCGGCGTCCTTGAGGATGATGTCGAAGTTGGAAAGCCGGAAATAGCGCGCAGGCTCCAGCGCCAGCATCAGCAGCAGCAGCGCCGCGATCATCGCCATCGGCCCGATCAGCGCCAGCCAGCCCTCCAGCCGCTCACGGGTCGTCAGCCCCGCCGAGGGCGTCTGCTCCGTCGCCGCGCTCACGCCGCGTGCTCCGCCGCGTGCTCCGCCGCGTGCTCCGTCGGGTGCGCGCCGATGATCATGCCCAGCACGGTCTTGCTGTCGGTGTCGGCCGTTCTGACCACGCCAACCCTTTTTCCCCGCCGCATCACCTGAATACGGTCCGAGATCGCGAACACGTCGTCCAGGCTGTGCGAGATCACGATCACCGCCAGCCCCTGATCGCGCACCGCCTCGATCAGCTTCAGGGTGCGCGCAGTCTCGCGCGGGCCCAGCGCCGCCGTCGGCTCGTCCATCACCAGAACCCGCAGCTTGGAATCATAGACCGCGCGGGCGATCGCCACCGCCTGCCGCTGGCCGCCCGACAGGCTTTCGGTCGGCACATCCATGCTGCGCAGCGTCACGCCCAGCCGGTCGCGCAGCGTCCGCTCGGCCTCCGCGCGCATCCTGGCGTTGTCGAGGATCTCGATCCCCAGAAACCGCCGGGTCAGCTCCGCGCCGAGAAACATGTTGGCGGCGGGCGTCAGGTGATCGGCCAGCGCCAGCGTCTGATAGACCGCGTCGATGCCGTGGGCGATGGCGTCGGAGTGGCTGGTCATCGCCAGCGGCGCGCCGTCCATCTCGACGGCTCCGGCGGTCGGCTGGAACACGCCGGTCAGAATCTTGATCAGCGTTGATTTCCCGGCGCCGTTGTCGCCGACGATCGCCAGAACCTCGCCCGCCCAGGCGTCGAGTTCCACCCCATCCAGCGCCGTGACGCCGCCGAAACGCTTCGATATGCCGCGCATGGAAATGAGCGGGGCCGCCGCCGTCGTCGGTTCCGTCATCGTCGCCTCCCCGGTGACTTTCTTGTTAGCGATAACAATTGCGGCGCGCCGTCGCGCTGTCAACCTCTATCGTGCATGGCGTCGCCATCCGTCAAAGGCGCGTTGACAGGATGATGATAGCGATACCATACTTCGTCGGGGGCAGGCCCGTCGCCACGCCCCAGCGACCAGAGGAGACTGCGGCTTGGACGATCACAAGTCGCCGCAACCCGCCCGCCGCCCGACCATGAGCGACGTGGCCCGCGCCGCCGGGGTTTCGCCGATGACCGTGTCGCGGGCGCTGCGCGGCGACCCGACCGCCGCCCCCGCCACCCGCGCCCGCATCGTCGCCATCGCCGACGAGCTGGGCTATGTGCTCGACGCCTCCGCCGCCGCGCTGTCGTCGCGCCGCTCCGGCTTCATCGCGGTCACGCTGCCGTCGCTGAACAACGCCAACTTCGCCGACACGCTGCGCGGCGTAACCGAGGGGCTGGCGGCCACGCCGCTGCAGATCCTGCTCGGCTACACCGACTATGACATCGGCGAGGAGGAGCGGCTGATCGCTTCGCTGCTGCGCCGCCAGCCCGAGGCGATCGTCGTCACCGGCGGCGCCCATACGCCGCGCGCGCGGCGGCTGCTGGCGGGCGCCGCAATCCCGGTGGTCGAAATGTGGGATCTGCCCGCCGACCCGATCGGCCATGTCGTCGGCTTCTCCAACGCCGAGGCCTCCGCGCTGATGGTGCGCCGCCTGCACGAAAAAGGCTATCGCGCGATGGGCTTTCTTGGCGTCGCGACCAGCCGCGACACGCGCGGCGGCGACCGTTTGCGCGGGTTTCGCCGCGCGCTCGGGGAGATCGGGCTGTCCGCGCACCGCGTGGTCGAGGTCGGGGCGCCGCCGGTGACCATGCCGCAGGGCGCGCAGGCGATGGGGCGGATGCTGGAGACGTTTCCCGACGTGGACGTGGTGCTGTGCGTCTCCGACCTCTCGGCGATGGGGGCGCTGCACGAGGCCCATGCGCGCGGCCTGCGCATGCCGCAGCAGGTGGCGGTGGCGGGTTTTGGCGACTTCGACCTTGCGGCCTACACCCTGCCCGCGCTGACCACGATCAACGTGGACGCGCGCGAGATCGGGCGGCAGGTGGCGCGCGTGGTGCTGGGCGCGGTCGGGCCGCACCCCGCGCACCCCGCGCCGCAGCGCCTGACCACCACAATCCGCATCGTCGAGCGCGACAGCGCTTGACCGCGCGCGACGCAAGGCGGCCACTGCCGCAAGACGTCAGCGCAACGGGGGATCGGGCGATGACCATCGGCGAAGCGGCGGCGGCCAGCAACCTGGCGCTCAAGACCATCCGCTATTACGAGGAGATCGGACTGGTGCGCCCGCGCCGCGGCCTCAACGGCTATCGCGATTTCTCCGAGGCCGAGACGCGCAAGCTGGCCTTCGTCGCCCGCGCGCGCGATCTGGGCTTCTCCATCGGGGAATGCCGCGCGCTGCTGAACCTCTACGAGGACCGCAGCCGCGCCAGCGCCGACGTCAAGCGGCTGGCGGCGGCGCATCTTGCCGAAATCGACCGCAAGATCGCGGGCCTTCAGGCGATGCGCGCCACGCTGGGCGCGCTGGTGCGGCGCTGCCACGGCGACGACCGGCCGGAATGCCCGATCCTCGACGACCTGGCGGGCGCCGCGCAGGAAGGCTGACGGCGCCGCACTTGACCCGCAGCCCCCGGCGCCGTCAGACAGGGGGCGTCGGCCCGGATGCGGGCGCAGCCAGAGACCGCCCATGCCCTTCGCCGCCCTGCGCCGCCGGTTGCGCGACCCGGCCACGGAGCTTGGCCTGATCCGCCGCGTGTTCGTCGAGAACGGCCGCGCCTATCTGCGCCGCTATGCGCTGGCGTTCGCGTTCATGGCGGCGGCGGCGGCGGCGACGGCGGCCAGCGCCTGGATCATGCGCGACGTGATCAACGAGATCTTCGTCAACCGCCGCGAGGACATGGTGGCGCCGATCGCGCTGGCGGTGCTGGCGATCTTCATCGTCAAGGGCGCCGCCAGCTATGGCGCCTCGGTGATCCTGTCGCGCATCGGCGCCAACATCGTCGCGAAAATCCAGATGCGCATCGCCGACAACGTGCTGGCGCAGGGCATGGACTTCTACGACGACGCGGTGACGGCGCAGCTGACCACCCGGCTGTCGCACAACGCCGAGGCCGCGCGCGACCTGATCAACAGCATCGTCACCTCCGCCGGGCGCGACGCGCTGTCGGTGCTGGCGCTGGTGACGGTGATGGTGGCGCAGGACCCCGCGATGGCGGGCCTTGCGCTGCTGGTGGCGCCGCCCGCCGTCTGGGGCGTGGCGCGGCTGGTCAAGCGGGTGAAGAAGCTGGCGAAACAGGAGTTCATTTCGCTGGCGCGCATCGTCGAGGTGATGAACGAGGTCGTGCGCGGCGTGAAGGTGGTGAAGTCCTTCGGCATCGAGGCCAAGCTGCGCGACGACCTGAACGCGGCGATCCGCGACGTGGAGCACCGCTCGGTCGGCATCGCCCGGCTCAACGCGCTGTCCGGCCCGCTGATGGAGACGCTGGGCGGCGTGGCGGTTGCCGTGGTGATCCTCTACGCCGGGTATTCGGTGATCGGGCGCGGCGGCGACGCGGGCGCGTTCTTCTCGTTCCTCACCGCCTTCCTGATGGCCTATGAGCCCGCCAAGCGGCTGGCGCGGCTGAACGTGCACCTGCAAAACAAGCTGATCGGCGTGCGGCTGCTCTACGACCTGCTCGACACCGCGCCGACGCTGACCGAAGCGCCCGGCGCCGCGCCGCTGACGGTGCGCGCGGGCCGGGTGCGCTTTGACGCGGTCAGCTTCGCCTATCGCGACGCGCCCGCCCTGCGCGACATCAGCTTCGAGGCGGCGCCGGGCAAGGTGACGGCGCTGGTCGGGCCGTCGGGCGCGGGCAAATCCACCGTGTTCAGCCTGATCGCGCGTTTCTACGACCCCGACGCGGGCGCGGTGGAGATCGACGGGCAGGACCTGCGCGGCGTCACGCTGGCGTCGCTGCGCGGCCATGTGGCGCTGGTGGGGCAGGATACGTTCCTGTTCTCCGCCAGCGTGCGCGACAACATCCGCTTCGGCAGGCCCGGTGCCAGCGACGCCGAGGTGACGGCCGCCGCGCGCGACGCCAACGTGACCGACTTCGCCGAAGCGTTGCCGCAGGGCTTCGACACGCAGGTGGGCGAGGCCGGCGGCAGGCTGTCAGGCGGGCAGCGCCAGCGCGTCGCCATCGCGCGCGCCATGCTGCGCGACGCGCCGATCCTGCTGCTGGACGAGGCGACCTCGGCGCTCGACGCCGAATCCGAGGCCGCGGTGCAGCAGGCGCTGGAGCGGCTGATGCGGGGCCGCACCACGCTGGTGATCGCGCACCGGCTGGCCACCATCCGCAACGCCGACGCGATCCTGGTGATGCGCGACGGCCGCGTCGAGGAAAGCGGCGACCATGCCGGGCTGATGGCGCGGGGCGGCCTCTACAGCCGCCTGCACGCCCTGCAGTTTCGCGACGCGCCGCGCGGTCCGGTCATCTGACGCCCGCCCGCCGCCGCAGGGCCGGGCGGCGGCGCTGGCGCCCCCGACGCGCGGGCGCTCAGCGCCTCGCGCTCACCGCCTTGCGCTCACCACGCCGCCCTCACCACGCCGCGCCAAACGTATCCGCCACGTCGCGCGCCTGCGCCGGCGTCAGCATCACCGGGTTGCAGCCGCGCAGCAGCAGCGCCAGCCGCGCCGTCTCCTCAAGCTCCTCGATCGCATGGACCGCCGCCTCAAGGGTCTCGCCCGCCACCACCGGGCCATGATTGGCCAGCAGCACCGCCGCGCGCGCGCCCGCCAGCCCGCGCACCGCGTCGCCCATGGCGGGGTCGCCGGGGCGGAAGAACGGCAGCAGCTTGACCCGCCCCAGCCGCATCACCGAATAGGCGGTCAGCGGCGGCAGCGCGCAGTCTGGGTCGGTCTCCGGCAGCATCGACACCGCCACCGCATGGGTGGAGTGCAGATGCGCCACGGCGCCCGCCCCGGCGCGCGTGTCATAGAACGCGCTGTGCAGCGCCATCTCCTTGGTGGGCGCGTCGCCGCCGATCAGCCGCCCCTGCGCGTCCAGCCGCGACAGCCGGGCGGGATCGAGCGCCCCCATGCTCGACCCCGTCGGCGTCACCAGCAGCCCGCCGTCCGGGGTGCGCGCCGAGATGTTGCCCGAGGCGCCGCCGGTCAGCCCCCGCTCGAAGATCGACCGCGCCAGGCGGCAGATGTCCTCGCGCAGCCGCGTCTCCGCGCGCATCGTCTCAGACCCGCGTTCGCGCCGGGGCCTTCGCCCGGCCCCCGCCTGCGCGCCGGGGCCTTCGCCCGGCCCGCGCCCGGCGTCGGCGCCGCCGCGCGGGCGCCCGTCAGATCGGCTGTCTTCATCGCATTCTCCCGACGACGGCCACGCTCGCTTGACCTGCCTGGCGTCGAAGGCTATCGCAGCGGCGGTCGAGCCGGTAGCTCAGTTGGTAGAGCATTCGACTTTTAATCGAATGGTCGTGGGTTCGAGTCCCACCCGGCTCACCAGTCCCATCGCGCAACCGGCTGCGGCGCGTGGCGTATCGCCGCGCGAAAGCGCCCGCGCGCTGGAACGGCGCGGCGGCGAACCGGGTGCGCGGGCGGGATGATCTCAAGAAACGCCTCGCGCGCGCCGGTCACGCGGGCATCAGCGCCTTGTGATGATCGGCGATCATCCGTCATTTGCATGATTGACCGCCGTAGCGTGATCTCGCACCACTGGAAGCGCGCCGGCGCAAAGCGGCGCGCGGGTAATGGTGAGGGACATGCCATGAAACGGATACTGTTCGGCGCCAGCGCAGCCGCGCTGCTGCTCGCGACACCCGGCCTCGCGCAAAGCAACGCCGAAGTGATGCGTCAGCTTCAGGCGATGCAGGCGCAGATCGAGGCCCTGAAGGCGGAAGTGGACAGCGCCAAGGCCGAGGCCGCCGCCGCAAGGACGCAATCCGCCGCCGCCGAGACCAAGGTGACCGCCGCCACCGCCGAGGGCGGCGCGCTCGTCTCCGGCGGCAAGACCGGCGTGCGCGTGTCGCTGTCGGGACAGGTCAACCGCGGCGTGCTGTTCACCGACGACGGCGACAGCACCGACGCATTCTTCGTGGACAACGACAACTCCTCGACCCGGATCCGCATTCTCGGCGAGGCGGACTACGACGAGAACACCACGATCGGCACCAACATCGAGGTGCAGTTCGAGTCGAACTCGACCGCAGATGTCAACCAGAACAGCAAGCGCAACGTCGGCAACGACAACTTTACCCAGCGCAAGCTGGAGCTCTACGTTGACAACAAGCAGCTCGGGCGCCTGACGCTGGGTCAGGGCGACACGGCGTCGAACGGCACCTCGGAACAGGACCTCTCCGGCACCACCGTGATCGGCTATTCCGGCGTCACCGACTTTGCGGGCGGCCTGTTCGTGCGCGACAGCAACACCAACGCGCTCACCGGACTCACGATCAACAAAGTCACCTCGAACCTCGACGGCCTGTCGCGCGACGACCGCATCCGCTACGACACGCCCAAGTTCAGCGGCTTCTCGCTCGCCACCTCGGCCGTTGCGGACGACCGCTATGATGTGGCGCTGTTCTACGGCGACCGGTTGGGCGATGTGGAAGTGCGCGGCGCCGTGTCCTACGCCAGCGCCAGCGCGTCGGGAACCGCGAACGCCTTCGATATCGTCAACGGCTCGGTCTCGGCCCTGCATGTGCCCAGCGGCGTGAGCGCCACCTTCGCCGCCGGCACGCGCGACACCGACAACCAGGACAACGACACCACGTTCTATTACGGCAAGCTCGGCTATCAGACCAATTTCTTCGATTTCGGCAAGACGGCGATCTCGGCGGATCTCTACTATGGCGAGGAGTTTGTCACGGCGGATGACGAAACCTTCTCTGTCGGCCTGCAACTGGTGCAGAACATCAAAAAGGTCGGCGCCGAGCTTTACGGCGGCTTCCGTCTGTATGATTATGACGACTCAGCCACCGACTATGAAACGCTTTATGGCGTCATGGTCGGCGCGCGGGTAAAGTTCTGAGCTGACGGGGAAAGCACGCCATGCGCAAGGCGCTTACGGGTCTCACGCTGGTCGCGGCGCTGGCGCTGGCCGCCTGTGGCAGGCCGGTCGATCCCGCCACCATCGGCGGGGCCGACGAGATCCCGCCGGGGCCGGGCCTGCTGACCGGGCCTTCCGGCGAGCTGTCGCACACCTTCTGAGGACGGCGGGCTGAAACCGACAGGCTGAAACTGGCGAGCCGCCGCGCGGCGGCTTGCCAACCGGCGATGCGCCGCCATATCCCCCGCCAATACAGGAGGATTTGACGCCATGCACCGCCGCACGCTTCTCGCCCTGGGCGCGCTTGCGCTTGTCGCCCGCGCCGCCATGCCGCGCACCGCCCATGCGGGCGACGCCAGCGCGCACGACTTCGCCTTCACCGACATCGACGGCGCGCCGATGCCGCTCAGCCGCTATGCGGGCAAGGCGCTGCTGGTGGTCAACACCGCGTCGCGCTGCGGCTTCACCGGGCAATACGCCGGGCTGCAGAGCCTGTGGGAGGGCTATCGCGACAAGGGCCTGGTGGTGATCGGCGTGCCGTCCGACGCCTATAATCAGGAGCTGTCGAACGATGCGGCGGTCAAGGACTTTTGCGAGACCAACTACAGCGTCGATTTCCCGATGACCGAAATCACCGAGATCAACGGACCGCGCGCGCATCCGTTCTACGCCTGGGCCGCGCAGGCGCTGGGGCCGTCGAATGCGCCGCGCTGGAACTTCCACAAGTATCTGATCGACGGCGAGGGCCGCGCCGTGGCGGCGTTCGGCACCGGCGTCGAGCCGATGTCGGCCAAGGTGCTGAGCGCGGTGGACAAGGTGCTGACCAAGGCGTCTCCCGCCGCCTGACGCCGAAGGCGTCTC
>Ga0210044_10004762_pt1 | contig 18763 bp, 19 predicted proteins | sample CryGey13umfilter_2_FD_183959 | JGI IMG/M metagenome (GOLD analysis project Ga0210044, IMG submission 183959) | Groundwater microbial communities from aquifer in Utah, USA - Crystal Geyser 4/9/14 3 um filter (SPAdes) (version 2) | ecosystem: Environmental > Aquatic > Deep subsurface >... | reverse complement strand
CGATTTCATTGGTCACGTGTTGGAGGTGCAGTCGCGACACGGTGGGGCGGAGCCCTCTGGTGCGGGAGCGACTGCATCGCACCTCCTCCCGCAATCGGCCGATTTCATTGGTCACGTGTTGGAGGTGCAGTCGCGACACGGTGGGGCGGAGCCCTCTGGTGCGGGAGCGACTGCCTCGCACCTCCTCCCGCAATCGACCGATTTCATTGGTCACGTGTTGGAGGTGCAGTCGCGACACGGTGGGGCGGAGCCCTCTGGTGCGGGAGCGACTGCCTCGCACCTCCTCCCGCAATCGACCGATTTCATTGGTAAAGTGTTGGAGGTGCAGCCATGAGGAATGCATTCTGTGGATCAGATGGCTGTGGGAGCCCGATTTATCGGGCGATTGATGTCAGGCTTTCGCGCAATGAATTGCGCTCCCACGGGGTGCGGCCATGATGCCCTTCACCGATTGGAGCGGATTGACCGGCCTGGCACTGGTGTGGCTGCTGCTCGCCGTGCATCTGCCATATGCGCAGCGTCTTGCCCCCCTGCGGCGCGTACTGTTCATCGCGGGCGCTTATGTTGTGGTGATGATTCCCGTGTTTGGCCTGTCGCTGGCGGGCTGGTTGCGCGGCATGGTCGGCGACTTGAGTCTCACCAGCGTGCTGCTGCTGGGCAGCGCGCTGTATGCGCGACTCAATTCTGCGGCCACGCCGTTGTGGGATGCGCGCGAGCGGGCATCGCTGTTGTTGTTCATCAGCGTCATGGCGCTGCTGCTCTATCCCTTCGCGCTGGGATGGGGACCACTCGACCCTTACCGTTCCGGTTATGGCAGCATCGGCCTGATCGTGATGCTGGCGCTGCTCGCGCTGTGGGCGCTGCGGCGCGGGCTGGCTTTGTTGCCGCTGACCATCGCGCTGGCCGTCACCGGCTGGAGTTTCGCCTGCTACGAATCGACCAATCTGTGGGATTATCTGCTCGATGCGCCGCTGGCCATCTATGCGCTGTGGGTGACCATCAAGGTGAACCTGCAATATGCCTTGCGGAGGAAACATGTCTAGCCTGACGCGCAACGACTACCGCACTTTGACATTGGCCGCGCTGGGCGGCGTGCTGGAATTCTACGACTTCGTCATCTTCATTTTCTTCGCGGTGGTGATTTCGCAACTGTTCTTCCCGCCCGACATGCCGGACTGGCTGCGCCAGGTGCAGACCTTCGGCATCTTCGCTGCTGGTTATCTGGCGCGGCCGCTGGGCGGCATCATCATGGCGCACTTCGGCGATCTGGCCGGGCGCAAGCGCATGTTCATGCTGAGCGTGCTGCTGATGGCGCTGCCGACCTTGTTCATCGGCCTGCTGCCGACCTATGCCTCGATCGGCATTGGGGCGCCGCTGCTGTTGCTGCTGCTGCGCGTGATGCAGGGCGCGGCCATCGGCGGGGAGATTCCGGGCGCGTGGGTCTTCGTCGCCGAACACGTGCCGCCGCGCCACGTCGGATTCGCCTGTGGCACGCTCACCGCCGGATTGACCGGCGGCATCCTGCTCGGCTCGCTGGTGGCGATGGCGGTCACCCGCAGCTATGCGCCGGATGAACTGCTCGCCGGAGGCTGGCGCGTGCCCTTCCTGCTCGGCGGCGCCTTTGGCCTGCTGGCGGTGTGGTTGCGCCAGTACCTGCAGGAGACACCGGTGTTCATGGAGATGCAGGCACGCAAGCAACTGGCCGATGAGCTGCCGCTGAAGACCGTGGTGCGCGCGCACCGCCCGGCCGTGGTGCTCACCATGCTGATGACCTGGCTGCTGTCCGCCGCCGTGGTGGTGATGATCCTGATGACGCCGACCTTGATGCAGAAGCTGTTCGCCATTCCCGGTGCCACCGCGCTCACCGCCAACAGCTTCGCCACGCTGGCGCTCACCATCGGCTGCATCGTGTTCGGCGCACTGGCCGACCGCTACGGCGCGGGGCGTGTACTTGCCTACGGCTGCGTGGCATTGGGCGCGACCTCATGGCTGCTCTACCAGCAACTGGCGGGCGGCACCGAGCATCTCTATCTGTTGTACGCCCTGAACGGCTTCTTCGTCGGCGTGATCGGCGTGGTGCCCAGCGCCGCCGTCATGCAGTTCCCGCCCGCCGTGCGCTTCTCCGGCCTGTCCTTCTCCTACAACGTGGCCTACGCCGTGTTCGGCGGCATGACGCCGGTGCTGGTCAGCCTGCTGCTGCCGGTGCTGGGCGCGCAGGTGCCGGCCTGGTATGTGATGGTATTGAGCGCGGTGGGTGTGGGCATCGGCCTGTATCTGCTGCGACACGGGGCAGTCGCCGGTCAGCACAAGGTGTAAAAACGGGGCGAACCGCCCTCGATTTTCATACCGGCCTGGGATAATGTCTCGCCATGCCCGCCGCCCGCGTGTTCACATCGACGACGTACCGCTGCACATCGTGCAACGCGGGCACAACCGCGAGCCCTGCTTCTTCGCCGAAGAGGACTATCACACCTATCTGCACTGGTTGAATGAGGCGCTGCGCAAAGAACAATGCGCCCTGCATGCCTACGCCCTGATGACCAACCACGTGCATCTGCTGCTCACCCCCAGAGATGCCAAAGCCGTCCCGCAACTCATCATCGCCCTGGGCAGGCGCTACGTTCAATACATCAACGTCAGCTACCGCCGCAGCCTGCCCTCGAATGGGGTAGTCGGGGGCGGGAGCGACAAAATAAGAATTTTTAGAGGTGCCCTTGAATATAACTTGCGTATGTATATACTGCATGTAAGCACATTTAAGGAGGCCACCATGCGCACAGCAAAAGTATTCAAAAGCGGCAATTCGCAGGCGGTGAGGATACCGGCGGAATTTCAGTTCGATACCGATGAAGTGGAGATCTTTCGCAGGGACGATGAATTGGTGCTGCGTAAAAAAGCCAAATCGCTGGAACAAGCGTTCCACTTGCTCGGTTCACTGCCTGCTGATTTCATGACGGATCGCCAGGACGATCTGCCGCAAGAGCGTGTAGGGCTGTAGCCATGCCGCGCTACCTGCTTGACACCAACATCTGCATCTATATCAAGAACCATCGCCCGGCCGAAGTGCTGGCGCGCTTTGCCAAATTGCCGCCCGGCAGAGTTGCCATGTCGGCTATTACGTATGGCGAACTGTGTTTTGGCGCGGAAAGAAGTTCAAAGTCAAAAGAATCGCACAGCATTCTCGAACAACTGATCACGCTGATCCCTGTATTGCCGCTCGATGAAACCGCATCGGTGCACTACGGGAAAATCCGCCAGTTCCTTCAAGTTAGCGGCAAACCCATCGGCAATAACGACTTGTGGATCGCCTCCCACGCACTCGCCAACAAACTCATACTGGTCACCAACAACGTAGCAGAGTTCGAACGCGTGCCGGGATTGCGGGTTGAAAACTGGGTTGGCGGGTAGGAGGAGGGATGCTGTGGAAAAACAATTCGAGCCCCCCTTTGATCACAGGGAAGCCAGAAGCAGCAAAGCGGAACAGAAGAATCGAGTGATCGAAGCGTTCAACGGAAACAGAAATAAAATCGGGCAACGGACATGCGCGGCACACACTGAACGAACAGTCATCCAGTGCGGTGAATCTTAGCATTTCCTGATGAACTTCAAAGGCCAAAGGTCTATACATTTTGGCATATAGGCGGGGAGAGTCTTTGCTGATAGGCTTCGGTGCATAGACCACTTGACGGAAAAGTGTTGCGATTCCGACAGCCTTTAATTCCTTGAATAATAGTAACTCATACGTTACCATCAAAAATGAAGATCAAAGTCGAAGAATACCTTTGCCAGGATGGAGCGAATCCATACAAGAAATGGTTCGACGGTCTTGATCCACAAGCGGCTGCCAAGATAGTCACTGCGAAATTGCGATTGGAGCTTGGCAACATATCCAGCGTGAAATGGTTTGATGGCATCGGTGAATACGTCATCGATTGGGGGCCGGGATACCGCGTTTACCTTGCCAAAGACGGAGACACCCTCATCATCTTGTTTGGCGGCGGAACCAAGCGGGGGCAGCAAAAAGATATTGAGCAGGCAAAAGCATTGCACACCGAATACAAGGCACGAAAAAAAGCCCGAGCTGGAACCAGCAAGACGCAGAAAGCTAAGAGGTGATCACATGGCACTAACCCGAAATTTCAAACAAACAGTGATCGAGCGCGTAGAGCGCGATCCCGCATTTGCCAAAGCACTGCTCGACGAAGCCGCCACCTTGTTTCTTCAGGATGAACCGGAAACAGCGCGCCTCATTCTGCGCGACCTCGTGAACGCGACATTAGGCTTCGAGCAACTGGCTGCCCTGACCGACAAGCCCAGCAAAAGCCTGCACCGCATGCTGTCGCCCAAAGGCAATCCAAGTATGGATAACCTCGCAGCCATCTTCGGTGCGATGCGCACCAACTTAAAGGTTGAGCTTGAAGTTCGTGTGGTGGAAACGGCGTAGATTTTTTTCAAGGGGGAATGTCGTAATGCAAGACCTGACCCCACGGTATTCAAGGCACGAAAAAAAGCCCGAGCTGGAACCAGCAAGACGCAGAAAGCTAAGAGGTGATCACATGGCACTAACCCGAAATTTCAAACAAACAGTGATCGAGCGCGTAGAGCGCGATCCCGCATTTGCCAAAGCACTGCTCGACGAAGCCGCCACCTTGTTTCTTCAGGATGAACCGGAAACAGCGCGCCTCATTCTGCGCGACCTCGTGAACGCGACATTAGGCTTCGAGCAACTGGCTGCCCTGACCGACAAGCCCAGCAAAAGCCTGCACCGCATGCTGTCGCCCAAAGGCAATCCAAGTATGGATAACCTCGCAGCCATCTTCGGTGCGATGCGTACCAACTTAAAGGTTGAGCTTGAAGTTCGTGTGGTGGAAACGGCGTAGATTTTTTTCAAGGGGGAATGTCGTAATGCAAGACCTGACCCCACGGTGCTACAACGCCGAAGGATTGATTGCGGAGGCGGATGCGTCGGGACAGGTCACCCGGAGTTACGGCTATGCGCCGGGGAGCACTGCTTCGACAGGCTCAGCACAGGCTTTTAGCACCAACCCGCTGTGGTTGAAGGCAGCGGCCATGGGCTCACAGACACAGAGTTATTACTACTACCAGAACGATCATCTGGGGACGCCGATGAAGTTGTTGAATCAGAGTGGGGTGGTGGTTTGGAGTGCGACTTATGATGCGTTCGGGAGGGCGACGGTTGATGCGGGTTCGACGGTTACGAACAGCTTGAGGTTTCCGGGGCAGTACGAGGATGCGGAGAGTGGGCTGCATTACAACTGGATGCGTTATTACGATCCGAACACAGGACGCTACGTTACGAGTGATCCGATTGGGGTGTGGGGTGGGATCAATATGTACACCTATTCTTACGGAAATACATTGATATATGTTGATCCATACGGATTGTTCTGCATTGATGAGCGCACGAAAAGTGCAATTTCACTTGGTGTCGGTACGGCAGTTGGAGCCGCAGCCACGGGGGTGCCACTACCCGCCGCTCTTGCTGCGGGGGTTGTTACAGGCGGTATTACTTACGTTACTTCGCCAATCGCAGGGGGAACGATTTCAGGATTAGCGCTTGGTGCCGCAGCAGGTAGGTCACCTCAGGCGGCTTTCGTCGGTGCAATAGGCGGTTTTGTTGGAGGGGCGGAAGGGGGCGTAGTGGGAGGTGTGGTCGGAGGAGCCTATCAAGGTCTGGCAGATAGACTTCCTAGGTACACCAATCCTAATGGTTGGAATGCGCTAGCCGGCCCTGTATCGCGTGGAGTAAAAGGAGGCGCTCTTGGCGCATTAGCAAGCTGGGCTACTGAGTTCCTGATTGATAGGGCAAACCAAATGTTTGGAGATTGCGGCTGTGGAAAATAAACACTTGCGAGGGGTTCGTGCCGTCGCACTAGTTGTTCTGGCAATTGCTATCGGGATAGTCGGACGAACATTGCTTGATTGGTTGGTAATTGCAGCGCCAACTTACAGTATTTTTATTGAGCAAATTGGTGGTTTTTTTGTTGGCCTTATCGCTGGTGCTGTCGCACTTATACCGATATTCAAAATGTATGGTGTCTTCGACAAACATTGAGCAAAACGGGCCAGGCTCGAATTAAATTTCAAAGAACGTAAAGCAAACTGAACAAACGATGACACACGCAACGACCCACAACACGAACACCCCACGGCGCGCCCATCCCGCCGCCGTTCGTGCTGCGTTGCGATCGAGTGCCGCTGCGGTTACGTCATACCCGCCCTTCGACTTGCTCAGGGCAGGCCGACCGATGGTCGGGCGGGTATCCAGTTTAAACAAACACTGGATGGCCGTACCTCGAAACGCGCCGCAAGCGGCTTGTTTTCCGGCCTGCGCCGGAATGACGAGCTACAACGCCCTGGGCCAGAAAAACAGCCTCACCTATCCCGACGGTGCAACGTACCGCTACACCTACGACGCGAACAACCAGCTCTCCACCGTCAACCTCCCCACCGGCCCAAACGCCAATACCGCCAGCATCACCTTCAACAGCTACCAGTGGACCGTACCTGCCCAGATCACCCTGCCCGGTGGCACGGTGCGCACCCAGGACTACGACGGCCTGCTGAGAGTCAAAGACATCAGCGTCAAAGACCCCGGCCAGAGCCAGGTGCTGAACTACCAGTACGGCTACGACACCACCGGCAACATCGCCAGCAAGGCCACGGAAGCTGGGGCGACTAGCTACAGCTATGACTCCCTCGATCACCTCACAGGTGCAACTTACACCAATCAAACCACACCGCAGGCCAACGAGACCTACACCTACGACCCAGTCGCCAACCGAATCACCGACCACCGCACCACCGCCGCCTGGACCTATAACGAAAACAACCAACTCGAAACTGCGGACGGCATCAGCTACACCTACGACGACAACGGCAACACCCTCAACCAGACCGATGCCAATGGTTCGACAGGCTCACCACAGGCGCGAAACTACACCTACGACACCGACAACCGCCTGATCGAAGTGCGCGATGCCGGCAGCAACCTCATCGCCGCCTACAGCTACGACCCGTTCGGACGCAGGCTCAGCAAAGACACCGGCACACAAAAGACCTACTACTTCTACAACGCAGAGGGATTGATTGCGGAGGCGGATGCGTCGGGGCAGATCATCAAGAGTTATGGCTATGCACCGGGCAGCACTGCTTCGACAGGCTCAGCACAGGCTTTTAGCACCAATCCGTTGTGGTTGAAGGCAGCGGCCATGGGTTCACAGACACAGGGCTATTACTACTACCAGAATGATCATCTGGGGACGCCGCAGAAGTTGTTGAACCAGAGTGGGGTGGTGGTTTGGAGTGCGACTTATGATGCTTTCGGAAAAGCTACGGTTGATGCGGGTTCAACGGTGACCAACAACTTGAGGTTGCCGGGGCAGTACTACGATGCGGAGACGGGGCTGCATTACAACTACTTCAGGGATTACGATCCGGCCACGGGACGGTACATCCAATTCGACCCAATTGGCTTGGCCGGAGGGGTGAATGGATTCATTTACGCAAATCAAAATCCACTGAGCTACACCGATCCACTGGGGTTATGGCCGATGTATGGTTGTTGGACCGGCTCTAACTGGAGCGGCTGTAGTTCTGGGCCAGATATCCCAGCCAATCCTCAGGAGCCAGCGGATGCAGTGGATGAGTGTGCTAAGCAACACGATTATTGTTATGCCCAAGCCACATCTTCCTCATCTTCATGCAGTGCTAATCAACCACCTACTATCAGCAGCTGTGATACGCAATTAGCTCAATGCACCGAAAAAATAAATTACAGCACTATCAAATCATGGAAGGGAAAATTCATTGGCCCGTACGTTACATGGTGGGCTGCAATTCATGCAAGGATTAGCAGATGAGTTGTATGTCTCGTGAACTTGTGAAGAGTTGCTTTGGGGGCGTTACGGCAACCATGATGACGCTTTTTCTGCTTTATAACGCAAAGGATTATCCGTGCCTAAGAGGGGCTGGTTTGGCTATGGCCGACTCCGAAGCATTTCTCCTGATTGTGTTTATTGCCATTCCTTGCATTGTATGGGCAATTAGAAAACTGCTAGTTAGACAACTCTCTCAAGAGCAATCGTGTGGGGATAGGTTGAATAACTATATGGCTGTTTTTACGATAAGTGGAGTAATAGTATTTTTAGCGCTTGCGATTGCTTTGATTTTTTTTACATCAAAATTCCCATTACGATTTATATGTGAGCAGCCCTACCTTGCTTGGTTGTTTAAGTATCCAATGTGATTAAAAGCAATTCGCGTAAGGCGCACTCCGCAGTTCTCTCTTCCTCTTCTTCAAAAACAAAAAGCCACTGCCTCCGGTAACCCGGCGCGAGTGGCTTCTTTTTAGCCGCTAAAGCTGTGATGGAAAAGGCGGCTTATCGCGCCGCGATCAACTCCAGCGCCTCGGCGACACCGACGATCCTTACGCCCTGGTACTTCTCCACCGAGAGCAAAGGCCGATCCCCGGTCACGAGCAAGTCGGCCTTTGCCGCGAGCGCGGTGCCGATCACCACATCGTCATCGGGATCGGACACGATGCGCGGTGTTGGCGTTGGCCGCACTACCTGCGCCAACTCCGCATAACGGTCCACCAACTGATCGACCGTCAGCAAAGAAGCCGCGATCTTCTTCTCGAACTTGCTGCGGCCTAGGATGTCGGTCAACTCCGCCAACAGCGGGGTGCTGGTGTAGAGTTCGATCCGCCTCTCGCGCCGCGCCTGCAACAGAAGTTTCGGTTTGCCGCCCCACAACATGGCCGAGGCGACCACGTTGGTATCGAGCACCAGGCGCATCAGCCGGAAGCCTTGGCGCGTCGTTCCTCACGCATAGCGCGCATCTCTCCGGCCACTTCCCCCGGCGACATCGCGGGCGGCTCCGCGACCTGCTCCATCCGCCCCATAGCCGCAAAAAACCCATCCTGGCGCTGCGCTTGCAACTGCTCGCGCAACAGCCTCTCCAAGGCTGGTTGAGACAGCAGGCCGGCGCGCTGCGCCTCCTGTGCTAATTGATCCGGCAAAGTAATTTGTACAGTCGTCATAACGATTCTCCTTTAGCGGCCAGCTTGCGCCAGCACAGTATCCAGCACCTGCGACACAAAGCGCTGCTGCGCTTTCGGCAATTGCGCGATGGCTTCAATTTGCTGTTGCCACTTCGGCGCGGGGCCGCGTTTCGCCTTCGCCTTGATTTCGTTCCCCAGCAGCGCATCGGTCTGCACCTTGAGCGCATGAGCCAGCGACGGCAACATCGACACCGGAATGCGGCGGCGACCCACTTCGTAGGAAGCCACCATCTGCTGGGAGATTCCCAGCGTCTCGGCAAGCTGTACCTGAGTTAACCCCAACTCCTTGCGCAGCAGTGCGACGCGACTGCCCAGCACCTTGAAATATTCCTTCTCGTCTTGGGTCATTACAGTAATCCATTGCTGTTGTAGTGATGCCATAACGATACCCCCTGTTTTTAATTGGTAGTTGACTGTACGCCAATATGGCGTAAACTGCAAACGAGTTATTTCTTTGTTTACCCCCTTGACAGGTTTTTAGCGCGGAGGCGATTTATGGCACGGATACCGGAAAACGAAATCGAGCGGCTAAAAAATGAAGTCAGCGTCGAGCGCCTGATCGAGGGCAGCGGCATCGAGCTGAAGAAAACCGGCAAAGACCTCGCCGGAAAATGTCCCTTCCACGAAGACGACACCGCCAGCCTTTTGGTCACGCCCGCCAAGAACCTGTGGCACTGTTTCGGCTGCGGCGCAGCCGGTGGCCCGATTGATTGGGTCATCAAAACCAACGGCGTGTCGTTCCGCCACGCCGTCGAGTTGCTGCGCAATGGTGTTACCCCTTTAGCCGCTGCGCCGGTGAAGCGCACCACCGTGCGCGCCCTCGAAGCGCCGGTGGCGATGGATGTTGACGACCAGGCCTTGCTGGATCAGGTCATCGGCTACTACCACGAAACGCTCAAGACCTCGCCCGAAGCGCTGGCCTACCTGCAAGCGCGCGGCATCGCTTCGACGGAAGCCGTCGAACACTTCAAACTCGGTTTCGCCGACCGCACCCTGGGTCTGCGCCTGCCGCAAAAGAACCGCGTTGCCGGTAGCGAGATCAGAACCCGCCTGCAAAAAATCGGCATCTACCGCGAGTCCGGCCACGAGCACTTCAACGGTTCGCTGATCGTCCCCGTGTGCGATCAAAACGGCAACGTCAGCGAAGTGTATGGCCGCAAGATCACCGACGGGTTGCGCAAAGGCACACCGCCGCATTTGTATTTGCCAGGCCCGCATCGCGGCGTATGGAACATCGAAGCGTTGCAAGCGAACAAAGAAATCATCCTGTGCGAGGCGCTGATCGACGCGCTGACTTTCTGGTGCGCGGGCTATTGCAACGTGACATCGAGCTACGGCATCGAAGGTTTTACCGACGACCACCTTGCCGCATTCAAGCAGCACGGCACACAGCGCGTACTGATCGCCTACGACCGCGACGAAGCCGGAGAGCGCGGCGCGGCCAAAGTGTCCGAGCTGCTGATGCAAGCGGGCATCGAATGCTTCCGCATCCAGTTTCCGAAAGGGATGGACGCGAACGAGTACGCATTGAAGGTTACGCCCGCAACAAAATCCCTTGGTGTCGTCATCCGCAAAGCGCAATGGCTGGGCAATGGCAAACCGCCTGTGCGGCTGGACGCTGAACCCGTGACGGCCACCATGCCACCAGCGCCGGAAGCCTCACCATTGCTTGCTTCCGAGCCATCTTCTTTAGCCGCCGAGAACGCGGCCAGCGTAGCGCCAACCGCGCAACCCGAACCGCTCCCCGCGAGTCCCGCGCCCGAAACCGCCCGCGAACTGCCGATAGAAATCAAAGACAACGAAATCACGCTGGCGTTAGGCGAAGGCAAAGAAGCGCGCCGCTACCGTGTGCGCGGCCTGCAAAAAAATCTCGCCGTCGATCTGCTTAAAATCAACCTGCTGGTGACGCATGGCGAAACCTTCTTCGTGGACACGCTCGACCTCTACAGCGCCAAACAGCGCGCCAGCTATATCACGCAGGCCGCTATGGAAACGGCTGTTGGGGAACGAATACTCAAAGCCGATCTGGGTCGCGTGTTGCTGGCTCTCGAACAATTGCAGGGCGACCACATTGCCAAAACCTTGCAGCCCAAACCGCAGCCGCAAATGGAAGAGGCCGAGCAACAAGCCGCGCTGGCCTTGCTTAAATCTCCCGACCTGACAGCGCGCATCCTCGCCGACTTCGCGGCCTGCGGCCTGGTGGGCGAAGAGACTAACAAACTTGTTGGCTATCTTGCTGCCGTCTCGCGCAAGCTGGACAAGCCGCTGGGCGTAGTCATCCAGTCATCGAGCGCTGCGGGAAAATCTTCCCTCATGGATGCGGTGTTGAGTTTCGTCCCCGATGAAGAGAAAGTGAAATACAGCGCGATGACTGGCCAGAGTTTGTTTTACATGGGCGAAACCAACCTCAAGCACAAGGCGCTTGCCATCGTGGAAGAAGAGGGCGCGAGCCGCGCCAGCTATGCTTTGAAACTGTTGCAGTCAGAAGGTGAACTGACGATTGCATCCACCGGCAAGGATCCGGCCACCGGCAACCTCATCACGCAACAGTACAGAGTCGAAGGCCCGGTCGCGTTGCTGGTGACCACGACCGCGCGCGACATCGACGAAGAGCTGATGAACCGCTGCCTGGTGCTATCAGTGGACGAAGGCCGAGAACAGACCCGCGCCATCCACCAGTTGCAGCGCGACCGGCGCACCCTCGAAGGGCTGATCGCACGGCGCGAGAAAGAAGCCCTGATCGAGTTGCACCAGAACGCGCAACGCCTGCTAAAACCGCTCGACGTATTGAATCCGTATGCGCGCTTCCTCACCTTCCCCGACCAGACCACCCGCCTGCGCCGCGACCACGAAAAGTACCTCACCCTGATCGACACCATCGCCTTCATCCACCAGCACCAGCGCGAGATCAAAACGGCGCAACGTGGAGAGCAAGCCATCGAATACATCGAGGTCATGCTGTCCGACATCGAGCTGGCCAACCGCATCGCGCATGATGTGCTGGGGCGCTCGCTCGACGAGCTGCCGCCGCAGACGCGGCGCTTGCTCAAGCTGATCGACGGCTACGTGCTGGCCGAATGCGAGCGCCTCAAAGTGAAGCGCGCTGACTTCCGCTTTAGTCGCCGCGCCTTGCGCGAGGCGATCACCTGGGGCGACACGCAACTCAAGATGCATCTTGCGCGCTTGGCCGAACTCGAATATCTAGTCACGCACCGCAGCAAGAACAACGGCTTCGAGTACGAGCTGGTGTACGACATGGCCGGTGCGGATGACAGCTTGCGCTTCCCCGGTTTGGCCGACATCGAGGTGTTGCGCTGTGCCTACGACGGCGCGCGGTCGGGGGGAAAAGATGCGTGGTCGGGGTCTGGTCGGGGTGCGGTCGCCCCTCGGTCGGGGGGTGGTCGGGGTGACCAATCGCCAGCAAAGCCGTTACCCATAAGGCTTGCAGACGATATGCCAGATACCGACGGCAAAACGCACCTCCTGCGCGGCAACACAAAAACTTTGTCATACCCGCAGCCCCTCTCTTTAGCCGCTGCCGCCCCGGTCTAGCGCGATGGCACAGAAAGGGGAACGCGGCATCCGCCAGAAACAACGGACGTTGCGCAAAAAGCCCAGACAGCCGCCGCGCGAGCGCGTGCCCGATCCGGCAGCGGGCAACCTGCTGCGCGCTTATCAAAGCGCCTTCCTGGAATGGACGCTGACCATCGGCCTGTCGGCGCAGACCGCACAAATTCGCAGTCGCGGCCTCGACCGTTTCATCCTGTGGTGCGACGAACGCGGCTTGCAGCGCCCGCACGACATCACGCGCCCGATCCTGCAACGCTACCAGAGCTATCTGTACCACTACCGCAAGGCCAACGGCGAACCGCTGTCGTTCAACTCGCAAAGCACGTTGCTGCATCCCATCGTCGCCTTCTTCAAATGGTGTGTGCGCGACAACCACCTCCTGTACAACCCGGCCTCCGAGCTGGTGTTGCCGAAGCCGCCGCGCCAGTTGCCCAAACACCTGATGAGCGTGGCCGAGATCGAAACGATCTTGAACCAGGCCGACATCGAAACCCCCTCTGGAATCAGAAACCGCGCGATGCTCGAAACCTTGTACAGCACCGGCATCCGCCGTTCAGAACTCATCCGCCTGTCGCTGTACGACGTGGACACCGAGCGCGGCACACTGATGGTAAGACTGGGCAAGGGACAGCGCGACCGCCTGATTCCCATCGGCGCGCGCGCCTGCGCGTGGGTCGCGCGCTACGTGCAGGAAGTGCGCCCGCAACTGTCCCTGACCACGGATCAGCAAACCCTGTTCGTGACCGACTACGGCGAACCCTTTGAAAAAAATCGCCTCTCGGACATGGTCAAGCGCCACATGCAATATGCCGGTTTCAAAAGCGGCGGCTGTCATGCCTTCCGCCACGCGATGGCGACGCACATGCTGGAGAACGGCTGCGACATCCGCTATATCCAGGCCATGCTGGGCCACTCCGAACTATCGACCACGCAGATTTACACGCACGTCGCCATCGGCAGATTGCAGGCGGTGCATGCGCTGACGCATCCGGCGCGATTGGAGCGCGCCAAAGGCGACCGGGACGGCACGGCAGGGGAAGCCCTCGGCGAAGATGCGCGGGCGCTGCTGAACGCGATTGCGGGCGAGAGCGAGGACATGGACGATGAGAGTGCAGACCGTGTTGCAGCGGACGCGCCAACAGCCGCGCGCCGCTGAACGTGAAGCTCCGTGTACCGCTCCGTCACGGCGCTTGCAACAAAGCAAAACCGCAAGCCCCGCGCCGTCGCTGGCGCAGTGGTGGCGCGACGTGCATGGCTCCGTGGGCAGCGTGTTAACAGCAGGTGACCGGCATCGAGCCGGTCACCTGCTGGCAGGCGCGAGGGTAAATTGCCGTGGGCAATTCAACATAACAGGGCGTTATGCAAAGTTGCTGCGCAACCGCTTCGCGCCTTCGGTTCGCATAACACCTGTTATGTCTTGCGCCCTCGCGCCTGCGGCGTTGTCGCTCTGCGGCTTGTTGTTGCAAGCGTTCTCCCCCTGTCCCCCGCTGGGGGTGGGCAGCAAAACGGGGCTGGTGATGCGCTGCCCCTCCGCCTTTTGCTGCGTGGTCGCTGCGCGTGTTGGTTGTTTGTGGTGTTGTGCGGCAAGCCGCGCCATCGTTTGATGCGGGGGAAGCTGCGCTACCCCCACAGCCCCGGCCTTGTGCGGTCGTGCTGCGCACCACCGCGCCTGTTTGTTTGCCCCCGTCTGCCCGGCCTCCCGTCCGCCCCGCAGGGGCTCCCATACATCGAGTCGGGGGTGGTGTGGAGGCTCCCGCTGTTTGCTACAGAGCATAGCGCCGTGCTCGCCGCGTCAAGGGTAAAGCTCCGCTACGCTGCGCCGCTGCGCGCCCTTGACCCGGCTGCGACTCGGCGCTGCTGGGACACCGCAAACAGCGCTCGCGTCGAGGGCTGTATTACACGAAGGAAAAAATCATGAAACGCAAAAACAAACTCGCAATCGAACTGCCCGCCGAATTCATCGAGCTGTGCCAGGCCGATGGCGTAACGCCAGAGATCGTGCTGCGCGGCTTCATCGCAGACTTGGCCGGCATCATGAACTGGCAGGCAGCGCCCCGCGCGGACGGCTACAGCAGCAACGGCTCGGACGAGCGCGACATGGCGCAGGCTTACTACGAGCGGGTCGGTTACCCGCACTGGAACAAGTAACAGCAGGGGCGGCGATGCCGCCCCTTTCTTGGCCGCTGCGCTGCGCGGCTAAAGAAAAAAATCCAAAGCAAACCCAAACCCGCCTACAGAAAAAACCCCTTGCCTTCGCGCGCGCACGTAAGCCAGAATGCGCCTCTAGGAAAATTTGCGAATTAAAGGGGAAACCGTCTTCGTACAGTCCGCGCAAACCGTTACAGTGTCTAGGCAAAACGCCTTCGTTTACGACGAATGTGCGTCAGTGCCAACATACTACAACTACTTCAGGGATTACGATCCGGCCACGGGACGGTACATCCAATTCGACCCAATTGGCTTGGCCGGAGGGGTGAATGGATTCATTTACGCAAATCAAAATCCACTGAGCTACACCGATCCACTGGGGTTATGGCCGATGTATGGTTGTTGGACCGGCTCTAACTGGAGCGGCTGTAGTTCTGGGCCAGATATCCCAGCCAATCCTCAGGAGCCAGCGGATGCAGTGGATGAGTGTGCTAAGCAACACGATTATTGTTATGCCCAAGCCACATCTTCCTCATCTTCATGCAGTGCTAATCAACCACCTACTATCAGCAGCTGTGATACGCAATTAGCTCAATGCACCGAAAAAATAAATTACAGCACTATCAAATCATGGAAGGGAAAATTCATTGGCCCGTACGTTACATGGTGGGCTGCAATTCATGCAAGGATTAGCAGATGAGTTGTATGTCTCGTGAACTTGTGAAGAGTTGCTTTGGGGGCGTTACGGCAACCATGATGACGCTTTTTCTGCTTTATAACGCAAAGGATTATCCGTGCCTAAGAGGGGCTGGTTTGGCTATGGCCGACTCCGAAGCATTTCTCCTGATTGTGTTTATTGCCATTCCTTGCATTGTATGGGCAATTAGAAAACTGCTAGTTAGACAACTCTCTCAAGAGCAATCGTGTGGGGATAGGTTGAATAACTATATGGCTGTTTTTACGATAAGTGGAGTAATAGTATTTTTAGCGCTTGCGATTGCTTTGATTTTTTTTACATCAAAATTCCCATTACGATTTATATGTGAGCAGCCCTACCTTGCTTGGTTGTTTAAGTATCCAATGTGATTAAAAGCAATTCGCGTAAGGCGCACTCCGCAGTTCTCTCTTCCTCTTCTTCAAAAACAAAAAGCCACTGCCTCCGGTAACCCGGCGCGAGTGGCTTCTTTTTAGCCGCTAAAGCTGTGATGGAAAAGGCGGCTTATCGCGCCGCGATCAACTCCAGCGCCTCTGAAGAACGGGGTCAGGTCTTGCAATAGCACAGCAAATTAAAGGGGCCAGGCTCGAATTAAATTTCAAAGCATGAAAAACGAACTGAAAAAACAATGACACAAGCAACGACACTCAACACGACCACACCACGGCGCGCCCATCCCGCCGCCGTTCGTGCTGCGTTGCGATCGAGCAAACAATTCGGGGTCAGGTCTTGCATTAATGCATTTCACCATGCTAGATTGTCCTGATGGCGCGACCCCTTAGACTTGAACTGGCCGGCGGGCTTTATCACGTGACTTCGCGTGGCGACAGGCGCGAGGCCATTTTCCTTAATGATGCCGACCGTCTGGTCTGGCTGGAAGTCTTCGCCCAAACCTGCAAGCGATTCAACTGGGTCTGCCATGCGTGGTGCTTGATGGACAACCACTACCACATCGTCGTCGAAACCATCGAGGGAAACCTTGCGCAGGGCATGCGCCACCTCAATGGTGTCTATACGCAAACCTTCAATCGCACACACAAGCGTGTCGGCCATGTTTTTCAAGGGCGATACAAAGCCATCATCGTGGAGAAAGAAGGGTACCTGCTGGAGTTAGCGCGTTATGTGGTACTCAACCCGTTACGCGCCGGGATGGTGAAAGATATTGCCGACTGGCATTGGAGTTCCTATGCGGCCATGCTCGGAATCCAGGCCAAGCCGGAATGGCTGCAGTCCGACTGGATACTCGGCCAATTTTCATCGCAGCGCCGACGGGCGATCAACCTGTATATCGACTTTGTCCGTGCCGGAGTCGGATTGCCAAGCGTGTGGGAGCAGCTCAGCGGCCAAGTGTTCCTCGGCTCGGACAGGTTCCTCAAACGCATGCAGGCGATGTCGGACAAGGCCACCATCGGAGAAATCCCGCGTGCACAACGTCGCCCCGTAGCCAAGCCCCTGGACTACTATCAAACCAAACATCGAGATGCCAAGGCCGCAATGATCGCCGCCTACGCCACCGGCGATTACACCCTGCAAGCAATCGCCGATCATTTCGGGGTGCACTATGCTACGGTTAGCAGAGCGGTTAAGAAGGGTGAAGAGATATGAATTGGGTTGATGCTATATTGCAAGACCTGACCCCGTTGTCCGTGTGCAGATAATAGCCCAGCGCGTGGATATCCTTGCCTTGCTCATGGCGAAACTGGATGCCGATGTTGGTTTTGTACGGTGCCTTGTCGCGGCTGAAGCGCGTATCGCGGTAGATGCGCATCAGCGAACCGCCCATCTTCTTCGGCTGCGCCAGAAAGTGGCGCGAGATGGCAGGCATGTCATCCGACATGTCGCTGATCAAGTCCAGCGCAGGCGTGCGCACGAAATCTTCATACTCCTGCCGATGCGCGGCGAACCACTCGCGCTCGTTGTTCCCGGCCAGACTCAGAAGGAAGGTGAAAGTCTGTTTGCCGAAGTAGCGGTCGGTCATTTCGTCAGCCCCTCCTCTGTGACGGGCGGGTCATGCAGACTTGCTGCAAACGCGTCCCGCGATCCATAAAGCGTGGTTAGTGTGCTCGGAAACCGGATATATTTCAAAGCTCGAACACCCGGTTGTTGACAGCGATAATGGTGTCCGCAAGAGACGGCTGCCAGCGAACCATTACTTTATGAGAAAATGCGCGCCGCAAAACGAGAGCGCAACGGGCGCCGGGTTTCGATAGGGGAGTTCCTTGGATAGTCTCAAACAATTGCTCGCGCCGGACATGGCGGCGGTGGATGCGGTGATCCGTGCACGCCTGCATTCCGAAGTGGTGCTGGTCAATCAGGTCGGCGAATACATCGTCAACAGCGGCGGCAAGCGGCTGCGTCCGGCGCTGGTGCTGCTGGCGGCGCAGGCGTTCGGCTACAAGGGCACGCATCATCACGATCTGGCGGCGGTGGTGGAGTTCATCCATACCGCGACGCTGTTGCATGACGATGTGGTGGACGAATCCGACTTGCGCCGCGGGCGCGAAACCGCGAACGCGCTGTTCGGCAACGCGGCCAGTGTGCTGGTTGGCGATTTCCTCTATTCGCGCGCGTTCCAGATGATGGTCGGGGTGGGCGAGATGCGCGTGATGGCGGTGCTGTCCGACGCCACCAACGTCATTGCCGAGGGCGAGGTGCTGCAACTGCTCAACTGCCACGATGCCGATGTGGACGTGGCCAACTACATGCGCGTCATCCATTGCAAGACGGCCAAGCTGTTCGAGGCCGCCATGCGCCTTGGCGCCATCCTGGGCCGGGCGTCGCCCGCCGACGAGGAAGCGGCGGCGCAATACGGCATGCACCTCGGCACCGCCTTCCAGTTGATCGACGATGTGCTGGATTACTCTGCCGACGAGACCGAGACCGGCAAACATCTGGGTGACGATCTGGCCGAAGGCAAGCCGACCTTGCCGCTGATCCATGCCATGCAGCACGGCACGCCCGAGCAGGCTGTCGTGGTGCGCAGCGCCATCGAACAGGGCGCTGTCGACAAGCTGGCTGAAGTGCAAGCCATCATTCACGCCACCGGTGCGCTGGAATTCACGCGCCGGCGCGCATTGCAGGAGGCCGAGACGGCCTGTGCCGCGATTTCCGCATTTAGTGATACGCAATTCAAACGCGCTCTGTTAGAATTGGCGCACTTTGCCGCCACGCGGCAATTTTAGTTTCATCTCGGTAGCATTCGGAGTGTAGCTCAGCCTGGTAGAGCACTGCGTTCGGGACGCAGG
>Ga0210044_10004760_pt1 | contig 18764 bp, 17 predicted proteins | sample CryGey13umfilter_2_FD_183959 | JGI IMG/M metagenome (GOLD analysis project Ga0210044, IMG submission 183959) | Groundwater microbial communities from aquifer in Utah, USA - Crystal Geyser 4/9/14 3 um filter (SPAdes) (version 2) | ecosystem: Environmental > Aquatic > Deep subsurface >... | reverse complement strand
TCCCGATTGAAGGCCATATCGTTGCTCCTTTGCTTCCAATTACAAAGAGAAAAACTTAAAAAAGGTTCACGATGTTATGATATTCCTGAGCATTAAGAATCGGTTCACGATGTTATGATAGCAATTATTTAATCGTTTTGTGTGAGAAAACTGAAAGAAATTCCAATCAAGAGAACCCTAGTTTGGGTGCCTAACGGTGACGGGTGAGTTGGATTGTATATTTAAATTTTATCAATGGAAAAGTTCTTTGGATGGTATCTCAGTTTGAGAACTTCAAGTCGTATAGCCCTGAATGCGGCGAGTAGCTGGGTCTCCACCGTCATTAATGCTGTAATCGGCATACTGCTTGTTCCTTTCTTGTTACGAGAGTTAGGGAAAGAAGGTTATGGCTTGATTGTGCTTGCCGCAGTTCTTGTGTCCTTCACTGATTTGGTGGACCTGGGGCTGAGGGGGGCCTTGCGGCGGTACCTCGCTGAACAGGTTGCAAAGAACAACAGGCAGGGTTTCAACGAACTCGTTTCGAGCGGAATGGTATTTTACCTGACGGCTGGTGCAGTGCTCGCAGGGATCTGCATACTTAGCGCCCCGTGGCTGGTCAGCGTCGCCAATGTATCCCAGGATCTGTCACCCAAAGCCATTTTCCTAATACGGTGGTATACCTCTACCTGTCTTATCCTTGCCTTCCTAAGGCCTGTCTTTAATGCACCCATAACCTGTAACAACCGTTTTGATGTTGTGAATGCAATCGATTCTGTCACTGCTATTGTCCGGGGGGTTGGGATCTTTGCATTAATAAGTCTTATTGGCTCTCCGTTTTACAGTTGGGCAATTGCGAACTTAGTAGCCGAAATCCTGCAATTCTCTACAATCTGCTATTTCGCATACCGTATCTGGCCAAGTCTTGAGATCCGTTGGCGGCATGTGCGGAAGGACGCCCTGCGTAGGCTTTTTGCGTTGGGCGGATATATGTATGTCTTTCAGATAACAAATCTCTTGAGTGTCAGAGCGGATCCGATCATATTAACAAGTGTCCTTGGGCCTGCTGCCGTCGCCCTGTATAATCCTGCAATTACGCTCGTGAACAGGGTACGACCGTTGGTGAACGTACTGGTCGACCAGCTTGACCCTGTGGCCACTCAATATTATGTCAGTGGTAAGAGCAGAGAACTTCAAGAGGTGCTGCTCAGGGGAACACGTTATAGACTGCTGATGGGAGTAGGATGGTCCGTTTTTTTTGGTGTTTTCTCCCAATCCATTATGAAAATATGGCTTGGGGAATCTTTGGGTGCCGATTATCACATCGCGGCATGGCTTTTGTCGATTTGGGCAGTGATTGAGCTGACTAATTATGCCGAAGGGACACAATGGCCAGTATTACTCGGTATGAAGAAAATGAGATTCCTAGTGTCAGTGACAGCCGTCTGTGCCGTTATTAATGTATCCGCTTCTATTTTAATTGTTTCTAAGACGAGTCTTGGTGTATTTGGAGTTGTCATTCCAACAATCATCATCGGATTTATCTACAGGCCAATTATTGTAGCTTACTGCGCTCGCATTACTGGGATGACTCTGAAACGTTATTTCCTTGAATCCTATGCCAGGCCAATGCTTGTGTTTTTGGTTTTATCTGTCCTGGCTGGCGTCTCGATGTTTATTTATATTCCGTCAACGTTCTTCTCATTGGCAATTTTCGGCATGTGGCTCGGGTTATGTTGGGTTTTTCTTTGCTGGTTTGTCGGTTTTTCTCATGGTGACAGGGAGGCATTTCGCGTTATCATTGCCAAGGTTTTTTCTCGGTCAACTCTGTGTCCTAAAAAAAACAATATTTCTACATGAAGTTCTATGACGATTACTCCAACCAGATTTTTTGCCTCGTATGAAATATTTTTTCAGGAATCGCGGGTTCCATAGTGGCTAAACTTCTTTGCATTACATTTGCGGGACGTTCCTGATGCAAATCAACATAGTAAATATTATAATTAAGATATACGGGAAGGTATATCGATATTTCGTCAAGAATGTTTGTACTTATTTTGCAAAAATCTATTGCAAGTCAAAAGGTATTCAATTAGGGGAGAATGTTATATTTTATGGATTGCTCTTTGCTAATGTATATCAGGGGAGTAGAATAAAATTTGGAGATAATACTGTTTTTAGGTCGGATTATAAAGGCAATGCCATAGGTATTAATCATAGGATTATTCTGAGAACGCAATCCTCGTCTGCTGTGATTGAAATTGGGAATGGTTCTGGAATGAGTGGTGGGGCCATATGTGCACATAAAAAGGTAATCATAGGCAAAAATACATTAATAGGCGCCAATGTAGTGATAGCGGACAACGATTTTCATCCCATAGAGCCAAACGAAAGATTGAATAACAGTTCGAAAGTCATTTCTAAAGAGATTTTAATAGGTGACAATGTATGGATAGGCGCCGATGTATACATACTAAAAGGGGTTTCCATTGGTGATAACACTGTTATTGGTGCAAAGTCTGTTGTGACAAAGGATGTCCCTGCAAATTGTATTGCAGCAGGAAATCCGGTAAGAATAATAAGATATAATAGCCAAGGACCAATAGAGGTCCAATAAGATTTCGACCTTCAACTATCCATTCGCGGAGATAGCAGGTGTAGGAATAGCTCCCAAGCTACATGTTATTAATCAACAAAACATCAAAGATTTGTTGTGTAGGTGATACCATAGTTTCGTTATTATTTTTCTCCCGTGGTTCTCATAGTACTTGAACGCGATAGTAGACTTGCTGAAAACAGAGAGAGTTTTGCTTTATAAAATAAATGTCTCAGCGTTTGAGATACTCTGGAGGGTAGGCAGAATCTGAAGGTTCTTTGGTTCACTAACAACGCATTGCCGGCTGTTAACCGCCACTTTGGACAAGCAAGCCAGAGTAGCGGATACTGGATGAGTGCCTTGCTGGGAGTTCTGAAATCCCAGAAAGATATGCGCTTTGGGGCAGTTGCGGCTTCCCCGCGTTTCCCGGATGTTCATTTTTCCGAAGATGGGATTGAGTACTTTGTGATTGGGCAACCACGGGGATTTTCATACTTGAGCTATAGGAAGAGGGATCTTCGCCGATGTGATGACATTATTAATGAATGGCGGCCTGATCTCATACATATTCATGGTACGGAACGTTTCTACGGTTTGTTAGCTGCTGAGGGCTTCCTTCATATTCCTGTAGTTATCTCATTTCAGGGAATACTCAGTGAAATTCGTAAAGTCTATTTCGGGGGCCTTTCCAGGTTGGATATTTTACGTACGCATTCCTTCCGACAAGTTATACGCGGTAACGGGATGCTGCAAGACTATTTGCGTTTCTGTAAAGCAGCAAAACGTGAAGAGTTTGTCATAGCCCATACAAAGAATTTTTTTGGGCGTACACAATGGGACAGGGCGCACATGTTGGCGCTGAATCCTCACGCAAATTATTACGATATCGGTGAAGTGATTCGTCCTGAGTTTTCAAAGTTGTCGTGGTCCATAGAGGATATAGACCGTTATTCAATAGTGTTTACAAATGCCCAGAATCCGTACAAAGGAGTGGCTATTCTATTGGATGCAATAAGACATCTAAGACAAGAGTTTCCTTCTATAAGGTTGCGTCTGGCAGGCGATATCAGCCCAAGTTGGGGATATGGCCGTCTTTTACGAAAGCATATTGCCGCAATGGGACTGGACGATCGTGTCGAATATTTGGGGTATCTCGAAGCAGAGGAGATGGCCGGTGTGCTCTGCAGGTCACATGTTTATTGTACTACCTCCTACATGGAAAACAGCCCGAACAGTGTTTGCGAAGCGCAGTTAGTGGGTGTTCCTTGTGTGGCAAGCTATGCAGGGGGAGTGCCGAGTCTGATCAAGGAGGGAGTGACCGGACTCATGTTCTCACCAGGAGATTATGCTGTGCTGGCTGATCAGTTAAGAGAGATTTTTAAGGATGATGGTCTGGCTATGAAACTATCTCAAGAAGCAAGGGCTGTTGCTTTGAGAAGGCATGATGCTCAGGAAATAGTGAATGATTGTATGAGTGCCTACCTGGATATCTGTGTAAAGCATCATAGTAAATACAATAATTCCGTTAAGTGATCAGTGAGAAAGAAGGAACCACATATTGTTTATCTTGGCTCTATCGGATTTCCCCATGGATTGGCTGAAGTTCAACGAGTAAAATTGATATCAAAAGCTTTAGTAGAAGCAGGTGCATCTGTAACAGTTATTAATCGGATAGGAGTGCACGATCCTGAGGGTGATCTCAAGTTTTCAAAAGAAGGAATACACGAAGGTATTCGATATGTCTACGCTTCCGGAACACCCTACAGGCCGAGAAGCTTCTTTCGTAGAAATCTGTTAAAAGTTATAGGACTGATAAATGAAATCAGAATCCTTTTGACCCTTCACAATAACAACCAATTGGATTCAGCCATCCTTTCAACCATGAAATTCTGTTCGGCATTGTTTTACCGCTTTCTCTCAAAGATATTAAAATTTCCAATATACTTTAACTATGTTGAGCTAAATTCAGCGATAAGTACTCGGACAAGTTATGGGAAGCGGATCAATGATTATCTGTATGAAAAATATGTCTTTCATCTCGTTGAGGGAGTGATGCCAATAAATGATTTCTTAGGCGATGTCGTAAAAAGGCATTCAACAAACATGCCTATTCTAAAAGTGCCTGTGCTTTGTGATTTCGAAAGATTCAAGAATGTTAAACAAGGCGGAGATAAGAAGTATTTTCTTTTTTGTGGAGGGGCAGGGTATTTAGAAATAATAGAATTTATTCTGAAAGCATTTGATCTGTTGATGGATAATCAAACCGTGGCGTTATACCTGGTTGCGAACGGAAACCCAAGGCAGATGTCCTTGCTATACAACGAAATTGATAAAATAAAGAAAAAAAATTTAGTACAAACATTTACGAACGTAACGGATGCTCAGATAGCCGAACTTTATGTGAATGCTATAGGCTTGCTTATACCATTGCGTCCAACTTTACAGGATGAGGCTCGTTTTCCACATAAGATTGGAGAATATTCGGCATCGGGAACTCCTATAATCACGACTAATTACGGAGAAGTTAAGAAATATTTCGAGGATAATGTGACAGCCTTGATAACGCGAGAATACGATATCAATGAGTTTTCGAACAAAATGCAGTTTATTATCTCATGTCCTGAAAAGGCAAAGGCCATTGGTTTAAACGCCAGATCAATGGGGCTCGAAAACTTTGACTATAGAAGCTACGGGAAGAAGCTGAAGGCATTCGTCACCCGCCTGGAGAAAACTTAGTTATGTGTGGTATCTGCGGTAAAATCTATTTTGATCATTCGAGAGCCGTGAACAAGTCTGAATTGAAAGGAATGACGGACTTGTTAGTGCATAGGGGACCGGATGATGAAGGTTTTTACATAAATCGAAATATTGGTTTGGGGTTTCGCCGGTTAAGCATTATAGATCTGACCACAGGACACCAGCCACTTACGAATGAAGATGAAACAATATGGATCGTGTTCAATGGTGAAATATATAATTTTCTGGATTTGCGCAGAGACCTGATGAAGAAAGGGCATACGTTTAGAACAAAAACAGACACGGAGGTCATTGTCCACTTATATGAAGAATATGGGAAGGACTGTGTTCAATATTTAAGGGGGATGTTTGCCTTTGCTATTTGGGACGAAAAAAACAGGAAGGTTTTTTGTGCCCGAGACAGGTTTGGCATTAAGCCTTTCTTTTATTACTATGACGATGAGCAGTTTATTTTCGGTTCTGAGTTGAAACTGATCCTGAATTCAAATGATGTGAAACAGGAGATAGATTTTCTGTCCCTTGATAGTTATTTTGCCTACGGTTATACGACCGGCAGGAAAACAATTTTCAAAAATATTCAAAAGTTAGAACCTGCCAATATCTTAGAACTGAGTCTGTTAGATAGAAAGATTGATATTTCAAAATATTGGGGCATAATCTTTGAACCCGATTATTCGAAGTCAGAAGAGCAGTGGTGTGAAGAGATCGAAGAATGCCTTTCCGAGTCTGTCAAGATGCACTTGATAAGTGATGTTCCTCTGGGGGCCTTTTTGAGCGGAGGGATTGACTCCAGTTCCGTCGTAGCTCTGATGAGTAAGCATTCTTCAATGCCTGTGAAAACATTCTCGATTGGATTCAAGGAAAAGAGATACAATGAACTATCCTTCGCAAGAGAGATTGCAAAAAAATATCAAACAGAGCATCATGAGAAAATTATTCAACCCGATTCGATAGCGCTGCTGCCAATCCTCGTACAGGCTTACGATGAACCTTTTGCTGAGTCGTCAGCGATTCCTACATATTATATTTCGAAATTTGCTCGAGAGTTTGTCACCGTCGTTTTGTCCGGCGATGGGGGAGACGAACTCTTTGCCGGGTATGATTCATATCTGAAATTGAATTCTTTTTATAAATACAATATTACGTCAAATGCTTTCAATAAAGTATTTTGGGGAAACATCTATAAGATGATCCCGTCAAAAGTTAAAGGGAAGGGTATTACCTATTTTCTCTCCAAAGAACCGGAAACCTTGGGAGCTTATTTTTCTGTGATTACACAACCGGAAAGAACGAAGCTTTATAAACCTGAGATATGGGAACAGATAAAAAAAATGCCTGCAGAATCATACAAAGAGGCAATTATCACAAATAGTTTATCTGAAGATTTTGTAAGTAAGATGCAAGAGCTTGATGTGCGAACCTATTTGGTTGACGATATCCTGACCAAAGTTGATAGGGCAAGCATGCAGAATTCATTGGAAGTGAGAGTGCCAATCCTTGATCATAAGGTTGCTGAGCTTTCATTCAGAATCCCCTCGAGACTAAAGTTAAAAAACAGGAAGAAAAAATATATATTCAAGAAGGCTATGTCGAAATATTTAACGCCGAATGTGATCAACCACAAGAAACAAGGGTTTGTAGTTCCGCTCAACATGTGGTTTAAAAGTGATCTGAAGACTTATGTCCATGATCGCTTAAATACAAAGAATAGTTTTATTTCCAGGTATCTCGACACGAAGATTGTAATAAAAATGATTAATGACCATAATACAGGCATGAGAGATTTAAATCAGAAAATATGGGCTTTGTTGTTTCTTGATGCATGGTTAGAGCATAAAAAGAAATAGGACCTCATTCAATCCATGACAAATAAGAATACGGATTTCAGAAGCCAAGATGGTTAGCCATCACTTTTAGAATATCGAGTCAAGGCTAAACAAGATTAATGGATAGAGACATTTCCTCCGAATTGAGAGAGGCCATCCAAAGGGAATCTGGGATAGAGCCAACCCCGACAAAAAAATACATTTTTCAGTAATAGAAACTTCAAATCCGTGGGGCTAAAGCCTGAATGGCTTCGAGGATAAAACATCTTGTATCGAGTTGTATCGAGAAAACAACTGCATCAATCACTTTAAGATATATATAATTCTGATGATTGCCTTTATTTGCGGATATTTTGTATCCCTGCATAGCCAGATGGGAAGAGACCTGTCGAACACTCAGTCAAATAGCTTACGTGTGGAGAGATAAGATATTGATAAAAATATGTATTATATCTCCTGCGGCATATCCACTGCTTCAGGCAAGTGAAGAAATACCATCCGCAGGTGGCGCTGAGGCACAATTCATGACCCTCGGCCTGACGTTTGCAGAACAGGGCTATGAAGTGCATTACATTGTGGATGATTTCGGGCAAGCTGATCTAGAAAGAGTAGGGAATGTCACGGTTCACAAGGTTGCTCTAAAATATATGGGAGGTCCGAACTATTACGTTATCCAGGCATGGGTAAAACTTTGGAGAACTCTTTTAAAGATTGGTGCAGATATCCACCTTATAAAGGTACCGCGAGATCTGCTATTGGTGCTCGGATTGTTCTGTAGGATATTTAAGAAGAAACTGATTTTTGTCGGCCAGAGTGATGCCGATGTGGATCCTGCTTTTCTCAAGAAATCAAGTAACTTATTTTCCTACTGGTTTTTCCGGATTGGGATGAAATGGACAGATTATGTGGTCGCTCAAAATGAAAAACAAAAAAAGGGATTTGCTGAAATATATAGAAAGCGAACGAGAATAATAAAAAATATTACAACGTTACCGGCCATGGATGAGATACAGAAAGAAGAATATATCTTATGGGTCGGAAACAGCCTTCCTAAAAAGCAGCCCGAAAAATTCCTTGAGCTGGCAAAAAGCCTTCCAAAGTATAAATTTAGAATGATCATGTCCTTAACCCCACAAAATCAAGACGACAGTTTCATAAGAACTAGTTTGAGCGAGATTCCGAATCTAGATTATCTGGGATTTGTCCCCTTTCACAAAATTGGGGATTACTATCAGAAGGCAAGTCTCTTCGTGAGTACATCATTGAGCGAAGGTTTCCCGAATACCTTCTTGCAGGCGTGGCAAAATTCTACCCCAGTTATTAGCCTGCATATTGATCCCGATGGAATTGTTACAAAGAATAAGTTAGGGAGAGTTTCTGGAACGTTTGAGAAACTCAAGTATGATGTCAAAGAATTCATGGAAGATGGAACTGCGAGAATGTATATTGGTGAGAACGCAAAGAGATATGTTGAGGAGAATCACTCACCGAGTACCATTGTCGAACAATATCTTGATCTCTTCAGAGAGCTTATGAAATAAGAACTCATCTTCTTAATCTCCAGACCGGCCCACTCTGAGATTTGAAAAACAGTTCTGAACGAAATTTCGTGGATCTAATGGCTTATGAGAAGTATCACCTTGCCAAAAGTTATCTATATCATGGGTATTGACGGATCGGGGAAAACCACCATTGCAGAATATTTACAGGGGTATCTGAACAAAAGAGGGCTCTCTACAAAATATCTCTGGCTTCGCTTCAATCACTATTTGACCAAACCCCTTCTTGCCTACGGACGACTTTCGGGATTAACCTATTACAAGACAATCGAAGGGGTTCGCATTGGGTACCATGATTTTTATAAGTCCAGATGGGTTTCATGGGCCTTTATTATCCTGCAGTATCTCGACAATGTCATCGCTCGCTGGTTGATTTTATGGCCCAATACCTGGAGTAAGGTGGTGATCTGCGACCGATTTATCTATGACACACTGGTTGACTTGTGCATTGAGACAGGCATGCCGCATCTTTACCGAACTCGCACGGGTCAGGCGTTTTCACGTCTAATCCCTCGGGAAACCCTCGTCATCCATTTGGACAGGGATGAGACACGTATTCTTGCAGATCGGCCAGAGTCGGCCAAAGACCACCTTTTCAGAAGGCGAAAGGAACTCTACAATAAGATCCCGAGCTATTTCGGTATCCAGACTATAGACAACAACGGCTTGCTTCAAGAGACTGTAGATAAGATCCTGGCCTTGATCGATGCACCAAGCCCGAGAGATAGATAACTGAGCCCAGGTGTATATGTCAGCATGAAGAAGAAAAGCCTACCCGCCTGGATTAAGAATCCAGGTTTAATGGAACTCCTACAGTCCCCCCTGGCTGTTACTTTGTCTGCATGGTTCTTCCAGGGCATGCTCTATATGAATCGTTATGAATTAATCTTAAAGTTGTTGCTGGATATCTTCCTGACCGTATGTATTGGCTTCATTATTCCTTTTGCAGGCTTCATGTCCTGGTTTTTGGCCTGGCTCATAGCCCACACGGTGAACGCAATCTTTAATTTCCAGCCCATAGCCGTGATGCGGCATATGGGCGTCGGTGAGACCGACCCGAAGCATTTTATTGATTATGTTTCAAGAATGCACGATCGAATCAATGAGAAAGCCTTCCTCCAGGGTGCAGCGTCCTACGGCAGTCTTTCCAGAGGGATGTTCAAGAAGACGACGGACCTGGATATCCGGTTCCTGATGGTGCCGGGGATTGTCAACGGCGTGCGGGCGAGCAACTTTGCATTTGTTGAGAGGGTCCGGGCCTTGCTGCACCGCTTCCCGCTGGACTTATACGCCTTCACTCTGCCTGAGCTCCTGAGCAAGATGCGTAGAGACGAAATCCCGGTCGTATTTTATGATCCGGATGGACTGATCCAGAGAAGCTACAAAGAAGTCCTACCCTTTGAGGTTTTCCGAAAGTCCTTCGTGGAGAAGTATGACCCACAAAAATAGATTCCAAGCTGTCTGCATCATCTGTTCTGCAGGCGGACATCTGACCGAGGCTCTTGCCGCAACGAAAGATCTCAAAGTTCCCAGGTATTTTGTGACCTTTGATCAGCCCCATGTGCACTCGGTGCTCAAAGGGGAAGAGGTCTATTTCATTCAGGATCCCCATCAGAAATTGCACCTGCATTTCAAGAATATGTTTCAAGCATTCATGTTGTTTATCAGGAAGCGCCCAAAGATCGTGATCACGACCGGGGCCGGGATTGCAGTCACTCTGTGTCTGTTGGTGAAGCTCACAGGGGGCAAACTGATCTTTATAGAAACGGGCGCCCGGGTGACGAGTCCGTCTGTTACGGGGAGGATTCTCTATCGTTTCAGTGATCTCTTCATCATTCAGTGGGAACCCTTGATGCGTTATTATCCCAAAGCGATTTATGGTGGAGTGATGCTGTGATCCTTGTGCTGTTGGGTACTAATCCACATCCATTCGGGCGCTTGTTCGACGAAGTGAAACGCATCGCAGTGACGCGAGAAGGTCGTTTCATCGTGCAGGCCGGCACGACGCCTTTTGATCCAAAGCCCGCTCTTGAGTGTTACAGTTTTGTGGAAAAAGAGCAGATATTCCGGTGGATCAACGAGGCGGATGTCGTGATCTGCCAGGGCGGATTTGGGAGTATCCACGACTGCCTCCGGGCCGGGAAGAAGGTCATCAGCGTGCCCAGAAAACCGGAGTTGAACGAGAGCACTGACGGCCAGGAGGAACTTGTCCGAGCACTGGATCAGATGGGATATCTCATTGGGGTATTTGATGTCAAAGATCTTGAGGGGGCCTTGGACAGGGTGGAAAAGTTTACTCCAAAACCACTGGAAGAATCCCGCATCCCGAAAATTGTGTCCGATTATGTTCATGGCCTACTCGGGATTATCTGATTGTTCCTCCTCGCTGGAGTCCGATCCTTGGAAGAAGGATGTTTGAAGTGAACCTCTCTGTCATCATAGTAGAATATTTTTCTCAGAGTGAAGTACTTGAGTGCATGCAGAGTATCCGGAAATTCATCGGGGATCTTAACTATGAGATCTTTGTGGTCAGCAACTCGGAATATGAACCCGACAGGCTGGGGGATTTCAAAGAGCGACTCAAAGGGGTTCAGGTGATCATCAATCCCAAGAATAAAGGCTATGCAGGAGGAGTCAACGCGGCTCTGCCCCATACAAAAGCGCCCTACGTCCTGATCTTGAATCCTGATGCGCGTCTGACCGAGGATGGAATGGCCTCCACCATAGAGTATATGAACGGCCATCCCGAGGTGGGCCTCCTTGGCCCCAAGGTCATAGACTATTCCGGTGCGGCGCAGGATGTCTGCCGTCATTTTCCCCGTCCTTATACATTCTTTCTTGTCAGGTCGGCCATCGGTAGATGGCTCCCAGGGTCCGCGAAAGAAAGAAGAAGATACCTGATGGAGGACTTTGCTCACGATGAGATCAAAGACGTGGACTGGATTATCGGCGGAGCCATGCTCGTCAGAAAGAAGGCGGTTGATGATGTCGGTCCCATGGACGAGCGTTACTTTCTTTACATGGAGGACGTGGACTGGTGCAGGCGTTTATGGGAAAAAGGATGGCGCGTCCAGTATTTTCCCATGACGCGAATTATCCATGAGATCAAACATGAGAGTCTGAAAAGCGGATTGATTCCTATGGTTTCGCGTCACACGAGCTTTCATGTTAGGAGTCTTCTGAAATACTTTGCAAAATATGGAATTGCATTACCTTCTAACGATCAACGATAGATCAACAAGACCCTATTCAGCGTTTTATCTGTGAGTGGCTATATGGACTGGCGAATCAAGGCTGGGCTGCAAAAAATTTTAAGTCTCACACGGGTCGGGGATAAAATCAACCATTTCGGCTCTCGACTGATGGACCCAAGATATCTTGAGCATAAACTTGACTATCACGTGGCTGAATCTTTGGCGTTGATGGCGAGGCTCGAGGCGATCGGGTACCGGATGGCCGATAATGATATTTTTTTTGAACTGAGAACTGGCTATTCAATTATGCAATCTCTGGCGATTATTCTTTTGGGGGTCTCAAGGGTGGTTACTGTCGACATCTCAAGAGACATTAAGTTCAGCGATTGCTTAAAGTATATAGAGTTGCTGTCGGGTTCGCGTGTTTCAAGGCTTGCGGAACATTCTGTTTATTCCGAAACAGAAATAAGAAGCATATTGGGCAAACTCAAGGCAAGTTCCGATCTTGATGACTTCTTACATACAGCAAATATCGTTTATGTGGCTCCGTACCACCTCGCCGATCTTGAGAGGTTTTCCGGGCGGATGCGAGTGGTTTACTCCCAAGTGGTTCTCGAGCATATACCGGAGAACCGCGTGCGGGAGATCATGGCCGCGACAAAGTGCCTCCTGCTTCCAGGCGGCTATCAGAGTCATATCGTGAACTTGGCCGATCATTTCAGAAATCCTGGGTTCTTCCAAGACCGCAAGATCACTGACGTTAATTTTCTCCGATACTCCGACCGCTATTGGAATTTCTGGTGTGGGAATGATATTGCCTATGTAAACCGATTAAGGTTCCCATACTACATGCAGCTGTTCAGAGATCTTGGCTTTAGCATCCTACATGTCGATAAACAAAAGGAACAAAACCGAATGAACGAGTTGCTTTCTTACGAGGAGATTCATCCGGATGTGCAATCAAAGTATAACAAGTCGGAGCTGATGAGCACGCTCTGGGTGCAGAGATTCCACATTATATGCACTCGGCAGGATGAACTCTCTTAGATCGTTATCTGCCGGTTAAACGTGATGTACATTCCTTCTGAGTGACTGCCGGGTCTCGCTGAGATACGGGGTCATACTTTTCTTTGAAGAGTAGTTCGGTTCTCTATGAATGTTCTATTAGGGTTAAAAGTTTCCAGTAACTCTTTGATGGTGTGTGATGTGAGCGCCTTACGGGACGTCGATTTTGTCAATTCGCTTGATGTGATGACCGATTCAGAATATGAAAGCGAAGTTAACAACGTATCGTATCATTACCTCCCGAAAATAATATCGAAAATACCAGTGCTCAGGCTCTTCCTGAGAATACCCATCATTTACTGGATCTGCAAAAAGAAGAAAATCGATGTAATCATCGGCTTCCATTTGACGTCCTATGGCCTGGTGGGTTATCTTGTGGGCAAGGTCCTCAGCCTTCCTGTCTGTATGCATTTTCTGGGAAATGACATTGACCAGCTATGCCGGCATAAGCTCTTGGGGAAACCTCTCCTTAACTTGGCTTCCCGGATGAATGTGCTGACAGTCCAGGGGCAGAGAAGCAAGCATTTTCTCGAAGAACACGGCTTAATCAACGTGCATATCATTCCCACTGCCTGTGATCTGACCAGGTTTGCTTGCGCAAAAGTGCCCAAGAAATACGATTTGATATTTTTAGGACGGCTGTCTCCGGAAAAGAGGGTTGATCGGTTTGTTGAGATTGTGAGTCTTGTGATCAGAAAAAAAAGGGATCTGCGCGCCGCTATAGTGGGGACAGGACCCGAAGAGCAAAGGGTGCTGTCCGCGATAAATCAGAACGGCCTGGCCGAGCATATCGAGTACATTGGATGGACCGATGCGGTGAGTGAATACCTCAACAAATCCAGGGTATATGTGCTGACCTCTGATAACGATCAGCTTCCCAGCACCCTGTTGGAAGCCATGGCCTGCGGCCTTGTGCCGGTTGCAGCGGATGTCGGCAATGTGTCCGATGTTGTGGATGAAAAGAATGGATATCTGGTCAACCCGGATGATTTGGACGGTTATGTCAGTGCTATTCTTGAGCTATTGAATAACGGTTCCACATACCGGGGCAAAGCCGAAAAAGCCATACAGACCGTTCAAGGATTTTCGATCCGGGAGAACACGAGGAGGTGGAGTCAGATCCTATCGCAGTTTAAAAGGGAACCCATGAGGCGCCATGAGAAATAGAGTCTATTTGACTAAGATCGCCAGTCATCAAATTGAGCAGGCCCTCAGTCGGTTATGCGACAAGCTGCCATTCCCGGCAAAGGCAAATAAAATCGGGATAAAAGTCAATCTTTGTGATTACCGCATGAGAGAGACAGGTGTCACCACCGATCCATTGGTCCTGGATCCGCTTTTGAAAATCCTGAGGAGCAAATATCCGGAGTCCACAATTTATCTTATTGAGCACGACGCCACTTCGACCATCGCAAGCAACCTGTTCAAGTGGCTGGATATAGATAAGACGGCAGCGAGATACGATGCTGCTTGTGTAAGTTTAGCGGATCATGATTGGGAAAAGGTGAAAATCGACGGGTACCGCTTCAAAGAGATAGATGTCTCCAGAACGATTCTCGATTGTGATCTCATGATCAACCATCCAAAGCTCAAGACCCATGGGCGCACCAAGGTCACCTGCGGCTTGAAAAATATGTTCGGCTGTTACAGGATTAAGAATAAAGTGGCCTACCACAGATTCTTGGATGAGGCCATAGTGGATATTAATCTGGCGGTCAAGAGCCACATCACCATTGTGGACGGATATCTATGTGTGGAAGGGAACAGGGGGCCGACCCAGGGTCTGCCTAAAAAAACCGGGGTCTTTATTGGCGGGGAAGATATTGTCGCTGTGGATGCCTGTTGTGCAAAGGTCATGGGCTTCAATCCAAGATTTATCAGGCATATACGGTTAGCCCAGAAAAAGGGCCTCGGCTCCATATGTTATGAACTGGATAGTGAATTGACAGAAGACCAGTTGCGGGAACTCAGGTTCAAGTTCAATGTTGGCAAGTATGCCTTGATGGAAGCATTGAGAAAGGTTCTGAAATGATAAAATGCGGCATCATCGGGTGCGGAAGGAATGTGGAGGATTTGCATATCCCCGCTTTGGATGGTATCGAAAACTGCACGATTCATTCCGTCTGCGATCTGAATGAAGAGAGGGCAAAGACATTCGCTTTCAAATACGGCGTAGAAAAGGTGTACTCGAACACAGAGGAATATTTGCAGAGTAGCAGGGACCTTGATTTTCTAATTGTTTCCACCCCCGGGTTCACCCATTACGAGATATGCAATCAGGCTGTCGAACTTGGCTACAATCTTCTTGTAGAAAAACCTGTGACCTTGTCTCTGCAGGATACTCTGAAACTCAAGAACAAAGTTGACGAAAAGGGTACCAAGTTCGGGGTTATCCAGAACTATAGATATCGTGAGCCAGTCATTGAGGCAAAAAAGGCCCTTGATGAAGGACTCATCGGTGAGGTTCGACAGGTTAATTGTGTGTTCCATGGCCAGACTATTTTTAATGAACCGACACAGTGGAGCTGGCAGGAAAGAAAGAATAAGGTCCTGATCTATGAAATGATGGTTCATCTATTAGATCTGGAAGTCTATTTTGCCGGACCGGTGAAGCAGATATTGGGGCACCGGGTAATCGTCGATGAAAAACTCAACTGCACCAGGAATATTTATGTAATAGCTGAACATGAAAATGGTGCGACAGGCCTGCTGGACCTGCAGCTTTTTTCTTCCTCCAACTACATGGGACTTGAAGTATTCGGGTCTGCTAATGACGTCAAGATCAAGTTCCAACCGCATTATTATAGGATCTATTCAGGGAACGTGAATCCACTGGACGAACTTTACCTGGATGTGAAGAGAATATTCGATTTTGCCATACCGGCCTTTAAGGAGAAACTCTTCAAGCCAAAAGTCACCCGAAGAGCAGCGTCCCATTATATTTTGATGAAACAATACGTAGATTCTCTTTTAGACCCTCGTATTCCAATGGCGGTCACTCTGGATGATGTGATTCCTACGATGGAGTTTGCACAGATGCTCTCGGATTTAGTCTATGACTCACCAACCTAGAAAAGTTCTATTTGTATGCCATGGGTTTAAATCTGAGAACATCCCCTTACAACCATGGCGGTACATCCATGAACTCACGAATGGACTGGTAGGAAGAGGGTATTCTGCGCACATATTAACCGATGGGAAGGATACGGATGTCCTGTTGGGGGAAGAAAGAAATTATAGCATTGAAACGGTAGAGGCAATATCCCCAAAGAACACAGGGATTATAGCAGAAATTATAAGTTCGTTGAAAATAGATACAGTGCTGTGGTCTCTGACGCCTTCCAGCATCGTGTATCAATCCTTTTTTAAGAAATTAGGAGTCCCCTTATGGGGACTTTTTAATTATCCGGTCTATCATCTTACGGAATTGATGCCGGCTCTAAAGCAAGTACCGTTCCGATATCTCAAACAATACTTTCGCAACTGGATGATCCCTTATTCATTAATTGCGCAATTCTTGAATTCGAATTCTATCAAAGGGATCTTCTGTCAGAGCCGCAGGAACATTAATCGGCTCAGTGAACTCGGAGTAAGAGTACAGCAACTGCATCACTTGCCGCCTGGATTTGATCTTGAGGAGTGGAAGACGTCGTTGGAGAGGGCCCAATACAAGCATTTTACCTTTGTGTACACGGGATCTATCAGTGCAATTAGAGGGATTAATTGCCTCGTAGATGCTTTTTGTTGTGCGGCAAGAGAAGAAGAAGGGATCAGGCTCCTCGTTCTGGCACGTGGAGCTGTCGCACAAGAAGTTGAGCGACTCAAGGAAAAGTGTAAAAAGAAAGGAATAGGGGAAGAAATTGAGATTATTGGTGGGTGGTTAGAACCTGAAGTATTGAAGAAATTGATTGAGGGTAGTCAAGCTGTAGTTCTTCCGTTCTTGCTGGTTCCCTCTGAGATGCCGCTGTCTTTTCTGGAGGCGATGGGCATGGGAAAACCTGTTATTGGAACGGATCTCGATGGAATTCCTGAGATGGTAGAGGAGAGAGGAATTGTAGTTAAAGCAGGAAATGTAAAGCGATTGACCGAGGCTATGCTTCTTATTAGCCGAGATGAGAACATCTATAAGAAAATGCAAAGAAACTGTATTTTGCAAATGAAGCGTTATCCTTCATGGGAACAATCTGTCAATAAGCTCGAGACGATCCTGAATGGCTAACCTGGGGGAGTCTGTTGTTATCAATGGGAGGCCGATCCTCGTGCTGAGTAATGAACGGAACCTGAGAGCAAAGGGGGCGCCAGAACACAGCAAATAAAGGGCATCTTCAATTATGCAATGAGACATCATCCAACAGCGTATTCTTGCTTGTTGTTTCGCCAACTTATAAAAAAATTTCCGAGTGATGCAAGATGTTATTTAATTCATACGAATTTATCTTCTTCTTTATGCCGATTACATTGTTTGTTTTTTTTCTAATTGGTGTGAGAGGACATCATCGGATTGCTATTGCGTGGCTGGTAGGGACATCCCTGTTTTTTTACGCATGGTGGAACCCGGCCTATCTCGGTCTTATCTTTGGTTCCATGTTGTTCAACTATTCGATTGGTGTTGCGCTTAGCAATCAAAGAAAAAGAGAAAATGCCATCGTCAAGAAGGGAATTCTGATTCTTGGAGTTGCAACCAATCTCGGCGCCCTGGGCTATTTTAAGTATGCAAATTTTTTTGTCGACACCGTTAATAGATTGTTCGGTACACCTTTTCATCCGGATAAGATCATACTTCCACTGGCCATCTCTTTCTTTACTTTTAATCAGCTCGCGTACCTGGCCGATGCCTACTCGGGTGCGGCAAGAGAATATAATTTTCTTCATTATTGTTTGTTTGTGACGTTCTTCCCGCATCTCATTGCCGGACCTATCGTGCACCACAAAGAGATGCTTCCGCAGTTCAGCAGTAAATCCATTTACCGCTATAATTCTCAGGATGTGGCCATAGGTTTGACTTTTTTCTTTATGGGGTTATTTAAGAAAGTTGTCATCGCCGACAGTGTTGCGGGTTACGCGATTCCTGTGTTCAAGGCGAGCGCACAAGGCATTTCTCTCACTCTTATAGAGGCATGGGGCGGCGTGCTCGCCTATACCTTCCAACTTTATTTTGATTTCTCCGGATATTCGGACATGGCAATCGGCTTGGCAAGGTTGTTCGGGATTCGATTTCCACTGAATTTTCACTCTCCATACAGATATGATAGGGGGTCAAATCTTTATACTTGACAAACGGATCTTATTTGCATTATAAGATTCATCACGATGACCCGACCATTAAGAATACAGTATCCCGGAGCGGTCTATCATGTGACCTGCAGAGGGAATGAGAGGCGAAAGATATACCATGATGATACGGACAGAATAAAGTTTCTTGAAATCCTTGCGCAGACAAAAGGGATCTATACCGTCAAGATTCACGGTTACGTCCTCATGATCAACCATTTTCACCTACTGACCGAGACACCCCTTGGGAACCTCGGTGAATTCATGAGACGACTGAACGTCACTTATACAAGCTATTATAATCGAAGACACGGCCGCGTCGGACATTTATATCAGGGGAGATACAAGAGTCTTTTGGCAGACAAAGATGAGTATGTGTCGGTTTTGTCGAGATATATTCACCTGAATCCGGTCAGGATACGGGCTTTCAAAGGGAAAACGGACAAAGAGAAGGTTAAGGCCCTGCTGGGGTATAGATGGAGCAGCCTTCCGGGTTTTATAGATAAGGGGAAGGCAGAGG
>Ga0210044_10004757_pt1 | contig 18774 bp, 16 predicted proteins | sample CryGey13umfilter_2_FD_183959 | JGI IMG/M metagenome (GOLD analysis project Ga0210044, IMG submission 183959) | Groundwater microbial communities from aquifer in Utah, USA - Crystal Geyser 4/9/14 3 um filter (SPAdes) (version 2) | ecosystem: Environmental > Aquatic > Deep subsurface >... | reverse complement strand
GGCGGGCGGCGACGGCGGCGCGGGCGGCGCGGGCGGCACGGGCGGCGGCGGCGGTGGCGGTGGCGGTGGCCCCAGCATCGGGATCTTCGTCGGGTCCGGCGTCCAGCCCACGATCAGCGGCGCGAGCTACACCCTGGGCTCGCCGGGCAACGGCGGTGCGGGCGTTGGCGGCGCCCCCGGCGGCACGCAGGGCAAGTCCCAGAACGTGCACGTCGGGACCTAGGCCGTGGGCATGGAACAGCCGCCGGAGTTCGAGATCGAGACGGTGGAGCGCGAGGGGGAGCTGGTGGTGACGGCCCGGCTGTCGCTAGCTCCCGACGAATGCTACCGCCTGTTCTGCGACGCCGATCTGATCCCCGACTGGCTATGGGTCGTGGACACCGCGGTGGTGCAGCGGCGGGACGAGCGCAACCGCGCGGTGCAGGTGGACTTCATCGGCTCGCTCCAGCGGGCCTCCATCGGCTACACCCTGAGCTACGACTACGACGATGCGCAGCGCGAGGTGCGATGGCACAACGTGGGCCGGGGGGTGAAGCAGCTGGTTGGCTCGGCGCGGTTCCTGCCGCACCCGCGGTCGGGCTGTCTGCTGGAGTACCATCTCAGCAGCCAGCTCATGGCGGGGCTGCCCCCCTGGGCCGATCAGCTGTACCGCGACCGCCCGGCCGAGGCCGTGGTGCTGGACTTCTGCGAGTTCGTCGAGCGGCAGTCGGACCGCCGAGCGTAGCGGTCAGAGCGTCAGGTCGACCTGGTACGTGCCCCAGACCGAGGTGGCCGTGCCGCTGACGACGATGGTGCCGGGCTTGCGCCGAATCTTGGTGTTGTCCGCCGGATCGGGCTCGAGCTTGGCGACGATGGCGAGGACCAGCACCACGTCGCCGTCCAGATCACCGGTGACGTGGAACGTCCCGCTCAGGCTCCCGGTCAGGTCGCCGTCGGGGATCTTCTTCAGGCTCATGTTCAACGCCGGCCTGGTGGACCCGGTGTCGTAGATCAGGTTCATCCCGTCGGAGTAGCCGACGAGCGCCAGCTCGAGCTGCATCTCCTTGTTGCTGGAGGACCCCTGGTCCACCTTGCCGCTCACGGTGAGCGTGCCGCCGACGTCGCCGTTCGTGGTCTGCGGCGGGATGTTGGCGCTGGTGGCGGCGTTGTATCCGTCGAAGCCCAGATCCATCGCGCGGTCGATCATCTTCTCCAGCCCGAGGTACGCCTGGCGCGCCGTGGCCTCCGACGTCACGCCGTCATCGTCGCTGCAACCACCGAGGAGCAGCAGCCCCAGCCCGACCATTGCCGTGATTCTGATCATCATTCGATCTCCCTTGCCGTCGATGATACCGCGAACTCACCGCACCGTTCGCAGTCGTGTGCGTCGGAGCAGCACCGGGATCACCTTGCGGTTGGTGACCAGCGCCGAGTGTCCATACTGAGCGTCGAGGAACAGGAGCGAGGCGCCGCGCTGGCGGCGGTTCAGCTGCTCGAGGGCGTCCGGGATGCGCTTGAGGTGGAACAGCCCCCGCCCCTGGAACCGCTTCATCAGCCGCTGGGCCTGGGGCTGGGTGTCCTGGGCCACCACGGTGAGGCGGTGCCACTCGTGGTTGCGGGCCGAGGTGATCCAGTCGAAGAACTCGTTCTCGTTGGAGTACAGCGCGTCGAGCAGGATCACGTGGGCCACGAAGCGATAGTCCAGCCAGGTGGCCAGCGTGCGGTAGCCCGCGCTGTGGCCCATGGCCACGATGTGGCCGTGGGGCAAGGTGAGCCGGGCATGACGCGCCACCAGCTGCAGCACCTGGCCCAGGGCGGGGAACTTCACCGGCTCCCCCGGTCCGGTGGGGCCGTCGACCACGATGAACAGCGCGTTCTGTCGACTGGCGCAAAACTGCTCCACCAGGTGGTGCTGGGACCAGGCGCGGTCGGCGGTGACGTGGTAGCCGTGGACGAACAGCACGATGCCGGCCCGGTCCCGCCGATAGCCGGGTGGACGCCAGACGTGGAGCACCCCCTGGCTCGAACCAATGCGCCAGTGCCTCCCGTGCTCCACTTCATCTCGCTGGACGTCCACGGCGCGCGAGACGTGATCACGCGCGGAGCGGGCTCCACGCGCGTGGGACTCGGGGCCGGGTTTCGGTTTCGGGCTGGCCGGGGCCGCGGCCGCGGGCCAGGGCCCGAGCAGCATCGCCAGCAGCATCGCCAGCAGCAGGCATGACAGTCGTGACATCACGCTCATGCTGTATCAGATCGGGCGGGATTGCCAGTTATCACGCGGTGCGCGAGGCTGGAGCAGACGATCAGTTGACGACAACTCCATCAGGCAACCAGCCGTGACGCCCCAGCGCTTCCATTGCGACGCGAACTTGGTTCTGCGTGAACTGCCTCTTTCGACGGCTCCACTCGTAGGTCTGGCGGACGACATCATCACCCGTCTTGCTGCCTTGGCGAGTCACGACCCAATGAACGGTTGCCAGGAGCTCCAACCCAAGTGGTGTTTCGAAGCCATCGACCAGCAGCGACACACGATCGAAGCGCGACTTGGCCTCTCCATCTCCTTCCAGGACGGCAGCGGCATCTGCGACGGCTCCTGGCACGAGTTGAAGTTGCTTCTCCGGATCGTCTCCGCCGTCTGCGTAGCCGGATACCATGTAGCCCTCGATAGCGTTTAGCACATGGCGGAGGTTCTCTGCGTAGGGCCCATAGTGTCCAGGTTTGAAGGCTAGCTTCAGGCGTTGTCCCGCTTCCTGCATGAAGTACATTAGCTTGTGTACTTCCAGCAACGTTACGAAGGGGTCCATTAGGCCAGCGAGATAGCGGTCCATTAGACGGACAAGCGTGGCTCGGCCTGGCGTCATCTTCGGGACATTGCTCGACTTGACAGGTCTGGTAGCGGGTATCTCGCGCGGTTCGAAGACGACAACCCGAACTCCTTCGAGTGGCGACAGTGCATGGTCGATCAGCCTGCGAACATCTTGCCAGTCCAGGCCGCCAAGGCCGCTTCCGAGGGGAGGAAGCGCAATGGAACGAATGCCGAGGCGCCTTATCTCGTTGACCAACGAGCGCAAGCCAGCCTCGATATCAGACAAGCGACTCTTGCCCTTCCAATGGCGCTTGGTTGGGAAGTTGATGATGTATTTGGGGTTCGTAATCTGGCCCGTCGCGAAGACGAACATGCGACCGGGCTGGAGCTCGCCGCGACGACATGCCGTAGCATATGCGTCGAAGTTCTCCGGAAAGGAGTTCTTGAACTGAAGCGCGACGCCCCGACCCATGACGCCGACGCAGTTGACGGTATTCACCAACGCCTCGACACCCTCAGTCAGCAGGTCACCGCTCTTGAACTCGATCATGGAACAGCCCCTGTCAAGTAGTACCAGTCGCTGCGGATATCCACAGGTGGTCGATGAGTGTTGGACGCGATGGCGGCTTCAACTTGCCGCTTGGTTGGGATCTTAAGGACGCCGATTCCATCGACGAGCTCCCACGGGAAGAAGTCGTGGACCAGGAACTCGGCCTGCTTGTCCTCTCTGACGCGCGGCCAAGTTGTCGCGTGAACGGCGTCCCAGTTGATCTGGTTGAGATCGGTCAGGGATGCCCTGAACTCGGCACAGTAGGCTCCTGCGTTGGAGAGAGAGAAGGCCCACTTCACGCACTGCTTCCTCGCCCAAGCGACAACTCGATGCAGGTCGGACTCAAGATGAACGATGGGTGCCTGGCCGCCCTGGTACACCAAGTCTGGATGGTTGCCCATGTGGATGATGTAGAGCATCACAGATCGTGGACAGAAGTAGAACGGCACGTATTCGCCAACAAACGCGCCTGGGTGACAGGGCACGGGCAACTTGAGCCGTCGCTGCTTGATATGGGGCATGCCCACCGCGGGGTTCAAGGCTCCTTGGGCAATGAGCTTCGCGTCAGACAGAAGCCCGCCCGCGGCGATGATGGCCGGGAGCCTGTCCACCGGGGTGATGTGGTAGATCTTCGGCTGAGTTGGCACCTGGGTCATGTTCGTCTCAGCCTGCTCCAAGCCGGGGAGATCCTCCCGTCCGCTGCGTGCCCGCCGCACAGCATCCAACCTCTTCAAGTGCTTGGGCCCGCGTCGAAACGAGTGGCCATCCTACTTTCAGGCGCTGCGTGCGACAAGGGACCTAACTTCCTCCGTCGGTGAAGTCGCATCCAGTGCGACATGAACGGCGCACTGTCGATCGCTGGGCCGAGCGGGTGGCCACCATCGGGAGAGAAGGAGACGGAGCCGGGTGGACGCCAGACGTGGAAGCAATGCCCACTGCGCGCCGGGGATCTGCTGTTCCTCGACCTCGAGACCACGGGGCTGTCGCGCGGTGCGGCTTCTGCTCCACAAGCCAGGCATCGGCGGTACAATGCCCGGCCATGAGAGGAACGACCCTGATCATGCTGCTGGGCCTGGCGAGCTGTCCGTGCCCCACACCGGCCCCCGTCGCCACGGGTCCGACATCGGCTCCGACGACCTGTCCCGCGCAACCGGCGCCGCCGGCCAGGACCGCAGCACCTCGCGGGCCGGTGGTGCTGCGTGGGACGCCCCCCGTTCCACCGGATCTGCGTCGCCGCCTGGAGCCCTACCTCGACGTGCGCTACGCCGACCTCAGCGGGATGTCCGACGATGGGCGGGCGCTGCTGGTGATGACCCGGTTCGCGAGCACCAGCCAGCTGCACCTGGTGACTCGCCCCCTGGGGGCCCGGCGCCAGCTGACGTTCGAGGACGAACCGGTACAGGCCGCGAGCTTCGTGCCGGGCACCACCGACCAGGTGCTGTTCATGAGCGACCGCGGCGGCAACGAGCAGTACCAGATCTTCCGCCTTGAGCTCGGCACCCGGAAGCTCACGCGGCTGACGGACGGCAAGAGCCGCCACGGGAGCTACGTCTGGTCCCACGACGGCAAGCACATCGCCTACGCCGGCAACGCCCGCAACGGGCGGGACATGGACATCTACCTCGGCGACGGTCAGAGCGCGGCCGCCGGGAAGCTGCTGCTGCCGTGCGACGGGAGCTGGAGCCCCATCGAGTTCTCCCACGACGGCAAGCAGCTGCTCATGGAACACTATGCCTCGATCAATGACAGCCGGCTGTACCTGGTGGATCTGGCCACACGGCAGCGGACGCGGCTGTCACCGCCGCAACCGGTGGCCGCTCACCGCGCCGCGCTGTTCAGCGCCGATGACCGCCAGATCTACGTCACCACCGACCGGGAGGGCGAGTTCGTGGAGCTGTACGCCCTGGACCTCGCCACCCGGCGCTGGCGGCCGCTGTCCCGCGACATCCCGTGGAACGTGGAGCAGGTCGCGCTGTCCCCCGATGGCCGGCAGCTGGCCTTCACGACCAACGAGGACGGGTACAGCGTGCTGCGCCTGCTCGCCCCGGGTGGCCGGGCCCGGTCTCATCTTGCGCGCTCCGCTCCGCTCTCCAGGGAGGCTCCGCCGCTCCGTGCGCGGGTGGTGCGCATGCCCCGGGGGCTGGTGTCGAGTCTGCAGTTCGCGCGGCGCGCCCCGGTGCTGGGGTTCACGCTGCTGGGGCCGGCCCGCACGGGGGACGTGCACACCCTCGACCTGCGGAGCCAACGGCTCGTGCGCTGGACCGACAGCGAGGTGGGCGGTCTGAACCCGGCGGGGTTTCGCGAACCGGAGCTGATCCACTTCACGACCTTCGACGGACGCAAGATCCCCGCGTTCTACTACCGGCCGGTGGGGGAGGGTCCGTTCAGCGTGATGCTCAACATCCACGGGGGCCCGGAGGCCCAGGCCCGGCCCTACTTCAGCCCGCTGACGCAGTACCTGCTGCAGCAGCAGGTGGCCGTGCTGGTGCCCAACGTGCGCGGATCGGACGGCTACGGCAAGTCGTACCTGCTGCTGGACAACGGCTACAAGCGCGAGGACTCGGTGCGCGACATCGGCGCCCTGCTGGACTGGGTCCAGGCGCGCAAGGAGCTGGACCCCAAACGCGTGGGGGTGTTCGGCGGATCCTACGGCGGGTACATGGTGCTGGCGGCGCTGACGCACTATCCCGGACGCATCGCCGCCGGGGTGGACGTGGTGGGGATCAGCAACTTCGTCACCTTCCTGCGCCACACCCGACCCTACCGGCGCGATCTGCGACGGGCGGAGTATGGGGACGAGCGGGACCCGAAGATGCGCGAATTTCTCCAGCGCATCTCGCCCAGCAACAACGTCCAGCGCGTGCGCAGCGCGCTGTTCGTGGCCCACGGGGCCAACGATCCACGGGTCCCGCTGTCCGAGACCGATCAGATGGTGCAGGCGCTGAAGCGCGGGGGACGGGAGGTGTGGTACATGGTGGCGAACAACGAGGGTCACGGCTTCCGCAAGAAGGAGAACCGCGACCTGTTCTTCCAGCTGACGGTGATGTTCTTCCACAGGTATCTGCGCGGTGGGGGCGAGCGATGAAGCGGTTCCTGGTGTTGACCCTGGCGCTGTCCGCCTGCAGCGGGGCGGCGGAGTATGGATGCCCCGACCCGGTGGGGAAGATCATCCTCGACGACTGCGAGATCTACAAGACCAGGTACGAGTCGCTCAGGGTGGAGCTGGGCGCGAGCCTGGGCCCGATGGAGGGCAAGATCGCGCTGGGGCAGCAGGCCCTGCGCGAGCCCAGCGAGCTGCTGCAGGTGCTGGCGCACCGGACCTTCGCCCTGTGCCGCGACTTCAACGCCTGCCGCGTGGTGCCGCTGGAGTATCGCCAGCGGCGAGAACAGACCGACTGCATCTTCACCGCGGTGTCCGCGATCCAGACCCAGCTGGCCCAGGACCTGGACGCCGCGAACAAGGCCCGGCTGGTGAAGGAGCTGGTGCGGGTGCTGGGGGGCGAGACCTGCGGCGGACCTATCGCCGTGGGGGGCGGTGTGACCGCCTCCTCCGGATCTACCTCCACGCATGGGTCATCGTCCTCGTCCGGGCGCCGTGAGTTCTACAGCAGCTCCTCCCCGTGGTACGGGACCCGGCTGCTGCCGCCGCAGCCGCCGTCGCCCGCGGGGTTTCCCCGTCTGGTGTGGATGGACTTCGATCTGGAGCACGTGTTTCGCCAGGAGTCACCCCATGGCATCGTCGGCTATCGACCCCGGGTGCGGGTCGGGCTCCTGGGGCAGACCAGCCCGGACGACATGGTCACGGTGGACTGGGGCGGACAGACCAGCGAGTGCAGCGTCGGCCGTGTTGGCGTTGACAACGGGATGACGGGCGCGTCGTGCCAGGCGGACAAGACGCTGGTGCTCACCGGCGCCGGGTTCACGGCCAGGGTGGGCTACCGGCGCGGCTTGGACGGCAAGAGCACGACGCTGGGGCAGCAGCAGGTGGTGGTGTTGAACAAGCGCCTGGAGGACACCCGGAACGACTCCCATCGCTACGGGATCAGCCACGAGGAGGAGGTGGGCCTGGGGATGGTTGTGTTTCGACCGAAGGGAGACTACATCCCGCCGGCCGCCGAGCAGCCCAGCCTGTACACCGTGCTGCGCGTGCGCAAGGATCGCAACGAGGTCACGGCGCGGTGCTGGGTCGACGGCAAGCTGGTGACGGGGGCGATCGAGGGCCGCAGGGGCCACCTGGGCCAGTTCCAGGATCGACCCCGCTATCGCAACGAGCGCCGCAATGGCGAGTACCGCAGCAGCCAGATCGCCGACCCCTTCATCAAGTGGGTCTACCGCACCTTCACCCTGCCCTTCGTGGTGCAGCGGGACAGCCCGGTGAAGCCGGAGCAGGGCGAGAAGCGCTGGCCGTTGCCCGGTAGCTGGCGTTGCGTGGTGACGCTGGACGGCGAACTGGTGCGGGAGCTGACGTTCAAGGTCAAGGACGATGGACGGCTGGTGCCGCATCCGCAGCAGACCGCTCGGGCGCGGGCCGGGTGGCTGGTCCAGACCCGGATCCTGTCCAATTCGGTGGAGGGCAAGGTGGAGTAGCCGCGTGAGACGGTCAGTCGCAGCCCACCCGCACCGTGGAGATGGCGATGTCGTCGATCCAGCGCCTGTGGTCCGGTGGCTGGAACGTGTGAGCGTGGGCCAGGGCGGCGCAGACCTCCATGGCGATGAACAGCGCGATCTCCAGGGGCAGCCGCTCCCCCTGTGGTACAGCGTGAAGCAGCCGACCCAGCGAGCCCCAGGTCATCAGCTCCATCACCATGTAGTAGCTGTCTTGAAACTCGCCGGCGTCGAAGGTCTGCACGATGTTGCGGTGGGAGAGCGCCATGGCCACCCGCATCTCGTCGAGGAACATTCCCACGAAGTCTGACTGCTGGCCCAGGTGCGGGTGGATCAGCTTGAGCGCCACCTCTTTCGAGGCGCCTCCCGGCGCCTGGAGCCGGGCGCGGTAGACCCGGGCCATTCCCCCCTGACCGATGGCGGCGAGGATGTCGTACTTGTCCACCCGCGCGGGCAGGTGAGCATCTGTCGATCTTGGCACGGGGCGCACCGTCCCTTTTCTCTACACCAGAACCGTTGCCTTCGAAACCCCGGCGGGTTCCACACCGCGCCGCGCCACGATAGAATGCAGCCCATGTCGGACAGCCCCACCGAAATCGTCTATCAGGGCAAGCAGCTCCCGGTGCTCGTGCTCCGCTCCGCCGTGATCAGCGTGGCGTCCGGTCCCGACCGCGGATCGTCCTGCGCCCTGCGGCACCAGCGCGTGCGGGTGGGTGGCGCGCCGGACAACGACTTGACCCTCAACGATCCCCGGGTCTCCCGCCACCACCTCGAGTTCCAGATCCGGGACCGCGGGTACCTGGTGCGGGACCTCCAGAGCACCAACGGAACGTTCTACCGTGGGGCCCGGGTGGGAGAGGTGCTGGTGGGGCAGGGCGCGGAGATCCGCGTGGGCGACACGGTGCTGCGCGTGGACCGCGGCGAGGAGACATCCGAGCTGATCGGTGCCAGGCGAGAATTCGGCAGCCTGGTGGGCAGCGCCCCGGCGATGCAGCAGCTCTACGGCATGCTGGCCGCGGTGGCGCCCACCGACACCTCCGTGCTCATCGAAGGCGAGACCGGCACCGGCAAGGAGCTCGTTGCCGAGGAGATCCACCGTCACTCGCCGCGCCGTGACCGGTCGTTCAGCGTCGTCGACTGCGGCGCCCTTCCCCGCGACCTGATCGAGAGCGAGCTGTTCGGCCACGAGAAGGGGGCGTTCACGGGCGCCATCAGCGACCGCGTCGGAGTATTCGAACGCGCCCGCGGCGGGACGGTCTTTCTCGACGAGATCGGTGAGCTCCCCCTGGATCTACGGTGCCGCCAGCCAGTGGTTGACGGGCGGTCTCCCCGGCCTCCCCGCCGTGGGAGGCCCCAACACCGTGAGCGGCGCCACGGCCCCGTCGGACATCACCTGCCTCGGCTCACCGCTGGTCCTCGACCGCGACGACGACGGAGTCGCGCTCGGCCCCGTGGACCGCGGTGTCCAGTTCGACCTGCTGGGGTACGGCGCCGTGCGCACGGCGTGGGTCACGGGTGCGGACGACGCCCTGCTGGCCATGGACCGAAACGGCGACGGGCGGATCACCAGCGGCGCCGAGCTGTTTGGCGAGGGTTCCAACCTGGGGGGTCGCCTGGCCGAGGACGGATTCGCCGCCCTCGCCGTGCTGGATCGCCCCGACCACGGCGGCAACGGCAACGGACTCGTCTCGACCAACATGGCAACGATCTCTCCCTGAGCGCGCGCTTCCTGCGTCAGGACGGGGGCAGCGGTAAGATGGTGGACGCGCTGTTCGTCTACGGGGATTGAGCTCCCCTGCGAATGCATCGGGTGGTTGTGACCCCGGCCAGGCTCAGGTAGTCTGAGCCACCTGCCCGGGGGTCCCAATGCGCACCGGAATCTGCCTCGTCCTCACCCTGCTCACCACCACTGTTCACGCCACGCCGCTGTTGCTGGGCGGTGAGACCTCGTCCATGGGAGGCAGCGGGGCGGCCTCGGGTCGCGACGCCGCGATGTTTCTGCTCAACCCCGCGGGACTGGCGCGAATGGGGTCCACGTGGCTGTCGCTGTCGGCCTCGGTGTATGGCATGGCGCGTGTGGCGGTGCCGCGCTTCTTCAACGAGGGGAGCACGGCGCAGACCGATCTGGGGCAGGTCGAGCTCGAGGGCGTCAAGCTCGGCTCGACGTCCTTCGTGGGTTATCCGTCACAGGCCAGTCTGGTGGTGGGGCTCGGACCGGAGCCCGGCAGCCCGGGTCACATGATCATCGGGGGCTGCCTCGTGATCCCGGACCATGTCAGCCGGTTCTTCGAGGGCACCACGCGGGCCGTGAACCTCACCGCGAGTCAGAGCTTCGAGTGGTCACACAAACACTCCGAGATGTACTTCGGCCCCGCGTTCGCGATTCAGATCGGGCGCCGGCTGCTGCTGGGGGCCTCGCTGCTGCTGCTGTACTACTCCTTCGACAACCTGGTCAGCGGGCCCTTCGTGCTCAGCGATCCGAAGGGTACGGTCTACCTCTCCGTCGACGGGAAATCGGTGGGCCAGGGGACCAGCCTCGACTTCGTCCCGGTGGTGGGAGGTCAGCTGCAGCTCACCGACCATCTGGCCCTGGGCCTCGCCATCACCGCGCCGGCGCTACACCTGACCGGCGGGTTCAGTGGATCGGGCCAGTGGCGATCCTACGGCAACAACCCGCAGACCAACTCGGTGCGGTTGAGCACGCTCGAGGGGGAGACCACCGCCAACAACCCGCTCAAAGGCACGGTGGGGCTGAGCTATCGCCGAGAGCGCCAGTTCGGCGTGGCGCTGGATTTCACGCTGCTCGCTCCGCGGGAGCGATTCCACCAGCTGCAGACGCGGGATAGCCTGCTCACCCTGCGTCCGGGCTACGAGCCGGAGCAGGTCGAGAGCAGCACCACCAGCGCGGCTGGCAGCCAGCTCGCGTTCCAGGTCAACGTCGGGGCAGAGTGGTACTTCAAGCCCAGCTGGGTCCTGCGGGGCGGGGCCTTCGTGGATCGTCCCACGATCCCCGACCTCGATGGCCCACCCGGGATGGACCAGCTGCTGGATCTGCATCTGACACGCCTCGGCGGGACGCTGGGGCTGTCGGCGGTCGAGGGGTTGATCGAGACCACCCTCGGCGTGGCCCTGATCTACGGCACCGGCACCACGGTGGGCTACAACTTCGCCCAGCCGGACCCGAGCAAGGCGTTTCGCGAGACGGACGCGCGCTCCATCGATCTGCTGATCATCCTGTCGGGAGGCTTCGACATCGGGGAGATCCAGCGCGCGCTGGGGCGGCGGCTATGAGGCGGCTGTTGCCCCTGTACCTGGTGATCCCGCTGCTGCCGGGCTGCAGCGGCCCCGAGCTCAGTCCGCGGTGTGTCTCCGACGAGGACTGTCCTGCAGACCAGCTGTGCAACTTCGTCACCGCCGCGTGTTACCCCGGGACACGGCTGCCTGCGCTGTCTTCCGCCGCCGCGGGCAGCTTCAGCTGCCCCTACTTCGCCCAGGAGCCGACGAAGGTCGACGACCTTGGCCGCACCGCGCTGCAGCTGGAGTACGGGGGCCGGTACTACACGATGAGGTTCGGCTGCGGTATCTGGCCCAAGTCGTCCTACCTCGAGATGGTGCTGCTGGGCGGAGCCCACGACGGTGCGGACGGGGCCCGGTTCTCACTGCTGCTGCATCAGGAGGACTATCGTCCGGGCACGCTGCAGTCGCCGCGCCAGCTGTGGGGCTGGCTGTTCACCCAGAGCCTCAACGGGCCGCTGACGGACCGCGCTCTGGCCTGGGGCGGAACGCTGACCCTGAGCACGGTGACCTCGGAGGCGGGCAAGGATGTCGAGGGCCGGATGGATCTGAAGCTCGTGCCCCTGGCTCCCCGGCCGTTCAGCGCGCTGTGCCGCCTGAAGCAGCCCTGCGCCAAGGGTTGCACGCTCCAGGCCCTGGCCCTGGCCAGCCCCGATTGCGTGACGCAAGGCTACTGCCAGCCGCTGTACGACGGCAGCGCCCGGGGCTTCTGCACGCGACACTGCACCACCGTGGCGGACTGCATGACGCACGACCCCGGCAGCGACTGCATCTCGGGCAACCCCAACGACTTCTGCCTCCACACGTGCGGCAGCGGTGTCGACTGCGAGTCGCCGCTGGTCTGCAACGGCCAGGTCAACGCCTGCTACCCCCAGTGAGCCCTTCCCGAGTAGCCCGGATCAGAGGCAGCCCACGCGAGCGGTGCTGACCACCACGTTGTCGTAGATCACCCCCTCCACGCTGTGCTCGGCGTGGTGAAACAGGTTGAGCCACAGGATGTTGACCTGGACCTTGGCGTCGGTACGCAGCCAGAGCTTGGTCCAGGGCCCGATCTGCTGCCCGTCGATCCAGAAGTCGAGCTGGCCGTCGGCCTTGCTCGCGTCGGTCACCGCCGTCCCGCCGTCCAGCATCATCTCGATGCAGTACCACTTGCCGCTCTGCATCACGGGCGGCGTCACGGTGGGCAGGTGCGCGGGGTCGGTGCAGTAGTTGCTGCCGGCCATGCAGGGGAAGTGATCGCCCCAGCAGGCCCCCGAGGGATTGGCGCAGTCCTGGTACATGCCCCGGTAGTAGCTGTAGAGGTTGAGCCGCTTGTTGCTGGGCAGGGGCTCGACCCACGCCGAGTACCAGTCGGCGCCCGTGGGGCGATAGTCCGAGCGACCGAGGTAGTTGCGGTCCCCGGCGTGCAGGCCGCCACCGTGGTTGGCCGCGCTGAAGTCGTAGCCGGACTCCCACTGGATGTACCACCGGGCGTAGAGCCGCTGGTGCTGGCCGGGGAGCAGCTTGACCAGGTCCGCCCCGCCGCGCCCAGGTGGGACGCGCAGCCGCATCACGTGGTTGCCGGACAGCGAGAATGGGCCCGGGTCGGCCAGCAGCAGATTGGTCGAGTCGGGGTTGCCGTCATAGTCGTCCCAGATCGACTTGTCGCCCTCCTCGAAGCTGCTGCAGAAGATCCAGTCCTTCTGCATCGTGTTGCACTCGTTCAGCTCCGGCGCCTTGTGCGTGTCAGTCGCGGGAGCATCCGCTGGCGCGATGTCGGCGCCGGGGGCCGCGTCGTGAGACGGCGGCAGATCCGACGCGCCGATGTCGGGCCGGGCCGCGGGGGAGTCGTCGCAGGCCGTGGCCAGCAGGAGCGGGAGCACGAGAACCAGATCGGTGAGGTGACGATGAACGTTGGGCATGGGACCAGCATATCGGACCTGGCGTGGCGGGTGAAGCGTGCTATACGCGTCGAGGAGTAGTTAGCGATTGCCCATGCCCGCTGCCGGTAGTAGACAGGGCACACACCAGCGTCGGTATCGAGGACAGATGAGCCAACAGAATGTGATCATCGTCGGTGCGGGTCTCGCCGGAATCAGCCTGGCGCGGCAGCTGACGGGTCAGGGTCACACGGTCACGCTGCTCGAGAAGAGCCGGGGAGTGGGCGGGCGGTGTGCCACCAGACGCGTGCGAAGCGCTGAGTCCTCGATGGAGGTGGCGGTGGACCATGGACTGCCGCTGCTCCACGGGCGATCACCCGAGTTTCGGGAGATGGTGGCTGCGGCCGCCGCGAGCTGCACGCTGGTGCCAGACTGGCCGCTGCACGTGCAGGGGCAGGGGACGCCGTGTCAGCCGCAGGGGTACGACAGCCGCAGCCGCCGCTGGGCCGTGCAGCAGGGGGTCAACGCCGTGGCCAAGCACCTGGCCCGTGAGCTGGTCGTGCAACGGCAGACCCGGGTCACGCGGCTCGAGCCACACGGCGCGGACTTCGTGGTGCACGTCGAGGGTGCGGCCCCACAGCTGGCGCCGACGGTGGTGCTGACCTGCCCCGTGCCCCAGACGCTGGAGCTGCTGCAACCGCTGGCCGCCGAATCGGAGGAGGTCCAGGGGCTGGTCGCGCTGTTGCGGCGGGTGGCGATGATCCCCTCGCTGGTGGTGCTGGCGGGCTACGAGCGGCCCACCGCTTCCGACTGGCACCTGCGGCTTCCGGGTCCGCGCAGCATCATCCACTCGCTGATCAACGACAGCTCCAAACGCGCCCGGGACGAACAAGACGTGACCACACCCCAGGTGCTGGTGATCCAGGGCACCCCGGCCTTCTCCCGGCGCGAGCTGGACGGCGAGCCAGAGCGCTGGGGCGACGCGCTGCTCGAGGCCGCCGCGGGTGAGCTGGGCCCGTGGGTCAAGCAGCCCGCATGGCGCCAGGAGCACAGGTGGCGCCATGCCCGGGTGCTGCGTGGCGAGGAGCTGAGCCACGTCGTGCTGCTCTCCTGGCCCGGCGGCGCACGGCTCGGGCTGTGCGGGGAGGCCTTCAATCCGGCCGGCGGCGCCGAGGGCGCCTACCTGTCGGGGCTGGAACTGGCGGGCCGCATCAGCGCGGACTTCGCCACCAAGCATTCAACCACGAGGCGTTGATGGCGCTCACACCGCTCGAGATCGATGAAGTTCTGCGGTCGGATCACGACCACGATTGCCCGGGACTGGGCCAGGACCGCGTGTGCGTCCGAATCGTGGCCATCGCGGATCTGCCCAGCCGCTTTGGCCAGTTCCAGATCGTCGCGTTCTGGAACAACCGGGACGACAAGGAGCACGTGGCCATGGTGCACGGCGACGTGCGGGGCCGGCAAGAGGTGCCCGTCCGCGTGCACTCGGAGTGCCTCACCGGCGATGCGCTGGGCTCACTGCGGTGCGACTGCCGTGATCAGCTGGAGGCGGCGCTGGTGGCGCTGGGGAACATGGAGTGTGGGGTGTTGCTCTACCTGCGACAGGAGGGACGGGGGATCGGGCTGCTGAACAAGATCCGGGCCTACAGCCTGCAGGACGTGGGCCTGGACACCGTCGAGGCCAACCTGGCGCTCGGCTTTCGGGACGAGGAACGAGACTTCGCCATCGCGGCGCACATGATCCGCAGCCTGGACATCCGCTCGATCCGGCTGATGACCAACAACCCGTACAAGATCGAGCAGCTGAAGCAGTACGGGATCGAGATCACCGAGCGGTTGCAACACGAGCTGCCACCGAACCCGCACAACCACGCCTATCTGGCCACCAAGCTGGCCAAGATGGGGCACACGCTCAATCTGCTGGACGGGACCGAGCAGTAGCCACGGTCCGGCGTCGCTCGCGTTCAGACCGTCACCACAGCGGGAGACTGGCCACCGGCGTGCTCCAGCTCACCACCAGCCGCGGCATCAGCTCGGTGGCGCCCACCCCCAGCTGGCGCTGGGAGATCCAGAAGACAGTGCGGAGCTCGTCGGCGGTGGAGGGGAGCTGCCACACCAGCGGATGTCGTGGATCGAGGCTGGGCAGGACCACCAGCTGCGTCCCATGGGGCGAGCGCTGCAGAAAGGCCAGCGCCCGGCTGTCTCGCCGCCACACCGGGCGGCACAGTGGAGTTCCCGGGCCGCTCTGCACCGGCTTGCCGTTGATCTTGACCCGACCCGTCCGTGTCACCTGCACCACCTGACGATGGTCGGGGGAGTTGAGCTCGTAGCTGGCGCGTGGCGCAGCGTGTGCCGGCATCAGCACGCACTGAACCATCACCGCGAGGGCAAGTGCTCCCGGTCCCTTCATTGCACTTCCTCTCGTGTTGTGTGTCAGTGGAGGTTGCTCACTCCATTTAACGAGAGCGGATCGGTGGGGGCAAATTTTTTGCTGTCAGGGCTGGCTCGTGATGCGGCGGGCCTGCTCCACGCCCTCGATCCCCCCCGCCTGCTCGGACAGCGCCAGCGCCCGGGACGCCAGCGAGCTCCTGTCGCCCTGGCCCGGCCGGGATCGAGCCTGAAGCAGCAGACACTCGGCGGCACGTCGACGGTGGCCCAGGCGGCGGAACAGGGTCGCGGCGGTGCCCAGGCTTTCATACCCCTCTTCCTCCTGGAGGCCGTTCATCATCAGCTGACCCAGCTGCTGATGGCATCGTGCCTGACCCAGGAGGCTGTCCGTGCGCCGCGCGTGGAACAGCGCCCGCCGAGCCAGGGTCAGCGCATGCGGTGGTGCGCTGATGGCGTGGTGCCCGGCGAGTCGAGAAACGAGGCGCCACAGACCAGGCGGTCCGTCGTCGGCCGCCTCGCCGTCTCCACCGGTCACCATCAGCAGCCCCTCGGTCAGCTCGCGCACCGCCTCCGCCTGCTGGTTCTGTTCCACCAGCAGCGCTTCCAGCTCGAGGTAGCTGATGAGCAGCTGATCAGGCTGGCCGGCGGCCAGTCCGAGGTGGATCGCGCGGTGCAGCGAGCTCAGCGCCTGTTGCGCCTCACCACGCGCCCGCTGCAGCTGTGCGCGCTCGAGGTGGAACTGGAGCGCCAGCGCCGGCCGGGTGGGTTCGACGATCTCGGAGAGGACACTCCGGGCCGAGAGCAGATGACCGGCCATGCGCTGAGCCCGGGCCAGCTTGAGCGTCAGCTCGACGAAGCGCGTGGAGCTCGACGACAGCTCGAGCTTCCAGCGCGCCCAGTGGCGCGCCTGGCGGTAGTGGACCATCGCCGCCAGCTCGAGGTCGTGCTGCTCCAGCGCCAGATCGCCGGCCTGCTCCATCAGATCCAGGGCCCTGGTGCCCAGCTGCGCCTCCCGCGCGTGATGCGCCAGAATCGCCAGATCCCCAGACGGGATCCCGGTGTCCGACGACAACAGATGCAGCATTCGCTGATGAAGGTGCTTTCGTCGTCGGGGATCCATGTGGTCGTGAACGACCTGCGCCACTCGCTCGTGGGTTATCACGACCTCGTCGTCCCGGGGCTCGAGCAGGGCCCGCTGGCGCAGTTCCTGTTCGGCCTGGGCCAGGTCGACGTCGGCCTCCAGCAGGAGCTCGACGTGGCGCAAGGGCGCACTCTGGCCAAGGATGCTCACGGCCTCCAACAGGCTGCGGGCGGCGGTCGTGAGCTGACCCAGGCGCCGTGTGATGATCTGCTCCAGGTCGGCGCGATCCACGGTCCCGCCCTCCTGCAGCAGACGGACGCCGTGGACGATGGCCAGTGGCAGGCCCATCTTGACCAGGTGCTCGATCACCGGAGACGGCGCGCTGCCTCCCGCCGGAGTCGCAACGGTGACGAGTCGCCGCGCCTCGCTGTCGGGCAGCCGGTCGAGGTAGATGCTGGCATGCAGTCCCGATGGGTCGAGCAGCGTGGACTGGGCGGTGAGCATCACGTTGACGCTGCCCGTGGTGGATCGGCACAGCTCGATGCACAGATCTCGAGACGGGGTGTCATAGCGGTCGACATCGTCCAGCAGGAAGCAGACCTGGTTCTTGCTCAGCAGCGCCCGGAGCGCGGCGCGCACGGTCTCCGCCACGGGAACCACGTCCTCCATGTGCTGCCCAATGCGCGGCGGATCGAACAGCCGTATCAGGCCGACCACGTCCTCCACCACCAGACCGGACCGCAGCGCGCACATGCGCAGCGTCTCGAGGGAGGATCCGTCGGTGAGGTGCAGCAGGTCGGCCAGCAGCCTGCGGATTGGCAGCCAGGGTGTCATGGCACCGGATGGATCGGGCCTGCAGCGAAGCACGGTGAGCTGGCGCTGGCCAGCCGCCTGGGCCGCCGCCTCGAGCAGCGCGGTCCGACCGGTGCCCACGGCTCCACAGACCTCCAGGACGCTCCCGGGGGTGTCGAGGAACTGGCGCACGATCTTCATCTCCTGCCCGCGACCAACCAGGCCGGATGCCGGTGTGTCGTTCAGCGCGGCGGGGTCGGCCTTCGGTGCCAGGGTGGCGTCAGGGATGACTGCCCGGCTGGCGCAGCGATCGGAGCAGTAGTCCAGGCTCGTATGGATCGTGCGGTGGCAGGCGCTGCAGGCAAGCGGGGGACCGCTGGCCCGGGCGACCACCTCGAACAGGTCGCTGCGGAAGTCGGCCGCGGACTGAAACCGATGGGCCGGATCCTTGGCCAGGGCACGCACGAGGACCGGATCCAGCTCCCGGGGAATCGAGCCCAAGGGGACGTGGTCGAGGATCGACGGCGGAGCGCGGTGCAGCTGCATCTCCAGCGTCTCCTTGACCGACGGGGCGACGAACGGGACACGCCCGGTGAGGAGCTCGAACAGGATCACGCCGCAGCTGTAGAGGTCGCTGCGGATGGATGCTAGCTCACCGCCGCGGATCTGCTCCGGGGCCATGTAGGCCGGCGTCCCGAACACGTCCCCGGCGAGGGTCAGGCGTGTGGAGTCTGTCTGCTGGTCCGTCAGCATGGCGATGCCAAAGTCCAGCACCTTGACGAAGTGCTCTCCCGGTATGGCCTCCGTGATCATGATGTTGTCGGGCTTCAGGTCGCGGTGGATCACCTGCCGCTGATGCGCGGCCTCCACGGCCGCCAGCAGCTGACTGAACACACGCAGTGTTTGATGCAGCGGCATGGGCCCGTCGTTGATCAGGCTCGTCAGCGTGCGGCCAGCGATGTACTCGGTGATGATGAACAGCAGTCCACCCGGCGTCTTGCCGGAGTCGACGATCGAGACGATATGCGGGTGGTTGAGTCGGCTGGCTGCGGTCGCTTCGCGCAGGAAGCGCTGCTCCACGTGATGTCCCCCGGGGCGGGGCTTCATCAGCTTGATGGCGATGGCGCTGTCGAGCTTGAGTTGACGGCCCTGATAGATCCAGCCCATCCCCCCTTCCTGCAGAAAGGCCTCCAGTTCATACTTCTGCTCCAGAAGGAGCCCTCGAAGCTCGTGGCCACCACGTGCCGGGAGCGAACGGAGGTCCTGGTCACAGCGGGGGCAGACCAGCTGATGATCCAGGGAACCTTCGGCGCACGTGGGACATAACTTCATATAAATCCTTGATATTACTGCTTGTATCGGCGCCCAGACCCCACGCGAGGCAACTCGAATAGGATACGAGGGGCTGGTTGTTAGC
>Ga0210044_10004752_pt1 | contig 18784 bp, 17 predicted proteins | sample CryGey13umfilter_2_FD_183959 | JGI IMG/M metagenome (GOLD analysis project Ga0210044, IMG submission 183959) | Groundwater microbial communities from aquifer in Utah, USA - Crystal Geyser 4/9/14 3 um filter (SPAdes) (version 2) | ecosystem: Environmental > Aquatic > Deep subsurface >... | reverse complement strand
CAGGCGAAGTTCGATTCAGAGGTCGCGAGTTCAAGATTGCTGCAGGCGAAAATTGACGAGCTGCAGGATCAGGTTGAACAGCTGCAGAATAAAGCCAAACAGGGCGCGCACACCAAAGTCGGTGAGCTGAAGTTTTATCGGGAGTTGCCGGCACAGTCGGTAGATCCGGCACCGGTGGCTGAAAGCAAACCGGCGCAGGCGCGCAGCATGGAGCGGGAGATGCCGGAAATGCCGCAAGAAGAAGCGCATGCCGTTGCATCGACGCATGCAGTGGCCGCGCGCGAAGAGCCGGGCAGTGATGCCCACAGGATTCAGATTGCCTCGTTTAAAACTCAGGGTGATGCGGCAAATCTGCAGAGGAAATTAATGAAGTCGGGTGTTACTTCGTTCGTGCGCACGGTTGATCTGGATGGAAAAGGTCAGTGGTTCCGCGTCTTTGCCGGCCCTTATGCAGACAGGGAGCTTGCCCAGCAGGCGCTGCAGGATATTGAGCAAAAAGTGAATATAAAAGGGTTACTCGTTCGTGATAACTGACAGGCAAATTGCCCGCGAAGTCTGGTTAAAGCAGCAGCTCGGTGAAACGTATACCGTCGCGCCATTGGCCGGCGATGCATCATTCCGGCGTTATTTTCGTGTCAGGCATGATGACAAAGTCTATGTGCTGATGGATGCGCCACCGCCGCATGAAGATGTCAGGCCGTTTCTGGCCGTGCTCGACTGGTTTGAAGATGCGGGGCTGCGTGTGTCAGCCCTGTATGCAAAAGATGTCGGGCAGGGATTCCTGCTGCTGGAAGATTTCGGCGACATCACCTGGTCTTCCCACAAAACGACCGGTGCCGACCTGACACCGCTGTTTGAGGATGCGCTCAGGCAGTTGCACCTGTTGCAGGCTTCAAAACCATCGTTTGCACTGCCGCTGTTTGATATGGCGCGCATGCGGCGCGAATGCGACCTCTATCTCGACTGGTACCTGCCGCATGTTGCCGGTGTGATACCGACAGAAAGGCAACGGACTGACTTCCATCAGTCGCTTACAGCGATTTTACAAATGATCGAAGCTTTGCCGCAAGTGCCGGTGCATCTGGATTACCACAGCCGCAACCTGATGCTGCCCGCAGGTCTGCTGCCGCTGGGGGTTATTGATTATCAGGATGCTGTGCAGGGGCCGGTCACCTATGATCTGGCGTCACTGCTCTACGACTGCTATCAGGATTATCCGGAAGCGGAGCGCTTGATGTGGAGTTCACGTTTTTTTGCAGCGCTTCCCGCAACTTCCGCGTCGGCATTTGCCAGTCCGCAGGACTGGCATCACAAGCTTCGACTGACGGCCCTGCAGCGCCATATCAAGGCCATCGGCATATTCGGGCGTTTGGCCCATCGCGATGGCAAGTTACAGTTTCTTGATGAGATTCCGCTCACGCGCAAACATCTGCAGGAGGAGATGGCCGCACTCGGTATGAGCGAGGCCGCATTTCCACTGCTCTATATCACGCCACAGAAATAACCGGACTTGAATCTGCAGAGGCTTTACGTAGTCTGGCCCGCCTTAAAAAAGGAGTTATACATGCAGATTGCCAATAATAAAGTTGTTTCGTTCGACTACACACTGACCAGTGATACCGGAGTTGTGATTGACTCGTCAGAGGGTGGTCAGCCGCTGGTTTATCTGCATGGTGCACAGAATATTATTCCGGGCCTTGAACGGGCACTGGAAGGCAAAAAGGCAGGCGATGCCCTGCAGGTGGTTGTTGAGCCTGAAGACGCTTACGGCCAGTACAATGCGGCGCTGACTCAGGTTGTACCAAGTGAGATGTTTCAGGGTGTCGACAAGCTGGAAGCCGGTATGGAGTTCCAGGCTGAGACTTCAGGCGGTATTGAGGTCGTACGTATTGCCAAGGTTGAAGGTAATAACGTCACCATTGATGGCAATCACCCGCTTGCCGGTGAGCGCCTGAACTTTGATGTCAGCGTAAAAGAAGTACGTGATGCCAGTGAAGATGAACTTGAGCATGGCCACGTGCATAGCGAAGGCTGCTCGCACTAAGGAAACGCTTGTTTTTTTTGGCATGAGACCAATAAATCAACATCTCCCTAATCGGTAGTTATCCGATCAGCAACGCCCCGCACCTACTGTGCGGGGCGTTTTTTTTTACTACGATATGCACGGTATGATCGTGCGCAATTCGCACGAATTGGTCTTGAGGCAATATACTGTAGCATTCTGACACAAAAACACGCCTCAAAACGTGCGTGTCTTGCACGTTACGCGCCTTTGGTATATAGTGCGTGCAAATGGCGACCATCATGAACATATCGCGCACTGGCAATACCGTAGTGCAAAAGGATTCTACGGATGAAGCATCTCGCCGTGAGCTTTTTTCAGGGTTAACCGGCGCTCAAAAAACCTACGCCACAAACATGATTACAGACTGGTATGCCCAGATGCGCTACCTGTTAGCAAACAAGGCTAAAACGTGTAATTACCATCGAGACAATTTGATTCGGCTTTTAACTCACGCAGGTGTTGCCCCATGGGAACTCCGTGAGCATCACGTAACAAGTTTCCTGGAAAGCAGAACAACATTAAACGGGGAAGTGCTAAGCAAGGCTACTGTTGCCGGCTACTGCTCATCCTGGAGGTCATTCCAGTCGTTTATGCTTGAACTCCATCGGACAAATGAAATTGTCAGAGCGTTTAATATTCGTCCGGAAGAGTTCATTAGCGAAAGGAACTCGATAGCAATCAAGAAATCTAAATCCAACTGGCAGCCTCGTGGATGGGCTTTAACAGATGAACAAATCGATGCTATTGATGAACAGTTTATGCAAGAGATTAAATCAGCTCACTTACGAAAATGTAAGTCACTTCTCCCATTGATTCGTGACAGAGTCATGTTTCATGTCGCGATTCACTTCTCCTTGCGCATTTCAGAACTGGTTACAATTCAGCTGGATGATTTCAGGCCGCACCATGACAAAAAAATGAAAGAGGTTTTCGGGAAATGGGGTACGCTGACCGTAACGGGCAAGAACGACACAACCGGTACGATCCCCATGCGTGAGAAGCAGATCCATGATTTACTCGAATGGTATGTTTCAAATGTCCGACAAAAGATGCTGCTTCGTAGAAAAGTAAAAGGAGATGGCACCTGGAAGTACGATGACCAAGAATATGTGGTGAACAATCTACTATTCATTTCAGAAAGAGGCGTAGGCGTTCATCCGAACACATACAGGGATAGGCTGAACGGTATCAGCAGCGTGACAAACCTTCCACGCAGGCTAACCCCGCATACCCTGAGGCACACTGGGTGCACGCTAATGGTGCCAATATATTCAGCAGTGGTTGCCCAGACATATATGCGGCATAAGAGGCTATCAACAACGCTACAATACTATCATCCAAATCCATTGAATGCTGGCAATGAAGTAAATGCCGCACTCGATATGTTTTTTGATGATGAATAAGGGGGCAATATGAAAAATACAAGATACGCTGAAATTGTGAAATTATATACGCCTGAGGTTGCACAGAAACTTCTGGGTCATAAAAAGCTATCAACTACACTGAAATATTATCACCAAGACACATCGATTGTAGGCAACGAACTTGACACTAAACCCGATGAGTTACTGATGGGCGATAAGGGGAAGGGACATGAAGATTAAAATTCGTAACAAACTGGACTTGTTAATAAAAGATTCAGGAATACGCTCATTTGAGGACATGGCCCAGCGGCTGTCTGACAATCAAGGGTACAAAATAGGTCGCACGGCAATTAGCCGCTTGGCTCGAAATGAGAATGGAAGTTTTACGGTTGATATGATCGAGGCGATTTGCAATGAACTAAATTGCTTACCTGGCGACATCTTTGAGACTACGATATCTGATGCTGATCCTGAGTTTGTGGATGTCCTCCAGTCGCGGCTTCAGCCTTTCAGATATGGGGCCATTTTGGTTAATCGGCATGCTTCACAAAGTGAAAAGGAAAAACACAATTCAACTGATCATGCTAGGCCGGCGACCACGCCAGAGGTCCAGTCTTTTGCAGATGATTTAGATTTCGTTGGTGGTCCAAAAGTTTCTCATATGAGTAAAGATAGATTGAAAAAATGAAACGGGTATTGGGTATATGTAGAATCTGTGGTGGAGAACCTTTGCGCTACAGCAAAAGTTGGAACAAGAATTTCCATTGCAGACTGTCAGATGTCGAGCCTTGCTCAGATTGCTGGGACAAGCACCATGGTGTTGCCGGGCAGGTCTGTATGGACTCGTTGCTGATCCGCTTGCTTTCAAAGGAAAAGGTCTATGAAAGAGATAAAGTAATTCGTGAACTATTTCCTCATCTGGAAGCAGGCGAAGTCAAATTAAGACAGTATCTACTAAACCTTTCTCCAAAAGAGCGTGGAATATTGCTCAGCTATTCAGCCCCTCGACTTAAATTGATTCTTCAGCAAATAATGGCTGGGCCAGAAGAAATGCCGTTCGAGATGCCTAAAATTAAAGTGGCCATTCCTGAAGAATTATCTGAAGGCCTAAGGCAGCATTTGGAGTCCTATCTAATAAGAGTGCAAACCCGATATGATAGGTTAATTGAAAACGGTCACTCTCGTCTGCCTACATACGTCCGTTTCAGATTGCGTTATCCAATTAGGCTGGCTGTATTTTTGGATGGAATCGGTGTAAATCGATGGGACATAATGACAGATGCACATTTGACCAAGTTTTTTATGGCTAACCAAAAAGCCAAGCTCAGCCATTTAAAAACCTTCTTGAATCATATCGCTAAGAAAAAGGTTTTCAGGGATGATCGTGGAAGCAGACATACCAGAAAATCATCATTCTTAGACAGTAAGACTCCACCCAGAGTGGTGTCCCCGGAAGCATTGGATCAATATTTGAATGAACAGCGTCAAAAGCTCGCCGACCCAGAATATTTGATCGTCTGGCTGGTTGCAAAAATGGGCATGAGACTAATCTATGCCTACAATTTTTCCATGGATAGAATAACAATTAATGATGCTGGAGATCTGGTAATCAAGCCTGCAAATATATGGATTAAGCCACCCCATAAAATTGCAGTCATGTTTATGAATGTGGCACGAAAAACATCTAGTAGATGGCCTTTCAAGCCATTGGAAAGAGGCGAAAACGTCATGTTGTTCCATACTCATGTTAAGTGGAAACGGCTTGAGGTTGATATAATTGCGGGCAATGCGAACCTGCTAAGGGCATCCGCAATTTATGCAGCGATGCTTAAAGGGAATCTCGACCGAGTTACAATCCATGAGACTATGGGTGTCTCAATGCCGACAATCACAAAAATGGAGACATTGTTATCGTCGGACTTACACCATGTATGCGATAGAGATTTGGTGAAGAAGCGCAACGCTTACATACTCGGCAAAGAAGATGGATGAGCGCCCTTGGTACGTTTACATGCTGCTTTGTAAGTCCAATAGAATTTATACTGGAGCGACCCCTGACCTCCAAAAGCGGTTCGATACTCATGTATCCGGTCGGGGAGCCATGTTCACTAGAATCAATACACCTCAGAAAATATTGGCATCAAAGCTGTTCCCAAGTAAATCAGCGGCACTCAGAGCGGAAGCTCAAATCAAATCACTGAGCCGGGCTCAAAAGCTTTATATGGCTAGTAAGTGGTTAGGTGAAGACGGCAATCAATTCAGCAGTCCTTTGAAATAAACCTGCGGTCAGTGCAATTTAATCACTGCATTCTGCTGAACCATCACTAATTGTGATATTCGCAACCGGCTGGGGAGGCCAAAAACCGACGTTCGAGCAAACCATAATGCACAGGAGAAATATGGCGATTTAGGAATTCGAAGAAATATACTATCTCACTAAATATCTACCGTTCCTAATTTTTGCCGCAATTCACCATAATCGTGCGCTGGATAAGACAGGCACAAATGTGTTGTTTCTATTTTTAGATTATTAACAATTTCAACTGAATCAAACCCACCCATAAAAGTAAGCGAAGAGTCAGATTTTTTATCAAACTTAGGCATCTGGCTACAATTAATCATCATTGCCATCTCTGGTTCTCGACTCACAGGATCTCCAATTAAAATGGCTACCCCTTTTTCTCCTGAATCTGTCACAGTTGGTACGACAGGACCTTTCACATCCCCAACAATCATTCTCGAAAGAGCGTCTACATTATACATTCTTCCAACAACTTTAATGGATTCGGGCTCACTTTCTCCAAAGTCGAATTCTATAGTCGATCTTTGCTTATTGTTTGGTTTGTATTTTAACTCAGTTTGATAATGGTGCAGGCCTTGAATGTGAGCAGTAAAAAAATGACCCTTCATTTCTGATATTGGAACTGATTGTTTTATGATTTCAGTTTTTACCTTGCTGTCTTGTGAGAAGTGAGTCCGGCCATCTGGATGGTGAGAGTATTTTACCCGATGAGATGTCACCTTCCCTCCTGGGATAAGGCTAACTGAATAAGGCGGAACAATGTTTTTTGGTATCGTCACTTGGCTAACTAGGCCATGTGAGTCCTTAAAGTATGGGAAGCTGATGTATATGCTCCCATCTTTTTGGCTAAACATAATCTGCATTAGTTTGTGGCGACAGCCAGCCACCTTTGCCGCGATGATTACCCTCCTGCTTTTCAATACACTTATCTGCATGTGTATAATTTCTCCCTAGTTTTTTGGTTCATGTGAAATCTATCCGAACTTTTTGGTAATCCCCTCCCCTTTAAGGGGGCACTCACAAGTTTTCATTATAGCTGAATAGCCGAATGACTGTTATTGGTGGTCGAAACCCAGCCGGTCGCCATATTGCAGCAGGGTTAGGATTGGATTGCACTGACAGGCAGGTTTCAATTGCAATCATGTTGCGGGTTCATCTGCAATCTGCAGTTAGAAGAGGAGCCTGGAAACAATCTCGCTGAGAAAGGTTCTACGCTGGAGTAGTGCCTCGTATGTGGCGTATTGCTCATCGAGAGTCACGTTTCCTACCGTGTCATCGAAGGTGGTCGCAGCAAGAATAGCCCATTCCGGCATATTGATAATCCGCTCTAGCATGCTTTCGCAATAAATGGGGTGAACGAGTTTCTGGAACACATGGAATCTAGGGTATGTGTCCTTTTCCAGCAGGCGCAGAGCCTGGTCAACTGAAGATGAGCAGGAAATGAGTGATGAGCCTTGATCAAGGGCGAAGAAGATACCTCTCACCGAATCCTGCAGTTCAGCTTTAAAGTTTAGTGGTCGGTCTTCATTTCCAATCCAGAGGTCGAATACAGCAACCTGAGCCGTTTCAATCGGGTATTTATTGCATACCTTTTGGAGGGCCAGGACATGTCCGGTATTCATGTGCATGCCATCTGTAACCGGCTCATCAACATAGGAGTCTGGATCTTCATCGTCTTTTGTGAAGTCGTACAAATCCATACTGTGCTCAGCAGCTTTAAGCGATGCAAAACGAATTCTTCCGCCATCACTTGCATATCTGGCCGGAACTCCAGCAACAACTGGTATACCGAGAAATTGAGCCAGTTTATTTGCAGCGAGTTCAGCATATATCTGAGAACTTGCTTCCTCATGGTCTGACTTAATCAGGGCAGCAAGGTGTCCATCCTCAGCGCCTGTGGTGCTGAGGGCATTTGGTGCAGTGATCCCTGATACCTCATAACAGAGAATAGGCATTCATGACTCCTATGGGTGTTCGAATGCCCAGTTGTCGGACAGCAACTCTGCCTGTTCTACAACGCGATCAATAGCTCCTTTTTGCTGGTCTGGTGGATACCGGTGCCTGGCCAGAAGTACCTTAACCATTGCAATCATCCTTGCTCTGGCTGACTTCCGCATTTGCCAGTTGATGGTCGCAGATTTCCTGAGCTTGTCCGTTAACTCCTGTGCTAATGCCCGCAGCGCAGGGTCTCCAAGGGTCCGTATTGCACTCTCGTTCTGAATGAGGGCTTGATAGAAGGCGAACTCTTCATCTGATAGGCCTTCAGGCGGCTTAGCTTCGTTGATTTCTTTGGCAAGCTGAATCAGCTCTTCGATAATCTGGGCTGTGGTGATGCTTCGATTCCGATACTTGTTGATCGCTTGCTCCAGCTTTTCAGTGAACTCTTTGGCCTGAACGATGTTATTGCGGCTGCGCGATTTTACTTCATCTTCAATCAGTCGCTGCAATAGCTCCGCAGCCAGGTTCTTCGTTGGCATTGCAGAAATCTGATTTAGGAATGACTCATCCAAAACACTGATGTCCGGTTTATCAAGACCAAGCGTTCCGTAGAGGTCCTGTACGCCATCAACAAGGACTCCTTTAGCCACAAGCTGACGAAGGGCTGCCTCTTTCTCCATTCGGGAGCGAGTAGACCCAGCACGGGTCAATTTAATGAGAGAGACGCGTACAGCCTGGAAAAAGGCAATTTCATCACGCACTGCTATTGCATCATCACGGGTGCCGGCAAGCGCCTGTGCCTTGGTCAGCTTAGCTACAATATCAAGGTACTCTTTAATGCCAGTATTACGTCCCTTTTCATCCGGGGCGGGATTAAGCTGAGTAATGTGTTCCATCGCAGGTCCGAGCAGCGACAGGGCGACCATGGCATCGGTAGAGCCATTATAATCAAACCCGTGGAAGAACTCCTTGCGAACTACATCCAGAGTGTCCAACAGTATCTTAAGGGCCTCTCCGGAGATATCCACTGGGGACTTCTTCGAGTGGCTATCCCGTGTATAGCTCTTGATCGCCTTTTTCAGCTCTTCTCCAATACCAATGTAATCGACGACCAATCCACCGGGCTTGTCTTTCCAGATTCGATTGGTACGAGCGATTGCTTGCATGAGTCCATGCCCCTGCATGGGTTTGTCTACATACAGTGTGTGAACTGGCGGTGCATCAAAGCCAGTGAGCCACATGTCACGCACAATCACGATCTCAAGTTCATCGGTCTCTGATTTGAATCGCTTCTCCAGATTCTTGCGATCAGCTTTATCTGTTTGATGGGGAATATAGTGGGCAGGATCAGATGCCTTGTTGCCGGTCATGATCACCTTGATCTTACCTGTGTTGAGGTCATCGCCTTTCCAATCTGGACGCAACTTAACCAGTTCATTAAACATTTGAACCGCAGCTTCACGAGAAATTGCAACGATCATTGCCTTGCCGGGCATGGACTCTTTCCTCATTTCCCAGTGATCAACAAGATCGACAGCCAGCTTCTCCAAGCGCCCATCTGCCATGGCCAGTCCTTCAAGCCGGGTAAGGCGCGAAACAGTCCGGCTTTGAGAATCGGTATCATCTTCCTCTGTGACTTCGAGAAATTCATCCATGATGGTCTGCTTGTCAGCTTCGTTGAAGCTCAACTCAATGATGCGCGGTTCGTAGGATACCGGAACCACTGCATTATCCTGTTGGGCTGCAATCATGTCGTAGATATCGACATAGGTTCCGAAAACCGATTGGGTATCTCGATCATCAAGAGATACGGGGGTTCCGGTCATACCAAGGTAGATCGCATTGGGAAGCGCATCACGCATGTATTTTGCTAGTCCGTATTTGGTCTCACCGGTTTTATTGTCCAGCTTGGCTTTAAAGCCATATTGGGTTCGATGTGCCTCATCAGTAATGACGATTACATTCTCTCGCTCACATAACAGCTGAACCGTTTTCTCTCCCTTCTTGGGGGCAAACTTATTGATCGTCGTGAAGAAAATGCCACCTGCCTGCACGGTGGAGAGCTTGGTACTCAGATCATCCCTGTCGCTGGCTTGCTGTGGCGAAGTTCTAAGAGATCTCTCGCAGGCTGAGAATGTCCCATAAAGCTGGCCATCCAGATCGTTACGGTCGGTCACAATTACAAAGGTGGGGTTTTCAAAGGCGGCGATTTCGCGGATAGCCATCACATAGAAGATAGAGAGGAATGATTTCCCTGAACCCTGGGTGAACCAGATGACGCCACCTTTGCCATCCTTCTTGTGGATGTATGCATCCTTTGCCCGTTCAACTGCCTTCAAGACACCATGATACTGATGCCACTGTGCAACAATCTTGGCTGATGGGGCTCCGTCCTGAGACATGAACAAGACAAATCCTCTGAGGAAGCCGAGAAGTGTCTTCGGTGCCAGTAACCCGCGAACCATCACTTCGAGTTCTAGCATGCCCTCAGGGGCTTTTTCATCGTCAATAAGCCTCCAGGGGGAGTAGTGGCCAAAACCGGCTGTAAGTGAGCCATAGCGAGCTACAGTGCCATCTGAGAGCACGTTAAGCAGGTTGTATGTGAATAGCTGTGCAATGTCGTTCTTATAGGTCTGGATTTGGTTGTAGGCACTTTCAATGTCAGCACTAAGATCGGCAGGGTTTTTGAGTTCAAGAACAACTAATGGCAATCCATTTACAAAAAGGACGATGTCCGGACGGCGAATCTTTTCACCATGTACGGTGAACTGTTGGACTGCAAGGAGGTCATTGTTGGATGTGTTCCGAAAATCGAAAACGGTTGCTCGAACAATTGATTTGTGCCCCTCGCTGTCTTCGACTTCAACCGGGACTCCGTTTCTGATCCAGTCATACATCTCCCTGTTGCCATCAACGAGTGATTGCGAGGCGAAACCAACTATCTTTGTTACAGCTTCACTTATGGCAGTTGAGAAGAGATCTGGGTTAAGCCTATCCAATGCTTCATGCAGTCGAGGTGTTAAAACGACTTCAAGATATTTTTGCCGCGCTTCATGGTCTCCACCTGCGGTAACATCGTCACCGGTTAAGCATGTGTAGCCGAGGTCGGATAGCCAGTTTAAGCAGGCGGTTTCAAGATCGTTTTCTAGCATTACAAATGTCCCTCTATTCTACAGCTTGATCAAGGCGTAGCTTTCCGGCAAGAAGTTGTGGTAAAAGCGTATCACGAAGATTGCCTAAAGTTACATTTTGATTTTCAACATTTCGAATCCTTACATATAATTTGGTAGTGATTTCTGCATATTTTTTTGCTAAAGATAAACTTGGAACGCACACTGGCTTAATGATTAGTTCAGCCCAGTGGCGCTTGTATTCTTGGAAGTTTTGCTTGTCACGACAAGCATGATATACCCATATAGAAGGCAGATTTTTGCCAGTTAGCGGGATGGCGTTTGGCCCTAAAGAAAATGGGCTTGTTGAGAGTCGCATTACACACGTGTGGTCGCCAAAATAAAAAAATGGATTGTCTGGCGTGGAATTGAATTCCGGCGCATCATCAGTATAACCAAGTAACATACTTTCACTTTGATCAAAAACGATGGTTCCACCTTCCGCGCATACACTTTTCTTTGTGTATTTGTTTTGGACTTTATGTCGGACAAACACATCTTTGAGGCTATTCACTTCCCACCCCTCCGGAATCAACCCTAATTCACTTTCAACAAGCCTATCGGGGAAAAGCGCAGCAGTTTCCTCATCCATTCCTTCTGGTTGCCTGCCTTCCATCTTTGCTCGAACAGGATCGAAGTCTACAAACCATGATTTGAATAGGGCGCGGGCGATGGATTCAAGGGTCTCGGCTTGGGCTCGGTTGTTGGCGATTTTCTTATCTATTGAAGAAAGCAGTTGAGAAACCTTGCGCTGATAAGAGATGGAGGGGAGTGATATAGGATAGTGCCCTAATACTTGCGCATTAGCTCCAGCTTGAGCCGACCCTGTTTTGGAAGACTTAATAAACCCCCACCATTTCGGTGACCTCATTGAGTACCAAACAAACATTGGATCTGCCAAATCAGGATTAATTCTAAATCTAATCAGATATGATGCGTAAACAGTATCCTCATTGCCGTCAAACAAGTAATTTTCGCCAGTGCTGTTGCCGGTTCTTGCAACGACAATGTCATTCCTTGCCAATTTGTACTTAGCGTGATCTTTAGGGCCAATTGGGCAGTAAGGAACAGATTGCCAATCCACTGTGCCATTCTGTATGTCAGTAATTCTTAGAAACTTTGGTCCAATTCTTTCAGCAGAAGCACTTTCTGTGTAGCCATAGGACACATCAACAGAAAGGTCTTTAAGTGATGAGGTTTTCCAATTAGATGGCATAGCCAGCCCTAGCTAATTGCTCTCGGATGGATTTGTCTAGTTCATAACCAATTGAGATTTGCTCAGCAAGTTGTGCCGTAAGGTTCTCCATCTTTTCAGAAAACACCTCATCGTCATCCTCAATTTCCTCTGAGCCAACATAGCGGCCTGGTGTCAGGACAAACCCATGCTTTTCTACCTCATTAATGGGGACAGATCGACAGTATCCAAGTGTATCCACATAATCACTCCCATCGCTAAAATCAGTCTCGCGCCATCGGTGATACGTTTGGGCAACATCCTTGATTTCATCATCTGTGAACCCGATCTGAGTACGGGCAAGCTGCTCTGATCCCAGTTTACGGCAGTCAATGAATAGGATTTCACCACGACGATCTTTTTTTCCGACTTCTCCTGCGCCTTTGTCTTTACTGAGGAACCACAAGCAAGCTGGGATCTGCGTGTTTGAAAAAAGCTGCCCTGGTAGTGCCAGCATGCATTCGACCACATCTCCTTTAATCATCGCCTTGCGAATATTACCCTCACCAGAGGTTTGTGTGGTCATAGATCCGTTTGCCAGCACAATTCCGGCTCTGCCTTTATGGGATAATCTGGCAAGCATGTGCTGAAGCCATGCGTAGTTAGCGTTATTGGCTGGAGGGATGCCAAAAACCCAGCGGGGATCTTCTTGCAGTTTATCTCCGCCCCAGTCGCTAATATTGAAGGGAGGGTTTGCTAAAATGTAGTCTGCTCGGAGGGTATGGTGTTGGTCATTGGTGAATGTAGATCCATAAGACTTACCGATATCACCTTCCAACCCATGAACTGCCAGATTCATTTTGCATAGCTTACGGGTGGCTGCCATGAGTTCCTGACCATAAACGGGGAGGTCACCCTTCTTGCCGAGTTTCTTTGCGTGTGCGTCTTTGAACCTTGTGGACTGCACAAACATGCCCCCAGAGCCGCATGCAGGGTCATAAATGGTTCCTTTGAACGGGGCTAAAATTTCGACCAACAAAGTAACCACGGATTTTGGAGTATAGAACTCTCCAGCTCTGGCTCCTTCTTGTCGTGCAAATTTACCAAGAAAGTATTCGTACACCTCACCAAAGATATCACGGCTACCATGATCACCTTGGTTAAACTGAATGGTGGCTACGATGGTCATTAGATCACTGAGCTTCCCATCCTCAAGTTCTAGCCGGCCAAAATCCCGGTATAGAATACCTTTCAGTGATGTGTTCTCGGTCTCCAACGCAGCCATGGCTTGATCAAGCTGCTGGGGGAAGTTTGCCTCGGCAGCTTTGCCCAATAGCTTGTTGAAGCGCAATTCTTCAGGCACCCAGAATACGTTGTCTGTTTCATAGAAGGTCTTGTCATTTACAAAGTCACCTTCAACTTCGGCACGAATGTCATCTTCTTCAATGAACAACTCTGACTCAGGATCAGCTAAGCGCCCCCTGATTACATTCGCCTGCGCCTCGAACATGTCGCTTACATATTTAAGGAAGATCAAGCCTAAAACAGGGTATTTGTACTGGGCAGCAGACACTGAGCCTCGCAAGGTGTTTGCTGAATCCCACAGTGCATCTTTAAATTCTTGGCTGGTCATTTGGATGTGTCCTCGATTGATTTTAATGAAGGGTTCAAAGGGAAGCCTTCTCGTTTGAGTGATTCATTTAGAGTAACCCTGGATACATCAAAATGTTCGGCTACTTCCGTTTTGGTCATATTTGGGTCCAGCAGCATCGCAGCCGCCTTTTTGACTGAGGCTGTGTTCATCTTGACCTTTCTGCCTCCCTTCCTGCCTCGCGCCCGTGCAGCGGCAAGTCCAGCCATAGTCCTGTCCCTTATTAGCGTGTGTTCAAATTCAGCTAATGCTCCAAATATGTGAAAGATAAGCTTTCCTCCAGCACTGTTCGTATCGATGCTCTCTACTATAGACTGAAATCCAACATTTTGTGATTCCAAATCAGTAATTATTTCCACTAAATCTTTTAGTGAGCGCCCCAGACGATCAAGCCGCCATACAATCAGGACATCTCCTTTTCGCAGGGTGCGTAAACACTGGTCAAGTATTGGACGATCTTTACTTTTACCTGATTGTCTCTCTTCGAATATCTGCTCACAACCAGCCTTTTGAAGTGCATCAATCTGCATGTCCGGGTTCTGTTCGTGTGTAGAGACTCTTGCGTAGCCAATAAGCATAGAAAACACACCTTTCCTTTACATAGATAACTTTACGGTATTTCTTTACATAAAACAAGTTGTATTTATAGGTTAGTTGGCTTCAGTCTGGATGTAAAGAAAACGATCGTTTGTTTCCATTGTGAATATATCTATAGCCCTGCAAGTAGAAAGTTAGTGTTATACACAATTTTAGTTATTGGGCGGTGGAGTATCTGTTAGTAAGTTGTTCACAACTTAGTACTATAGTTAGTAGCAGTAGATTTCTTGACACCCTATATATAGTGCCTACACTCCAAATGGCACGACGGTTAATTTGATTGGCTTCAGCTCAATGATTAAAAGAACTCTAGTGCATATAAAGCTGGTTTCTTGCTGATGAAGCATAAAGGCAGGGTAGGTGAAGGAATAAAGCCCAAGCGGCAACTTGGGCTTTATCTTGGTCGAACACTGAGTACCAGCAAAACAAAAGGTTTGTGGTTTTTGTGCAAGGGTTCCTCTCTAGAGATTGGAAGAGTAACAACCTTATCTTCATCATAGCACAAGAACAACAACCTGCTGGAGAAAACAATGGCAAAGAGCACTCACGTAGTGCCCAACAAGAAAGGTGGTTGGGATGTTAAGCAGAGTGGGAGTCAGCGTTCTTCTGGTCACTTCGAAACGAAACAGCAAGCTGTTAATCGTGGGCGAGAGATCAGTAGAAACCAAGACACCGAATTTGTTGTTCACAACAAGGATGGCAAAATTGCTAGAAAAGATAGCCATGGAAATGATCCATTTCCACCAAATGGCTAAATAGGACTGATGGGTGGGGCTTTATCCCCACCCGTCTTTTAATGTTGTAAAATTAGATAAGGAGAATGCTATGAAAGAAGATGATCACGATCATGAGAAGCATGAACGACCAGAACGACCAGAACGACCAGAACGACCAGAACGACCAGAAGGACCATCGTGCCCACCGAATCCGGGCAGCAATCGCCCGGTTGGGTGATGAGGCCTTGGTGGGAAAAATATCCTGAACGGCTGAATAGGGAGCTGGCCTCACTGGATGAGGCTGGCTTCCAGTATATTGAGCGCGAAGGTAAAGAAGACCAAGGCTGCTTGGTGCTGGATGTTGTCTATCAGGATGAAACCTATACGTGTTCGATCACGATCTGTTATCCGGTTGAATATCCTAGTACGGTGTTTTCGGTAATAGCGCCAGAGTTTATTGACGGACGACACAAAGAGCCGATAGGAGGGAAACTTTGCCTCTATCACAATGATGGCGAACCCTGGCAAGGCGACTGTGCTGGCCCTGTATTGAAAGAGCAGATTCCAAAGATATTGGCGATTCATCGCGGTGCTGATGTTGGCGATGAGTATGAAACCGATGCTGGGGTGCAGATAACGGGACAGATCAACTATGAACGGAACTCTGTTACATTGCTTGAGAATCCAGATATTCCTGATGGTGTGCGCAGTGGAACTTTTCTTTTCGCCAGAATCGCAGGTCAAATAAGTGTTCCGCATCCACGATATGTTTTGCGCCAAATATGCAGTGAAGATGGTGTCGCAATCTCATCATCACCAAATTACCTTCAGAAGCTAGCCCATGGCGATGAGGCTTTTCGAGGTCGCTGGATACTTCTGGATAAACCACCTCACCGTTTCGATGATCACATTCTAGATGAAGCTATCTGCTTGTGGCCTGCTTTAGCTAAATACCCTGACCAGTCGGATTTGGTGGCGCTGGTTTTCCCTGCCGAGGTTACTAGAGGAGTGTTCAAAAACCACTGGGTTTTTGTGCTGCGCCATAAAGAGGGGGATGCGCCAAAGCCCGGTCGCAAGACGAATCGTCCAGGTCGAAGGATGCGGAAAGTAGACAACCGAGTGGAGAAAATTACTAATGTTCGTGCGGATATGACGGATGCGGATGCAGTTTACGCAAGAGTTTCGGCACTATCTCCAATCGTGGATAAGCATGTGATGGTGGTTGGAGTCGGCGCCATTGGTTCAAATATTGCAATACAATTAGCTAGGGCCGGCATCCGCAATCTTACATTGGCTGATTATGACTACCTAACTTCTGGCAATTCACCTCGTTGGATTGCCGGGCTTCATGCTGCTGGCTATCAAAAGCTCGATTGGCTAAAAATAACGATTGCGCAGAACTACCCTGCTTGCTTAGTAAACCAGCTCAATATTCATATTGGGAACACAGGCCCAGACACAAACGGGAGCGAAGTTTCTCAGTATATCGAAGATGCATTTAAGGCTGCCGATCTGATCATTGATGCATCAGCGGCGCTACCCGTAACTCGCTTCATCAATGAGTTGTCGCTGGACTATGGAATCCCTCTAGTTTGGGGGACAGGCACAGCTGGCGGATATGGAGGCGTAGTCGGTCAAACATCAGGAGATTGGCGCCAGCCATGCTGGGGTTGCTATCAACGGCATATTGCAGATCAAGCGATTCATCTGCCGCCAGCAGAAAAGGGAGCTGAAGAATCTGTTCAGACAATTGGATGCTTTCACCCAACCTTTACTGGCAGCGGCTTCGATATGGATGAAGTTTCATTGATGACAACCAGGGTAGCAATGGGAATTCTATGCCGAGGGCATGAGGGAGCATATCCAGAATATGACAACCCAATTCATGTGCTTTCGCTAAGAGGTGTCGATGGACATCTAATTCCTCCCAAATGGGAGCCTTACTCTTTGCCTATCCACCCAGAGTGTGACTGTCATGGCTAGAACAGTATGGTTTGATGACGGTTTAGCAGAGCAGATTCGTCAAATGGGTGAAGCGATGTCTCCTCGTGAAACCGGAGGGATACTTATGGGCTATGTCGCTGACAATGAGGATGTTGTTGTAACCAAGCTCATTGGCCCTGGCAAAAACGCAGAGCACAAAATAAGTGGGTTTAAGCCAGATCACGATTACCAGATGACTGTACTCAGGGAGCATTTTGATAAGACCTCTGGTCAAGATTCATACCTTGGGGACTGGCACACTCACCCTAACTGCAGAGCTGAACTTAGTTCTCTTGATTTAAGGACTCTGGCCCGAATTTCGATTTCAGTTTCAGACCATATCAGGCACCCCGTAATGGCTGTGGCGTCGCTAGAAAATGGAAGTTTCGATCTGCGTGCATATCGTTTCGAATCTCGCAGGCGAGGCTGGTTCCATAGCTATGCAGAGACTTCTGAGATGAAGGTTGTCTTTTAAGGTGAGAGTATATCGCTGGATGTTTTAGAACCTTCGACTTATTAGGCTTGGTCAAGTGCCATTGCCATTTGCCTTTCTCAATATGCAGACGGCAATCAATTCAGCAGGCTGTTGCAATAAACCTGCAGGTCAGTGCAATCCAAACCTGCACCCTTCTAAACTCTGGCTCATTGTGACATTTGCGACCGGCAGTAGTCGGCCAAAAACAGTCGTTCAGTTAATGGAATTGATAAAAATTATTCACTTAGTCAGTGTCTAGCGTTTGGAGGTGGCTCTCATGCCTGCATATATTGTCATTCGTTTAGAGGCAGATGAACCTGCTCTTCTCAAAGACTATCAAGCTGTTGCTCCTCAAATCATCGAGAAGTATCACGGTAACTTTATCGTAAGAGGCGGTTCCACTGTTACTCTGGAAGGCCCAGCGGAAACTCGCCGCATCGTCATTATCGAATTTCCTAAGATGTCTGATGCAGAGGCTTTTTATAATTCACCAGAGTATTTAGAAGCTCGTAAACTTCGAGAAGGTATTGCAATTGCTGAGTTCGTTGCTGTTGAGGGAGTGGAATGACTGCTTTCGCCCTTCGATTCAAACGGACATTCGGCAATCTTTTTAAATTCGACTACAGCCACTAATGTATAAAGAGCTTTTTAGCGCGGTTGCTATTGTGCTGACGTTTATAGCATTTTTCCCGTATATTCGTTCAATTCTCCAAGGGAAAACTAAACCACATGTGTTTTCATGGGTGATTTGGGGCTCCACCACATTTGTTGTATTTCTAGCCCAGCTTGCAGATGAGGGAGGTGCTGGAGCGTGGCCAATTGGTGTTTCAGGGATAATCACCATATTTGTTGCTTTCCTAGCATACGTAAACAAGTCAGATAGTTCTATCACAAAAACAGACTGGTTGTTTTTTATCCTAGCAATGTCGTCATTGCCTTTTTGGTATCTAACTTCTGATCCTTTATGGGCTATACTAATCCTGACCACAGTAGATGTGATTGGATTTGGGCCTACTTTTAGAAAAGCATATGTCCAACCATTTGAGGAACAGATAACCTTTTATATGTTATTTGTTGTGAGAAATTCCATAGCGATACTGGCATTGGAAAATTACTCTCTGACGACAGTACTGTTTCCCGCTGTTACAGCAATTGCCTGTATTAAGCTTATCCTTGTAATCACATATAGGAGACGAACTTTAAGTTTAAGTGAATGACCGATTTTGGCGTGCGCCGTGGAAAGGCGGCGTTTCCCAGTGGGTGAGAGACCCACCCGGCAATTTTTGCTCCAGCCGGAAGCAATCGGAGCAGTCATGGAGGTAACGAAATGGCTGAAGCCTCCGGTGTAG
>Ga0210044_10004750_pt1 | contig 18791 bp, 11 predicted proteins | sample CryGey13umfilter_2_FD_183959 | JGI IMG/M metagenome (GOLD analysis project Ga0210044, IMG submission 183959) | Groundwater microbial communities from aquifer in Utah, USA - Crystal Geyser 4/9/14 3 um filter (SPAdes) (version 2) | ecosystem: Environmental > Aquatic > Deep subsurface >... | reverse complement strand
ACTGAAATGAAACAATGAAACGCGCCCTTATGACATTTCTCGTGTGATTCAGTGACATACATTTGTCCTTCTTTCGCATGATAATACTCACAATCTGGTTATGAAGGGGTTACGTGATGCTAAAATACAGGAAACAGTTTCCTCCATTAGGATTTGTGTAAAAACAACTTCCCTTTCAAAGTTCACGAGCAGTTGAACTGCGAGCCGGTCAGCAGTCCAACTGCCGACGAAAACACGGAACTTATTTTTCCACGAGTTCTTAGAGGTACGTGTTGGCTTTTAAGATCAAATCACCAAGGAGGCAGCATGGAGACAAAATCGTTCGAAGCGCCCGCGCTGTACGGAGATCATCACGTCAGCGAGGCGCGCCGCATTTTATTGGAATTGACGGGGGTCAGCGATGTTTACGCGTCCAGCGCATTCCAGGTTATCGAAGTCACGTTTGACCCTGCGAAGGTCAAGGCCGAACAGATTCAGGCGCGCCTGGAAGAGGCTGGCTATTTGGGCGAGTTGCCGATGCTGGTTGAGACGGGGATTGCCGTCGAGAAGAAAGAGGGCGATTCCGCTTTCCGCCACACGGCAACGTACGAGACTGTGAAAAATACCGTCTCGTTTGCCCAGCGCGTAAACTACAGCGGGCGTCCGCTCTGGCCGTGCCCGGGGTTGGGTCCCGTCAAAATGGTGGAAGAATAAAACGAAACACACTACACAGTGGTCAAGTAGCGTTCATTGCGTATCGAGATCCGTGTTGCATGTTCCATTTAGAAGACTCGAACAGAGAGGTGAGAAATGCCAAAGAAACGTGAAATTAAAGATTACTCGAGCGACCCCGCCGCGCAACAGATGTTGATCCGCGCGGAAGAGTTGGGAATTGGGACGGCCTTTACCCGCGCAGACGCCATGGTGCCATGCAATATCGGCGGCGCAGGCATGTGCTGCAAGCAATGCGGCATGGGTCCGTGCCGACTCACCAAGCAAGGCGAAACTGGCGTGTGCGGCGCGACCATTGACACGGTGCAGGCGCGCAACCTGACGCGTGCCATCGCGGCGGGCGGCGCGGCGCACAGCGACCACGGCCGCGACATGGCTTTCCTTTTGAAGGCCACCGCGGAAGGCAAGGCGGAAGGCTACATGATCCGCGACGTGGCAAAACTGCGGATGGTCGCTTCGCATTACGATATCAAGATCGAAGGCCGCGCTCCCGAAGAAATTGCCAACGACCTGGCCGACCTTTACATGGCGCAGTTCGGCCAACAGCGCGGCGAGATTGTCCCTGCGACGCGCGCGCCGAAGAAGAGACAGCAACTCTGGCGCGAGCAAAACGTCTGGCCGCGCGGCATTGACCGCGAAGTGGTCGAGGCGCTGCACCGCACCCACATCGGCGACGACCAGGAGCCCGCGCACATTTTGAATCACGCCATCCGCACGGCGCTGGCCGACGGCTGGGGCGGCTCGATGATCGCCACCGATATTTCCGATATTCTCTTTGGCACGCCCGCGCCGATTTTAGGTCAAGCCAACCTGGGCGTCATCAAAGAAGACATGGTCAACGTGATCATCCACGGACACGAGCCTAGCTTGAGCGAAATGCTGGTAGCCGTGTCCCAGGATCCCGAGATCATCGCATACGCCAAGGCCGCGGGCGCAAACGGCATCCAACTTTCGGGCATCTGCTGTACCGCAAATGAGACGCTCATGCGACAGGGCATCCCGGCGGCGGGTAATTTCCTGCACCAGGAACTCTCGATCATGACCGGCGCAGTCGAAGCCATGATTGTGGACGTGCAGTGCATCATGCAGGCGCTGGTGGGATTGGCGACACATTTCCACACCAAGATCATCACCACCTCGCCAAAAGTAAAAATCACAGGGGCGACACACATCGAGTTCGACGATCACAAAGCCGTGACGATCGCCAAGACAATTCTCAAGGTCGCGATTGATAATTTCAAGAACCGCGATAACGCCAAGACGCGCATCCCACAGATCAAGGAAGACGTGATCCCCGGCTTCTCGCATGAGTACATCAACTACATGCTGGGAGGCTCGTACCGCGCCTCCTTCCGTCCGCTGAACGACGCCATTATGACGGGCCGCATTCGCGGCGTGGCGGCCATCGTGGGTTGCAACAACCCGCGCTCCTCGCAGGATTACCTGCACAACCTGGTCGTCAAGGAATTGCTCAAGAAGGACGTGCTCGTCGTCCAGACGGGGTGCGGCGCGATCGCCGCGGGGAAGTTGGGACTGATGTTGGGCGAGGCCGGCCTGAGCGAGGTCGGAAGCGGACTGCGCGAAATCTGCGAAACGGTCGGCATCCCACCCGTCCTGCACATGGGTTCGTGCGTGGACAACACCCGCATCCTGACCGTGCTGACGCAGATGGCCGAGGAGGGCGGTCTCGGCGATGATATTGACCAAATCCCCGCCGTCGGCCTTGCGCCCGAATGGATGAGCGAGAAGGCGCTGGCGATTGCCGCGTATTGCGTGGCGTCGGGCGCGTACGTGATCTTCGGCGGCTCGTCGCCCATAAGCGGCATGCCCGACCGGGTCAACGACAGCGATGAAGTCCTTCATTACATCAGCGAAGGTTGGGAGAAACTCTACGGCGGCAAACTGGAATTCATCCCCGATCCGCAGAAGATGATCGAAGCCACGCTGGCCCACATTGACAAGAAGCGCGCCGCGCTTGGCCTGCCTGAATGGGAGGAAAACAAGTTCGGACGCAGCGGCGATGCGAAGATGAATATACTCGAAGCGATGCCGCTGGCGCAACGCCGCGAAGCGATTTACGGAGAAGTTGGATAGTTAGGTAGTTACGCAGTTACATAGTTGATAGTTGGGTAGTTACATAGTTCGATAGTTGGATCGTCTCGATGTTCATAGAGATAAACTACAAAACTACACAACTACAAAACTACCGAACTACATAACTACAAAACTACCGAACTAAACCAGGAGACACTATGTCAAAATACATTGCCACTCGTGCAATTCGCGGCGCCAATGCGCTCGTCACTGAAGCCGATGTCATGCTCAATAAAGCGCTGGCCGAGAAAGGCGCGGACACGCCCATATCGTTCCCGAACACAGCCTACTTCCTCCCCACCATTTTGGGGATGACCGGCAGGACCATCGAAAAGATCGGCGACTTGAAGGCTGTCATGGACTACACGCGCGGACTGCTTCACCCTGTCCCCGCGGGCCGGCGCTGGACTCCCTACCTGGGCGAGACGCTCGACTCTGGCGTGGCCACGCTGCTCGCAGCCGAGACCATCGAGGCGGTGCGCTTCGCGTACGGGCTTCAACCTGAACCCATGCCCGGATTCAAACTCGCGGGCGGGACATCTTTCACCAGCCCGGATAGCAACGGCGGCGACGGCGCGAATCTCGACGGCCATCTCAACGGGCCGATTGACGATATTCAACTGCGCTCGTGGGGCATTCAGTTGGTTGACGGTCGTATGCCCGGTTTTGCCGCCATCGTCGGATGCGCGAAGTCCAATGAGGTCGCGGTCAAGATCGTGCGCGAACTGCAACGCCGCAATATTTTATGCTTCCTCTCAGGCAACGTGAACGGACGAAGCATTATCCACCAACTCCAGGAAGAGGGCGTGGAACTCGGCTACGATACCTACACCGTCCCATTCGGGACTGACACCATCTCCGCCATCTACGCGCTGGGATTCGCCACCCGCTCCGCCCTGACCTTTGGCGGGCTCAAACCGGGACAGTCGCGCGAAATCCTGCTCTACAACAAGGAACGCGTGTTCGCGTTCGTGCTGGCGCTCGGCGAAGTGGACGATCTGAAATATGCGGCCGCGGCCGGCGCGATCAACTTCGGCTTCCCCGTCATCGCGGACACGGTCATTCCCGAAATTTTACCGACCGGTGTGACCACTTACGAACACGTTGTCTCCATGCCGTTTGACGCGATTGATGGAAACGATGACCTGGAAAAAGCCGAACGACTCGTGCAAAAATGTATCGAGGTGCGCGGCGTCAAGATCAAGGTTTCGAACGTGGATGTCCCCGTCCCGTACGGCTCGGCCTTCGAAGGCGAAGTCGTCCGCAAGGCGGATTTGCGCGTGGAGTTCGGCGGCAAGAAAAGCCGCGCCTTTGAATTTTTACAAATGGCAAAATTAGATGAAGTCACCGATGGCAAGATCGAAGTCATTGGGACAGACTTCTCGCAAGTCCCCGCGCAAGGCTCGATGGATCTCGGTATCATCATCAAGGTCGCGGGACGACAAATGCAACAGGACTTCGAGCCTGTGCTGGAGCGGCAAGTCCACTACTTCGTCAACGGCGCGAGCGGCATTCAGCACGTCGGCCAGCGCGACATCGCCTGGATCCGCATCTCGAATGCCGCGGCCGACAAAGGGTTCAGCCTGGAATCGTTTGGCAAAATCCTGCACGCCAGGTTCCACGAGGACTTCGGCGCCATCGTGGATAAGGTGCAAGTCACCATCGTCACCGAACCCGCGCTCCACGCCGAATGGCTCGATAAGGCGCGCGCCGCGTATGATTTCCGTAACAAACGGCTGGCAGATATGACGGACACGGCGGTGGATGCTTTCTACTCCTGCACGCTGTGTGTGCCGGAAGGCGAGGAGATCATTCTGCCTGACGGCTCCTTTATGCCGGTCGAAAAGTTAGTGGAGACCGTTGTGGATGAGCGTGACCTGACCGTATTAACCTTTGGTAACGCCCAATTAGAATCTCGCCCGGTAGGGGAGGTATTTATCAATCCTGCGCCGCAGAAACTTGTCAAAATGACGCTTGAAAATGGCAACTCATTGACCCTTACCGCGAATCATAAGGTGTTGGTAGACCGGCCGGACAGTTTATCTTGGGCGCCAATAAGCGAGTTGACAACCGCAGATTTTGTGGTCACCGGTAAGCAAACGAGTTTGGTGAATTGGCCGGTCAGTAGCGACGCCAACTACATCATTGATTACTTGCCTGATGAGTACAAAGTCTCTGACGACGAGTTCTATGCCGGCCTGCAGGAAGCGATTCTCCTTCAATGTGAAAGCCTGGCTGAAGCAGCGCGCCGGTTCGAGTTGGATTACGATACATTGTGCGGTGTTTTTCGCCGTGATTCTCATCGTTGCTTCACTATTGGTGAGACTAGGAAAATAGTAGCTGCGCTGGGGTTTGACTGGCATGAACTCAGAAAGCACATTCGCGGTTTCAAGCCCAATATCAGGTTGCTTGAAACCAGGCTGGACGAAGACTTATTGTATCTGGTAGGACTGGTGGCATCCGATGGATGTATTTCATGGCGTGAAGATCGAAACACGACTCAGGTGCAGTTTACTAACACCGAGCCGACTCTGATAGGCCGCTTCTGTGAGATTCACCAGCGCTTCCTAGGAACAAAACCTGCGGTCTATGACTGGGTTGCGCCGCCCGAAGCAAAAATCAAGGGGAAACGCCCGGTAAATGTAGCCTACACATACAATCCTGTCCTCGCTCACTTGCTGACCGGCCTAGGTCTTGGGCAAACGGAAGGCGAGGGAGGCTGGCGAGGGGAAACCATCTCCGGCCTGCCCTCTAACCTTGTCGCTGCCTTTCTGCGTGGGCTTTTCGATGGCGACGGTGATGTGAGTGTCTCCGATTCCGGCTTCCGCATTGGGTTCACGACAAAGGGCCACCGTGAGGCGCATCACATTTACCTGCTGCTCAAAAAATTGGGAATTGACTCGACTATCACCTCCCGCTCGAATCCCACGCCCATACACCGGATTCGCACAAGAGGCAAGCAAGCCTTTGTTCTTTTCCAGAATCTGGTAGGCTCCAGGCACCCCGAGAAGCAGGCGAAGATGAACATTGAGCTGCCGCTTGATGCAGTCGGGCGCAGGCACGATATTGCGCCTCTAAAGTGTGGAAAGCTGCTCCAAGATTTATTGGCACAGCAGAGTGATGAAATCCAGACCACGCATCTCCCAATAGACTACAAGACTCTTCAATCCTGGTTGCAAGGACAACGCCATCCATCACGGAAAGCCTTGAAACAATTATTGGAAGGTTTACAACCACGGATTGATACCGATGATCCCCTCTACCAGGAACTCCTGGCCTGGAGTCGTACCGATCTCTCCTTCGAGCGCGTCAAGAAAATCGAACAAGTTGGGAAAGATGGAGAAAAAGTCTACAACTTTAGCGTTGCAAACACTCACAACTATCTGGTCAACGGCATTGTAGTCAAAAATTGCCAGAGCTTCGCGCCTAATCATGTCTGCATCATCAGCCCGGAGCGATTGGGGCTATGTGGAGCCTACAACTACCTCGATGCCGCTGCCAGTTACTACATCAATCCCACCGGCCCGAACCAGCCCATCAAACTTGGCAGGCAACTCGACGACCGAAAAGGCTACTGGCAAGGCACGAACGATTACGCCGCAATCGGCTCGCACGGCGTGGTGCAGGAAGTTTCGATGTATTCCATCATGGAAAATCCGATGACGGCTTGCCTTACGGAGGATGCGGAGGTTTTGATAGATGGACAGTTGACAAAGATCGGCGATTTCGTCAACGCATATCGCAAGTCGCCCTGTCAATCCAACCTGCATACACTGGACGACAATGGCAGGCTGGCGCAAAGTAAATTGCTCGGCGTTCACAAGAATCCCGCGCCCGAAGAGTTGATCCGCATCGAGACCAAGTCTGGCCTGGAGTTGACCCTGACGCCCAACCACGAAGTGGCCGTTGACCGTTGGGAACAGAACGGGCACGGCCCCTGGGCGCGCGCCGACGCGTTGCGCGCGGGCGACCGACTCTACGCCCTCAAGCATTTGCGCCTCGACAATCTCGCCAAGGGACAGGATCAGGTCCTGCCCTACAAGGCCGGCAAAGCGCTGGCGGAATTGCAGGAAAGCCACGCCGTTCTCAGCCCGTCCACGCTGTTCTATTACAAGACGGGGCGCTCCCGGCCTGTCGCGGATAACCTCCGCCTCGTGATTGAAGAAGCCCCCGAAACCTCCGCCGCGCTGACGCCCTGGCTCGAATCCGATTTCTTCCTCGATACCGTCACCCGCGTCGAAACCTTGAAAAACGACGGCAAATTCGATTACGTTTACAACGTGAGCCTGCTCGACATCAACAGCTACCTGGCAAACGGCATTCACGTCAAGAACTGCGGGTGCTTCGAATGTATCGTGATGCTCATCCCCGAAGCTAACGGCGTGATGGTTCTCAGTCGCGAAGACACAGCCATGACCCCCGCGGGCATGACCTTCTCCACGCTGGCAGGCATCGCGGGCGGCGGGCTGCAAACCCCAGGCGTGATGGGCGTCGGCAAGTTCTACCTCATCAGCCCCAAGTTCATCTCGTCCGACGGCGGCTTCAAGCGCGTGGTCTGGATGTCCTCCGTGCTGAAAGAATCCATGGCCGATGAGTTCAAAGCCGTCTGCGAACGCGAAGGCGATCCCGACTTCATGAGCCGCATCGCCGATGCCAGTAACGCGACCACGGTTGAAGAGTTGCTCGCTTATCTCGAAGCGCACAACCATCCGGCGATGGCGATGGAGCCGATGTTCTAGTGTAGCGTGGTGCGTGTTTCGTGGGGATTGGGTATTTCCTGCCCAATCCCTATTTCCGGCAAAGAAAACGAACGCATTTCCGTTTTTTGGAGGAATAACCCATGAAATCACAACGTGCAGATTTCAAATTGATCACAATCTCCTTCATTTTGACTATTCTTTTAGGATTTGCATTTATCCTACCTCCAGCATCGGCGCAGGAAGGAACACCGCTTACTCCTACAGAGACTACCATTAACCCTACACCATTTCCCACGGAGGAGCCAACAGAAATACCATCTGAACCCACGGCAAACCCACCAGAAGAAGGTGAAAGTTTACAACCGTTCAGCGTAATGGCTTTAAGTTCACCTAAACCCGCCGACCCGGATTGCTCCGATGGAGAATGCGTGTTCTGGTTGAGCGCAGGTACCAATCCAAGATTCAACGACGCAGGGCTGCATCCTGCCTGCATCTACAGCACAAATTATAATGAGATTTACATGGGGGAATGCACAAATGGGCAAGGAATCATCAGCGGTTTCCGATTTCCAAATGTAACTATTCCAGCGGGAATGATTATCCAAGAGGCTTATATTGAATTCACAGTAGATGGCCCATATACCGACGAACTAAATGTAGCCTTTTCTGGGGAGGCGAGCGGAAATGCTAATCCATTCAGTACAACTAGCCGCCCGAGCAATCGCCCCCTAACTGTGGCATCTTCAACCTGGTCAATACCTTCTACGGATCGGTGGGAACTTGGACAATTACGAGACAGCCCTAATCTTACTGCAATCGTTCAAGAGATTGTCAATCGCCCAGATTGGATCTCAGGAAACGCACTTGCAATCATTGTAAAGAATGCAGGTCCCGCCAGCGGCACAAATCGTCACCGCCGCGTGATTGGATATGACCGACCAGTCTGGTATCCAGGAACAGAAAATGCCGCCCGGCTGGTGGTGAAACTGGCAGGGCCGCTCTCAATTGATAGTGTTGCCGTGGTTGATAGCAATGGCAATCCTTTGTCGTGGGATTTACTGGTGGATGATACCCTTACTGTGGAAGTCCAAGGGGCTGGAAGCAACCCGCCCAGTACAGTAACGGTCAAAGTCAGCGCGTTGAAGAGTGGCAAGGCCACTTATCTCACTCTGAACAAGGTGAGCACACTTCCAGATGGAACACACATTTATCGGGGATCGCGCGCGACCAGCGATTTGGTTAATCAGGCAAGCGAGTTGACAGTGGCGGCAGTAGTTTACATGCAGGAAGAATTCGACTACCAGGTTGCTGAACGGTTTATGAGCGATTTGGGTGTGCCGGAGGAACGCTGGAGAGGGATTGCGTGGGGGAATGGAGACCAAACGCTAAATCGACCACCGGCCAATCTGGACTACTTTCGCGCAGCTGGCTACGAGCCTGCACGGGTAGAAGTGGTGGACTATCCAGATGTGACACCGGACGAATTCTTTATCCAAAACCAAGCCGATGTGCTGTTCTATCTTGGGCACGGAAACCATGACCAAAATTTCGTATATCTTGAAGGCGCCGATACGAGAGGTGAGCCAAAGGACATTAATGATTACTGGACAGAGGGTTTGCAGACTGTGATCCTCTTCGGTTGTAGCGTGCTGGACATCAACGATATGAACGGCTGGTGGAGTAATACCGTCTCACCCGGCAAGGCATGGGTGGCGCTTCCCGGCCCTCAGACTTGGCTAGGCTTCCAGCATTATGCACCTGTAGTAGGAGACCCCGATGAAAGAGGCGAGACTGCTCTCTATGCACTGGCTCCCGGACACGCAACCGGCAAATCGTGGGTTGAGGCATGGCGGAGAGCGACAAGCGGGGAGATTACACCCAACAAATTTGTCGGGGCGGTTGCCATTGAGGAATTCAACTACCACTACTGGAAGGAATACTGTTACCCCATTATAGGTTGTCGTCGCTATACCTGGGAAGTAGTTCCCAGTAGCGAGTGGAATTCAAGCAGTCAAGGGCTGGAGGGCTTTATGGCCTCTCCAGCTGAGGTACACATCTATGATCAACAGGGACGCCACGTAGGGACTAATGAACAAGGCGGAATTGACACCGAAATCCACGGCTCTGCATACTGGACACCCATTGTGGCCGGAGAATCGGATGCCGATGCCCGACGGGTCTCTATCCGTATCGCCGACCTAAGCCACAACTACCGGCTACGGCTGGTCGGGACGGGCGAGGGAACCTTCGACTTCTATCTGGAGATTCCAGACCGTTTGACGAGCACACTCTACCAGACGACCTATGTTGGTGTGCCGGTCAGCAGTGGGGCGGAGTTCGCCCTCACGTTGGAGCGGGGCACCGATTTCGTCCTGGCAGTTGATGCCGAGGGCGATGGGATATTCGAAGGTCAGGTAATGCCTTCTGACATCTTCACCCGAGCGATTGACCTGCCGGTCAATCTGGCGCTAGCAGGGACAGTCGGGGAAAACGGTTGGTACGTCAGTGATGTGATAGCGACGTTGAGCGCTTCCACGCGGCCCGATCTACCCTCCATCGTCAGCCTGGAGTATGACTTGGGAGACGGCTTGCAACCCTACCAGTCACCGCTGACCATCACTCAGGAAGGTACCCATACCCTCCGCTACCAGGGCACTTTCGCCGATGGAAGCCTGGATGTGACCCAGTGGGTGAACATCCGAGTGGATAAAACCACGCCGGTTATTGCCATCACCCAGCCGTCGGCCATTACCTACACTTTGTGCTCAACCTTCAGTGTGGAGTACGAGGCCTATGATGCTGTTTCCGGTCTTGAAACGGTTACAGTTACCCTTGACGGAGAAGTCGTCACCAATGGGCAGACCTTTGATATCCTCTTCCTAGCTCCGGGGTCTCACGAGATTATGGTGACGGCCCGGGACTGGGCCGGTTGGGTGACAACCGAAACGCACCCCATCGAAGTGGATGCAACCATCGAAAGTTTGATGTGCGCCAAGCATCGGCTCTATGACATGAGCTGGATTTACGGCCCCGGCGCGCAAGGCATTGTCAACAGCCTGGACGCCACACTGGAGGCGGCGCAGCGGGCGCTTGGGCGCGGTCAGCCTCACGTGGCAGTTAATAAGCTTAATGCCTTAATTCAAGAAGTGGAGGCGCAGACAGGTAGGCACATCACACCGGAGGGAGCAGAGATCCTGATCCGTGGTGCGGAATATGTCATAGAGCGGTTGCTCCAATAGACTTGCTTTATACAGGTAGCGGGTTGTTGGCAAGGCAGTGTCTCGCCTGCCAGCGAGTCGCAAGATCAAGAGAATTAGGAGAAATGATGAAACGTGAGCACATGCTTCTTGGGTTGTCCCTATTTGCTATCCTCGCCAGTTGCCGTCCTGCCCCAGAGATAACTGTGCAACCTGCGTCATCTCGTTGCTGGACAGCATTGGAAGCATACGAATGGATCAAACCAACCATGTTAGCCTGGCACGAGGATGCGGTGGCAGTTTATGTGGGCGCTCCATACGAAGAACTGTTACCGTGGGGAGGATGCACACCCGGCACAGCGCGCTGGTGGGGGTTCGAGGTTAGTTCACCCGGCGCAAATAGGACTACGGTAATCTCTTTGAAGGGAGAAGAAATCGTGGTAGGCATAGATGGCATTGTTGGTTATGAAATCACTATGACTCCCGATCAAGGGTTGCCGCTCAATCAAATGATTGACTCCAATCAAGCAATAGTGATTGCCTTAAGAAGCGGCATCAGTGCAGGTGAGAACCTCGTTGATATTAGAACAGAGCGTTTCGACAGTGTTACCAATACAATTATTTCTCCATCGTGGAGGTTAACGTATGGCCACCCGTACGATTTTTCCCAACAACAGGTGATTATTATCGACGCCGTCACTGGTGAAGTGCTACGCAACGATTTTGTAAAGCAGGAGTCCAGTACACCACCCTTTCATTGTCCATGCAAGGATTGATGAAGTCTACGGCGCGGATGAGACATGTCAGGTTTGCTACTGATAACTGATTACTGAAAACTGATGACTATTCCCACCCTCATCCGCGACCTGATGACCATCTGGCAAAGACCTGACATGTCTCCGCGAAACCCTGATCGTCGGACTCCTTTATCCACGCGGAGATTGAGGATCGCAACGGCGCGGATGAGACATGTCAGGTCTGCCAGTTGAACATGGATACAACCAAACTTGTTCGAGATTTAATGACCATCGGCGTTCCCACCTGCAAACTTGACGCGCCCGTCGCAGACATCGCTCGCTTCCTCATTGATAACAACGTGGAAGAAATGGTGGTTCTCGGTGACGAAGGCGAGGGTGTGGGAGTCGTCGGTTATGAGGAGCTGGTCAGCGCATATCATCGCGAGAACATCCGCGAGTTGACTGCCGAACAGGTGATGCGCGAAGGCGTCCCGGAATTGCCATCTGACATCCCGTTGACTGTCGCGGCGCAGATGATGAAAGACAAAAAGATTCGCGTCGCATATATGAATCACAATTCCGCAGGCATCATCTATCCTGCGGCCATGATCTCGTACAGGCACATCGTCCGCCACCTGGCGGCAAAGGATGAAAGCGAACTAAAAGACCTCGGCCTCGCGGCGGAAAGAAAATCACCTGTTGAAGTTTTTGTTGCGAGAAGAGATGATGCTCGAAGAAAAGTAAACAAGTAGACACGTCCGCCGAGAATTTGTGTGCCTGTCTACTTGTGTACCTGTCTACCTGTCTACCTGTTTACCTGTCTACCTGTGTACCTGTATACCTGTGTACTTGTTTACTTTCCATCATCCACCCTTGTTAAAAGGAGCTACACAATGCCCATCGAAATTCCAAAAGACAAATGGCCCGGAAGCGTCCGCACCGTCACCATCGGCGCGACGGCCGCGGAGGGCGGGACGCGCGCCAAAACCGTAATCGTCGGCGGGCAGACAGCCATGCCGTACCTGCATTATGAAGCGCCGATGCCAAACAAGCCCGTTATCGCGATTGAGATCAAATCGCGCAAGCCCGATGACTGGTCGCCGCTGCTGGCGGAGGTTTGGGGCGAGGCGATGGCGGATCCCGCCCAGTGGGCGAAAAAGGCCGAAGAAGCGGGAGCAGACCTCATCGTCCTGGCGTTGACGCTGGCCGATTCGCCCGAGGACGCGGTCAAAGCCGTCAAGTCCGTATTAAGCGCGACCGGCCTGCCGCTCATCGTTTGGGGGCCGGGTCAAGTGGAAAAAGATAACGAGTTGCTCGTGCCTGTTTCAGAAGCGACCAAGGGCGAGAAGATCGTGCTGGGCATCTGCGAAGATAAGAACTATCGCACCATCGTCGCGACCGCCATGGCGAACGGACATCTTGTCGAAGCGCGCACCCCGATGGATGTGAACCTGTCGAAACAATTGAACATCCTCGTCAGCGACATGGGCATGCCGAAGGATCGCATCCTGATGGACCCGACCACCGGCGCGCTCGGCTATGGCATCGAGTACGGCTACTCGGTCATGGAACGCCTGCGCCTCGCCGCCCTGCAAGGCGACGCGATGACGCAACAACCGCTAATCGTCACGCCCGGCTTCGAGGCCTGGAAGACCAAGGAAGCCAAAGTGGGCGAAGGCGTGCCGGAAGCCTGGGGCAATTGGAAAGCCCGCGCCGTCAACTGGGAAACAGTCACTGCGATCGCGCTGGTTGAATCGGGCGCGGATATTGTTGTGCTGAGGCATCCCGAGTCGGTCAAACGAGTCAAGGACGCGATTGAGGAACTTGTTGTTGCGTAATTGGTGATTGGTAATTAGTAATTGGTAATTGACCTTTCGCGCAACAGGCTGTGTGAAGCGTCAGTACCGCAACAGTCATGTTGTCTCCCCCAGCGAGATAAATCTCGCGGTACTTCGTAATTACCACTTACCATTTACCAATTACCTTTTACCACTTACCAATTACAAAGGAGTTAACATGGCACTCTCAGGCATTCAAATCTACAAACTGCTTCCTCAAACCAACTGCAAGGAATGCGGCTTCCCCACCTGCCTGGCCTTCGCGATGAAACTCGCCGCCAAACAGGTCGAACTCGGCGCCTGCCCGTACGTCAGCGACGCCTCGAAAAAGCAACTGGCCGAGTCCTCTGCGCCGCCCATCCGTCTCATCACCCTCAAGGCTGGCACACAGGTCAAAGTCGGGAACGAAGTCGTGATGTTCCGCCACGAAAAAACTTTTTACAACAAGACCGGCCTGTTCCTGCGCGTCAAAGCCAGCGACCCGGACATTGCGAAAAAAGTTGCCGCGGCTGACGCCTACAAAGTCAACTATGTTGGCATGGACTTAACGATTGATGGCTTTGCGGTTGAAGCGGATGGCGACCTGGCCGCGGCTGTCAAAACGATTCGGACGGTGACGCAGCGTCCGCTCATCTTGATTGGAAACGACGCGGCGCTTCTGGACTCCGCCCTCGGGTTGCTCGCCGGGGAACAAGCCTTGATCTACGCCGCGGATTCATCCAACTATGAACCCCTGGCGGATACCGCCAGGAAACACAAAGCCGCGCTGGTCGTCAACGGTAGAGACGTTGCAATGCAACGTCTCTACGTTGACGCGCTCGCCGACCTGACCCAGAAAGTCCAGGCCAAGGGCGTGGATGATATGGTTCTTGATCTGGGCGGCAAAAACATGAGCGAAGCCCTGACGCGTTCCACACAGGTTCGACGGCTGGCGATCAAATCCAACTTGCGCGCGCTCGGTTATCCGACCATCTTCTTCGCGGCGCAAAATGGCGTCGAGAAAGAAGCGGTCTACGCCGCGCAAGCCATCGCCAAATACGCGGGCTTCGTGGTGCTGGATACCTTCTCGCCAGAGATGCTCTATCCGTTGCTCGTCCTGCGCGAGAACATCTACACCGATCCGCAGAAACCGATCCAGGTAACGCCGGGCATCTACGAGATCAACTCGCCCACCGCCGAAAGCCCGGTGCTGATCACAACCAACTTCAGCATTACCTACTTCTCCGTCGCAAACGAAGTCGAAGGCAGCGGCTTGCCCGCCTGGCTGGTCGTGACGGACGCCGAAGGCATGTCCGTGTTGACCGCCTGGGCGGCGGGCAAATTCGACGCCGAGAGAATCGCGAAAGCCGTCAAAGGTTTTGACGTGGCGAGCAAGGTCAGCAGGAAACGCATCGTCCTGCCGGGTCACGTCGCGGTACTCTCCGGCGAACTCGAAGAGGAACTCTCGGATTGGGAGATCCGGGTTGGGCCGAGGGAAGCGGTTGACTTACCGGCTTTCATGAAACAGGCGCTGAATTAGGTAGACACGTAAACAGGTAGACAGGTACACAGGTCACACTCTCACGTGTTTACTTGTGTACTTGTTTACCTGTGTACCTCCCCCATGCAACACATCCTCACCTTCACCACCCCCGACGAAAAAAGCGTCACCGTCAAAGCAGCGACGGGGACTTTGCTCTCTGACGCCGCACAGATGGCTGGCCTTGACATCGGCCAGCCGTGCGGCGGGCAGGGACGCTGCGGGCGTTGCGCGGTGCAGGTGACGGAAGGGATCGTCCGGCGGCGAAGCGCGTTACGCCTCTCGCCCGAATCCATCGAGCAGGGTTACGCGCTGGCCTGCCAGACCGTCGTCGAAGGCGACGTTGCGATTACCATCCCGCCGCAGGAAAAGATCGAGCGCAAACTAACCACAGACCGCGTCGCCGCCGAAGTGACCGTCCCTGTGGGTTACGAATATTCACAGGACCAGACGGTCCGCCGCATCCACCTGCGGCTGAATCCGCCCACGATGGAAGACCAGACCGATGACTGGGCAAGATTGCAAACGGCCTTTCGATTGCAATATGGGATGGAGCGTGTTGCGTGTTCCGTTAGTCAGTTACGAAAAATGGGAGCGGTTCTACGCGACGGCGATTGGCAAGTCACCGCCGTCATCGAGACCAGCGGACTATCCGACCACGCGACTATTCGACTAATTGACTTGCTCCCCGGCCGCGTGGACGAATTCTCCCCGCTGTGGGGCGTGGCTGTGGACATCGGCACGACCACTGTTTCCGTCTGGCTGGTGGATTTGGTGACCGGCCAGGTCAAGGCGCAGGTGGCGGAATACAACGGTCAGATCGCGCGCGGCGAGGACGTCATCTCGCGCATCATGTACGCGGGGAAAGGCAACGGCCGCGAGGAAATGCGCCAGCGCGTGCTGGATACGATCAACAAATTGATCGAGACCGCCTGCAAACGCGTGAACGCAAAGCCCGAAGAAGTGGTCAAGGCGACCATTGCCGGCAACAGCACGATGATGCATCTTTTGCTGGGCATCCCCGCCGCCAGCATTCGCCTCTCACCCTTCGTCACAGCGGTCAACCACCTGCCCTTGATGAGCGCGCGCGAGGTCGGCTTGAAGACACACCCCGAAGCAAGCGTGGATTGTCTGCCGGGCGTCGCATCCTACGTCGGCGCGGACATCAGCGCGGGCGTGCTTTCGAGCGGGCTGGATGTATCCGAGGAAGTGGAATTGTTTTTGGATGTGGGCACGAACGGCGAGACCGTGCTCGGCAACCGCGACTGGCTGGTGACCTGCGCCTGCTCGGCGGGACCGGCCTTCGAGGGCGCGGGGGTGGTCAACGGGATGCGCGCCACCACGGGCGCGATCGAGGAAGTCTGGATCAACAGCGGCACGCTCGAACCGACCTACCGCGTGATCGGTTCCGTCAAACCAAAGGGCATCTGCGGCTCGGGACTGATCTCGCTCCTGGCGGAGGCGTTCATCACAGGAATCCTCGATAAGGCGGGCAACGTCAATTTAACGGCGACCAGCCCCAGGGTCCGGGAAGGAGCGCACGGCGGGGAGTACGTTGTCGCCTGGGGCAGGGAATCCGAATCGGGCGAGGATATCGTCCTGACCCGCGTCGACATTGACAACCTCCTGCGCGCCAAAGCCGCCATCTACGCGGGCTTCACGGTGCTGGCGGAAAATGTCGGCATCCCGCTGGAGAGCGCCGCCAAGGTGCTGGTGGGCGGTTCGTTCGGAAAATATATCAACGTGGAAAAGGCCGTGCAGATCGGCCTGCTCCCGGATATTTCGTGGGAGCGGTTTGAGTTTCTCGGCAACACGTCGGTGCGCGGCGCGTATTATGCCCTGCTCGACTGGCGCAAGCGCGAGCAGATCGGCAGGATTGCGAGGCGCATGACTTACATTGAATTGTCGGCAGACAATACGTTTTACGAAGCGTTCACCTCTGCGCTGTTCCTCCCGCACACGGATATGACTAAGTTTCCGAGTGTGGCGGGCGCGCTGCGAAGGTAGACACGTAAACAGGTACACAGGTACACACGTAAACACGTGACACGACCTATCTACCTGTGTACTTGTGTACCTGTATACCCGAAAGGAGACCTCATGCTACCAGACCAGATCAAAACATTCCGCGAAATGGTCACCCTCAAGGACGGCGTTTATGTTCTCCTGCGGCCGATGCTGAAGGAGGATCGCGCCCACCTCGACGAGTTGTATAGCCCCGTGGGCGCGGACGACATGCGCTACTTCAGGCATAACGTCAAAGACCCCGCGGTCCTGCAGGAGTGGTGCGACAAATTGGACTACAACGATGTAGTGCCGATCCTGGCGCTCGTCAAAGACCGTGCGGTGGGAAGCGGCACCCTGCACTTTCTCAAAGGTCCCAAGCGGCACATGGGCGAGGTGCGGCTGTTCCTTTCCAAGGAATTCCGCAAGCGCGGCCTGGGCATGAAGATCATCCGCGTGCTGGTGGATTTCGCCCGCCGCCAGGGACTCTCACTTCTCACCGCGGAGATCATCGCGGACAAGGCCAAGGTAGTGCGCGCCTTCGAGCAAATGGGCTTCAAATCGCGCTGCACGCTCGAAGATTATTTCATGTTCCCCGACGGCGATTATTCCGATGTGGTTTTGATGACCATGGAACTGAAGCCACATGCAGAGGAATTCTAGGGGCAGGTAGGCACGTAAACAGGTAGATAGGTACACACGTAGACAAGTAAACAAGTAGTCACAGAGACACACAACCTGTATACCTGTATACCTGTGTACTTGTATACCTGTCTACTTCTCTCAAACAACCAACTGGAGGCACAAATGTACATAATTGGTGAAAATGTCCACATCATCTCGGAAAAGGTCAAGGAGGCGCTGACCGCCAGGGACCGCGAGTTCTTCATGGACCTGGCCGTGCGCCAGGTGGAGGCGGGCGCGAAGGCCGTGGACATCAACCTCGGCCCGCGCAAAAAGGACTTTGCGGAAGTCTGGCCGTGGATCATCGAAACGGTCGAGACCGTGGTGGACGTGCCGCTTTCGATTGACACGACCAACGTGGACGGGATGGAGGCCGCGCTCAAATCCATCAAAAAAGCACAGCCGATCCTCAACTCCACCTCCGCCGAACCTGAACGGTTGGAAAAAGTCCCCGCGCTGGCGAAAAAATACGGCGCAAAGGTCATCGCGCTGACCCTGCGGCCCGAGGGCATCCCCATCGAAGCGGATGCGCGCATCAACATCGCGGTCGAATCGTTAATCCCGCGCATGATGGAACTTGACTTCGGGATGGAGAATCTGATCATTGACCCGCTGGTGCTGACCGTTTCGGGATGCCAGCAGTATTGTCCGCATCTCATCGAAGCCGTGCGGACTTTGCAATATGCCTGGGATCCCGCGCCGCAAATCTCAGTCGGGCTGAGCAACGTCTCCAACGCCGTCCCCAACGAAAACCGTCCGCTGATCAACCGCGTGTATCTCGCCATGCTGATGGGCGTCGGCTTGCAAATGATGATCGCCAATCCGTTCGATGAAGAGCAGAATGACGTCATCCGCTGGATCGAGACGAAGGACACCTCCTCCCCGCTGGCGCGCCTGTACAACAAGATCGCCGAGCGCACTGCGGCGGGCGAAGAACCGCAGACGGATGATTTCGATATGTCCGCTCCCGACCAGTCCGCCATCTGGAAAACGACGCAGATCCTTTTGAACAAAGTGATCTACGCGGATTCGTATCTGATGAATTAATGCCAGTCTCAGTAGATAAAAATTGACGATTGAAATCGTCACTACATGGCTTGCGTTCCCTCCACGTAGTAATGACTTTAGTCATCCGCCTGACGCCAGGAAGCGCCGCTATAGCGCAATTTTTCATCTACTGAGTCTAAAAATTGGAGCGCGGGCTCTGGTCTGCATGATCCAACCGGCGAAAGCCCGCGCTCCAAATTTCCGCATTATTATCCCTTACTTGTGAGGATGTTTGGTTGTTACAAATCAGACGAATGTCA
>Ga0210044_10004748_pt1 | contig 18800 bp, 19 predicted proteins | sample CryGey13umfilter_2_FD_183959 | JGI IMG/M metagenome (GOLD analysis project Ga0210044, IMG submission 183959) | Groundwater microbial communities from aquifer in Utah, USA - Crystal Geyser 4/9/14 3 um filter (SPAdes) (version 2) | ecosystem: Environmental > Aquatic > Deep subsurface >... | reverse complement strand
GGCCGACGCCGAGGGCTTTGGCGGCTGCACCAACCACCGCGAGTGCGAGGCGGCGTGCCCCAAGGAGATCAAGTTCGCCAACATCGCGCGCCTGAACCGCGACTTCATCGGTGCGATGATCACGTCCAGCGACGACGTGCAGAAGCCGCAACCGACGCGCTGAAGAGCGAGCTCATGAAGCGCTGACGCACGCCTCGAGGGCATGTCCTCGGGGCGTTCGCAATTCGGGCCCGACAGCGCTTCTGTTGCGCGCATGGCACGAGGTATTCAAGCGCCTTTTCAGCGGTGAATTCCGCGACGAGTCGAGCGTGGCGCGCGCGTCACGTTCCGCATGTCAACGCCGCTTCACGCCCGTTTCGCACCGCGCTGAGGATCCTCAAAAAGCCCGACACCATCGCGCTGGCACGCTCTTCGCTCATGCGTCCCGGCCATGCTCAGAAAAAAACTCCGCGCCGCCCTCCCCGTCTGCCTCTTCCTGCTCGGCCCAGCCTACGCCACTCCCGCCCTGGCCCAGAGCCGTGCGGCGGATGCGGAAGAGCGCGCCTCGTCGCAGAGCACCTCGTCCGCGGAGCCCAACGGTCTCGACCGACGCTGGGCCCTCGGGGGTTACGCCTCGGGCTGGGCCGGCAGCTACGAGGCCGTCGGCCTCGGCGGTCGGCTCTCCTTCCGCGCGTTCTCGCGTCTGGGCGTGCAGGTCTTCGGTGAGAGCTATCTGGTGCGCGTCCCACAAGGTCACCGTCACGATCACCCCGTGGGGTTCGACCTCTTCGTCCCCATCCGCCTGGCCGAGAACGTTCAGCTCAGGCCTCTGGCCGGATTCTGCGCCGTCTTCTCCTTCATCGACTCGGGGCAAGACCACACGCCGCCCGCCAACGACATCCTCTTCGGCGTGCACGGCGGCCTCGGCCTCGAGTGGCTCTTCCAGCGCCGGCTCTCGCTCTTCACCGAGGTGCAGGCCATCGGCTGGCTCGGTCACGGGCGCACCTCGGGTCAGTGGACCGGCGGCGTGGACGGTCGACTGCGTGGCACGGGCGTGGTGCAGGCCACCCTCGGCGTCGAGATCCACGTCGGCGCATGAGTCGCTTCCCGCGCGCGTGGCTCGCCCTGCCCTGCCTCGCCGTCTGCGCTTGCAGCGCGCCCACGTCGAGCGTCGAGCCCGCCGAGGGCATGGCCGCCTGCGCCTCTTGCCACGCGGACTACGTCGACGAGCTCTCGCGCTCCGCCCACGGCGGCAGCGGGGACTCCCCCGTGCTGACCGCGCTCCTGCCCGAGGTCGAGCGGGCCTGGGGCGTGGGCGCGCGCCTGCGCTGCGAGCACTGCCACACGCGCGCCGAAGCTGCGGATGGCGTCGTGAGCTGCGCCCTGTGTCATCGCGCCGTGGGGAACCGCGGCGGAGACGGAAGCATCGTGATCGACCCGAGCTTGCCCATCGCCGCCACGCGCCCGGATGCGGCTTCGCCCCACCCTCTGCGGCAGACGGGGCTGTTGCGCGACGCCCAGCTCTGCGGGAGCTGCCACGAGCTCACGGGTCCCGAGCTCTTCGTGGAGCCCACGCTGAGCGAGCACCTGGCCTCGCCGATGGCGCGCGGCGGCGTGACCTGCGCGGACTGCCATCTGCCTGAGCGCGAGGCGAACGGCAGCGGTGAAGCCAACCACCGCCACGACTTCGTCGGCTTCGATCCGCCCTGGGGCGCACCCGCCGACGAAGGCTCACGTGCGGCCGCCGACAGCCTCGCCTTGCTGCGCGCCGGTCTCGATCTACGCGTGCGGCGCGACGGTGACGAGCTCGTGCTCGAACTCGAGAACGTCGGCGCGTCCCATCACATCCCCACGGGCGCCACCTGGCTGCGCGAGATCTGGGTCGACGTCAGGCTCGTGCGCGCGTCCGGCGTGCAAGAAGCGCGCGTGCTCTCCCTGGGCGCGGAGCCGATGCACGAGGGCCAGCCCGTGGTGCTGATCACGGATGCGGACGAGGTGGTGGAGCATTCGCTCGGCTCGGGCGAAGTGCGCAGCCATCGCTTCGACGCGCGCGACCTCGAGTCGGCCAGCTTCACCTTGAAGGCGCGCGCCGCGCGCCCGGAGATCCTGCGCGCCCTCGGGCTCGAGTCACGCTTGCCCGAGGTGCCCACGCACGAGGCGGCGAACCTGAGCTACGAGGCCGCGCGCTGACGCTTGAAGAGCCAGTAGCCGAGCGCACCCACGACCACGGCGCCGAAGGCGACCCAGCCATAGCCGTGCACGATGCCCTCGAGCCTTTGGTAGTTCTCGCCCACGGCGTATCCGAAGGCGAGCAAGAGGCTGTTCCAGAGCACGGCCGAGACGCCGCCCCAGAACGCCACGGGCACGGGCCGCATGCCCGCGAGTCCCGCGGCCACGAAGAAGAAGGCGCGCAGCCCGGGCAGGAAGCGATTCACCGCCAGGTAGGCGGACCCGTGACGCTCGAAGGAGGCTTGAACCTTGGCGATCGAAGACGCGACGCGGCGGCGCTTCATGAACTTCGGCCAGCGCTCGCGGCGCCCGTGGAGCCAGCGTCCGAAGCCCCAGCCCATCAGCGAACCGGCGACGGAGCCGGCCGTGAGCGCCAAGAGCACGAGCCACGCCGAGTAACCCGCCGTGGCCGCGAGGAAGATGCCCAGCAGCGTGACGCTGTCGCCCGGCATGAGCGGCACCACGTATTCGAGGGCCGCGGCCAGCGCGAGGATCAAGTAGGCCACGGGCGCATCGCCCTCTCGCAGCAGCCGTGTGACCTCGTCGAGCATGCGCGCGTAACGTAGTACAACACGGCATGACTGGCTTGACGGAAGCGCGCCCTGTCGCGCCGGGTTCGACCCTGGCCTTGGTGGCACCGAGCGGCGTGTTCTCGCGCCAATCCTTCGAGCGTGGGACCGCGCGGCTGGGCGCGCGCTATCGCCTGCGCTTCGACGAAGGCATCTTCGCACGTCAGGGCTACTTGGCCGGGGACGACGCGCGACGCATCGAGGAGCTGCGCAAGGCGCTGGCCGATCCCGAGGTCGACGCCATCCTGTGCGCGCGCGGTGGCTACGGCGCGACGCGCCTGCTCGACGCGCTCTCGGTGGACGAGGTGCAGGGCGCGGCCAAGCGCATCGTCGGCTTCTCGGACATCACCGCGCTGCACGCGCTCTGGGCACGCGCCGGCGTTCCCTCGCTGCACGCGTCGATGGTCGCGTCCCTGGCCAAGGCGAGCGACCTCCACTTCGAACGCTTCGTGCGCGCCCTCGAAGGCGAACGACCGGCGCCCCTGGAGGAGCTCGTGCCCTTGCACGCGGGCGTCGCGCGCGGCCGGCTCGTGGGTGGAAACCTGGCCGTGCTCAGCGCCCTCCTGGGCACGCCCTACGCGCCTCCCTGGGACGACACCGTGCTCTTCCTCGAGGACGTGGGCGAGCGCCCCTATCGCGTGGACCGCATGCTCACGAGCCTGCGCCAGGCGGGCGTCTTCGCGCGCGTGCGCGGCGTCCTGCTCGGCGCCTTCACCGAAGCCGCGCCCGGCGAGGACGGCGTGAGCGTGGAGGACGTGCTCGGCGAGCGTCTCTCGGACCTGGGCATCCCCGTCGCGTCGGGCGCCGCCGCCGGTCACATCGACGACAACCTCGAGCTGCCCTTCGGCCACGAGGTCGAGCTCGACACTGCCCGGGACACGCTCACGTGGTTGTAGCGCATCGAACAGCGCTCGCCCGACACCACGGCACACGATACTCTCGGGCCGTGCTGACCTTCGTTCGCAGTCTTGGCGTCATCATCGCCCTCGTGGCTTTTGCCAGTATCCTGCAGGCCTTCGGCTATGTGCGCCTGCCGCCGGGACTCACCGTCCTGATCACGCGCTACGGATCCGAAGTCGCCTGGGTGATCCGCGGCGGGATGCTGGCGCTGGGCGCGGCGCTCTACTTCGCGCCACCGACGGGCGACGATCAGAAGTAGCCCGCGCTCCAGGCGCGCCCGCCCTCGTCATTGACCTCGACGCCCGGAGCGACGCACGCTCTTGGCCATGAGCTCCGACTACCGTTTCATCCACGAGAACCCCGCACGCTGGGACGCGGGCAAGGCGCGCATCGTCGGCGACGCGCCCGCGGGCATCTTCGACACGCGCTATTCCATGCTGACGCCGGGATCGCTGGTGCCGGGCGAGTGGTGGCGCGTGGAGTCCGACGGACGCACCCTCGGCTATGGCTGGCTCGAGGCGAGCTGGGGCGACGCCGAGATCCTGCTGGCCGTGGATCCCGACGAGCGCGGCAAGGGCGCGGGTGAGTTCATCCTGCGCAACCTCAACGAGCAGGCCCGCGAGCGTGGCTTGAACTACCTGACGAACGTCGTGCGACCCACGCATCCCGACGCCGCAGCGGTCACACGCTGGCTCGAGGCGCGTGGCTTCGGCCCGGCGCGCGACGGACGCCACGTGCGCGCCGTCGCCGACTCGATCTAGACCAGCTCAATCGCAGGGATCGTCCACGGCGCCTGGCGCGGGGATCACGGGCGTGCCGGTCTGGAAGAGCGTCTCGAGGAAGCAACCGTACTGATGCTTCGGACCTTCGAGCTGGAAGGTCACGTAATGCCCTCCGTCGTTGCGGTCGGGCAGGTAGCGCACGACACCCGCGGTTCGGGGACCATCGGTGGTCATGACGTTGAGCGACACGGGCGGCGGGAGCACCTCGTGTCCTCCGAGCAGGATCCACGGCTCGATGCGCTCGTCGCCCGTATCGGGACCGACCAGATCCGTGCCCATGGAGGCATTGAGCGCGCGCTGGAGATCCGTGCCGATGTTGTCGTCGTCGTCCCCCTCGATCACCAGGACGTGCGGCGGGGCGGCGCCTGGCCGCGGATGGCGCAGGACGTCCTTCACGTAGTGGAGGTTCTGCGCGCGCGCGAGCCCGAGATCGAAGAGCGCGATGCCTGGATGGAAAGGATCCAGGGCATCGCTGGCGCGCACACCGAAGATGGCGTGGATGGTGCTGCCCAGATCCGGCGAGCGCACGCCGAAGGGGAAGTCGACCCAGGAGCCGCCGGCCCCCGTCAGGATGGCGCCCTGATAGCCCGGGTCGAGGGTTGCGAGCATGCCCGAGAGGTAGCTGCCGAGGGATTGCCCCATCACGACGCGATGGTTCGGATCGTAGCGAACCATGCCGTCCGCGGCGGCGGAGGCGTCGGTGCCCGTGCAGGTGCTGGGGTCGATGCGCAAGCCGAGCACGAGCTTGCGGAAGAGGATGTGCTCGATCACGGTTTGGCTGAAGTTGTCGCGCATCCCGACGGGGTTGTAGAAGTTGTAGATGAGGTAGCCGCCGCCCGCGTCCACCAAGCGCTCGTCCGTGAGGATGGCGGACATGCCCGAGGCGCCGTAGCCGTGCATGGCGGCGATCTGCGCAGGCCCGGTTCCGGGCGGCGGAGGCGCGTCGACCGTGCGGACGCCGCGATCGATCACCTGCCGCGCGAGGCCACCCGTACCGTTCACGTAGAAGAGCAGCGGGATGCCGTCGGCGGGCATGGCGCCCTTGGGCACGGCGATCACGAAGGGCGAACGCTCCGTGCGCTGCTCGATGGGCACCCCTGAGCCGTCGAGCTGGAGTCGGCCCCCGGCGGACGAGAAGGGCGGCGTTCCGTCTTGGAACTGTGGAGGCTCCCAGGCGCCCATGTAGGCGCAGTACTCGGGCATCTCCAGGATCATCGTCGGCGCTTCCGTCGCGCTCGGCGCAGGCTGTTCGTTGGCCCAAGCCGCCAGGCGATAGAGCTCGCTCGTCTCGTCGCCCGTGCGGTAGACGGTCGCGCCGACCACGCTCGCGGCGTCGATGCTCTGCTCCGTGAGCCACGCGCGCAGGGGCGCGAAGTCCGCACCGACCTTCGCGCCCAGGTCGCCCGTGGGCGCGGTGTCGGACAAGGCCGCCGCCAACTCCGGTGCCTGCATCAGGGGACGCATGCTGTCGGCGGAGCCGATGGTGTCGCGCACGACGACGGCGTAGAGCGTGTTCTCCGCCAACTGGAAGCCGGGCGCTGGCAGCACCTCGAGCAGGTTCGCCGGTCGGTAGGGATCCCGGCTGGGTGTGAAGCCGATCAAGAGCGGGACCTTCGTGCCGCGCTCGGCCGAATCGGGGTCGATGTTGACCAGGAAGATCGGCGAGGCTGTGTCGTCGCGATAGGTCGAAGGATCGTCCGACAAGGAGGCCACGTCGAGCGGACCGTTGTAGGGCAGGTAGACGGGCCCCGAGGTGCTGAAGCCCGTGGTGTCTTCTTCGACGATGGTGATGAAGGCGTCGATCACGTCCAGGTGCCGAGGGTTCAGCCAGCCCGACATGTCGGGATGGCCGTCCGCGCGCCGCAACGCATCGAGGGGCCACGGGCGCTGCCACTGGTCCGACGCCTGCGCGAGATCGAAGCGCAGCATGATCGGTCCAGTCTCCCCCGCGTCGACCATCGCGTCCGTCGTGGCGTCGACGCCCGCGTCCGCGGGACCGGAGTCCGCGGCGGTGGAGTCGTCCCCACACGCGCTCGCGGCGAGCAGGAGCAGCGGGAAGAGACACGCGAGGACACGTCGAGACAGGGAAGAATGCATCCACGCAATATGACACGAAGCGGTCGCCGCAGGCGATCACGCAGCGGCGCCGTCTCTTGCAGTGGCTGCGCGACGAGGTCGCCCGGCGCGTGGTGGCAGACCGACCGTGGACGGGCCGCGAGCTGCTATGCTGCCCTCCAGCGCGGGATGGCGCGCGCAAGGGAGAGGGTCCGATGCGGGAGACACGCGATGGACGGAGCGCTTGGCTGGCGATCGCCTTGGCCTGCATGGGCTGCGGCGACGCGCACACGTTGCCCACGGACTCCGCCGTCCCCACCGACGCCACGTCGGACGCCGCCACGCGCGAATGCGCCGGGCCCACGGGGGAGCTGGATCTGCTCCTGGTGATCGAGAACGCGGGAAACCTGCTTCCCGTGCAGTACTCCCTCACCCGGCAGTTTCCTCGCATGATCGATTCGCTCGTCAGCGGCGAGCTGCGCGACGCCGACGGCACGCTGCTGCGCATGGGCACGCCGGTGACCAGCCTGCACCTGGGCGTGGTCGACAGCGACATGGGCAGCGGCGGCTTCGACCTGCCGACCTGCGCGGACTCGAACTTCGGCGACGACGGCATCCTGCGCAGCGCGAGCCCGGTGGGCGCGCCGGAGTGTGCGCCCAGCTACCCCACCTTCCTCGACTTTCGCACGGACACGGGAGACCCGGCGACCCTGGCATCGGACGCGACCTGCCTCGCCCTGGGCGTGGGCACGGACGGCTGCGGCATCGAACAGCACCTCGACGCCATGCTCAAGGCCATCACGCCCTCGTCGTCCCCGCTGACCTTCCAGCAGCACAGTGCCGGACACGGCGACCACCTGAACGCCGGCTTCCTGCGCGCCGACTCCGTGCTGGCCGTGATCCTGCTCGCGGAAGAGGACGACTGCTCCGCGAGCGACGGCGATCTCTTCAATTCAGCCTCGACGACGTATCCGCTCGAGTTGAACCTGCGTTGCGCGACCTACCCCGAGGCGCTTCACCCCGTCTCTCGCTACGTCGATGGGCTGTTGGCGCTGCGCCCCGATCATCCCGAGCGCGTCGTCTTCGGCGTCCTCGCCGGCGTGCCTGCCGACTTGATCCCCGACTCTGGACCCATCGACTACAGCCTGGTCCTGATCGACCCGCGCATGCAGACCGTGCCCGACCCGAGCGCGCCTTCGCATCTGCAGCCTTCATGCGTCGCGGCCGGCCGTGGCTGGACCTTCCCGCCCGTGCGCATCACCACGCTCGCCCGTGATCTCGACGTGGCCGACGCTCACGTCGCCCTTCAGAGCTCGTGTCAGGGCGAGTTCGACAAGCCCATGACCGCGATCCTGAACCGCACCTTCGACGCCCTCGCCGGCGGCTGCACACGCTGAGCATCAGCTCCAATCGCACGTAGGGCGAAGCGCTCGCGCGAACCGCGCACTCAGAGCTCGCGAGCGATCCGCATCTGGAAGTCTGAATCGAAGGGCACGAGCGCGAGATGGGGTGCGGAGAGCACCTCCGCAGAGAGCCGAACGTCGACGGATCGCGCGCTGTCGAGGGTCGCGAGGCCATCCTCGTCGATCAAGAAGAGACGCTTCTGGGGATGCAGCTCGAGGCCGACCTCCAGGGGTCGCGCGCCCTCCTGCTCGAGGCGCGCGGCGTCCGCGGCGTCGATCACGTAGAGTTCCCGCGCACCCGCGAGCGCCCTAGCCAGGCGCAGCCAGACACCGCCGCTGCCCGCGCGCCGCCGGTACTCCCACGATCGCAGGAGCCAGCGCTTGCGCACCTCGCGCGCCCTCGCGTCGAGTCGCTCGTTCACGGCGGCTCCGTTCGCTGCGCTTCGGCAGCCTCCAGGCGACACAGGAGGTCGTGCACGCGCTCACGCTGACCCAGGGGACCGGGCATGCCCACCACGGGCTGAAGCAGCGACAAGAGGGTGACGTTGCTGCGGACCGAATGGCGCAGCTCGTCCGGCAAGCCCGCGTACGCCTCGGCGAGCTGCTTCAAGTCGGCCTCCTCCGCGTTCATCAGGATGCCCAACACGACCAGCAGATCGCGGTCTCCCTTCAGGCCCGAACGCTCCGAGACCAGCTTCTCGAGCATGCCGCCGGCGCGCTCAGGCATGGGAATGCGCATGCCGTCGAGCTCGAGCACACGCCCCGGGCGTAGCAGCCCCAGCGTCCCGAAGACCAACATGCTCATTCGCTCGCCCTCGATGGGGATGAGATCGGAAAGCGGGGTGCCAGCGTCTGGGAGCCCGACGAAATTCAGCTCCAGCAGGCCCTCCACCTGGGGCAGCCACACGGACGGCTCGTCGTTGGACGGCGCGAAGAGCGACATCTCCGAGAGGCGCGCCTCGACCTCGAGGTGGGCGTGAATCGGGACACCCACGTCGACGTCCTCCGAGACCACCAGGGACGAGGCCACGCCCGGCTCCCACAGGTTCGGCAGCTCCGAGCCAATGACCAGCACGCCAGGCACCGACAGCACGGGCTCGGCGGCCCGCAAGGTGGCGAGGAGACGCTGGCGAAAATCCACGGCTCCATTCTAGCGCGCATCGCCAGAGAAGCGATTTCTCGCGCGTGGATGGCAAGCCCAGACCTCGCGGCCTGCCCACGACTCGCATCACCAACCCGGCATCCGCTATGCTCGGCTGGTCGGTCACGACACGGGAGGTGGAGCATGAGGGAAGCCAATCGTCACTGGATCATCGCGCTCGCTGCGCTGCTTGCGCTCGGGAGCACGCAGTGCACGCGTTCGCACGATCTGCATCCGGTGACCGACGCCGGTCCTGACGCGGCCGCGCCACGCGACACCGGGCCGAGCGAGGCCGGACCGCGCGCATGCCCGCCGAGCACGGGCAAGCTCGACCTGCTGCTGTTGGTAGACAACTCCGGCTCCATGATCGAGGAACAGAACTCCTTCGGTCGGCAGCTTTCTCGTCTGGTAGATGCGCTCGCCTCCGGCACGATAGTGGGCACCGGCGGGACCATCCTCCGCACGACGACGCCGGTGAGGAGTGTGCAGGTGGGCGTCGTGGACAGCGACTTGGGCTCGGGCGCACACCTGGTTCCGACCTGTTACCGCTCGGACTTCGGCGACGATGGCATCTTGCGAACGCAGGGCAACACGACCTTCATCGGCTGCAGCGCGACCTACCCGAGCTTCCTCGAGTTCTCCCCGAGTGACAGCCCCGAGTACTTGTCTGGCGAGCTCAACTGCGTCGCGTCGGTGGGCACCAGCGGCTGCGGCTTCGAGCAGCACCTCGACGCCATGCTGAAGGCCGTGACGCCGAGCACCTCGAGCACGACCTTCGTCATGGGAACCCGCGGCCACGGCGATGTGGAGAACGCCGGCTTCCTGCGGCCGACTCCGTGCTCGGCCTGATCGTGCTGGCCGATGAAGACGACTGCTCCGCGTCCGATGGCGACCTCTTCAACCAGAGCTCGGCGCGCTACGCCGGCGACCTGAACTTGCGCTGCTTCCAGTTCCCCGAGGCCGTGTACCCGGTCTCGCGCTACGTCAGCGGGCTCACGGCGCTGCGGCCGGGCCACCCCGAGCAGATCGTCTTTGGCGCCATCGTCGGTGTGCCGACGGACCTGGTCGCGAACGCCGACGCCATCGACTACGGCACGATCCTCGCGGACCCACGCATGGAGCAAGCGCCCGACCCGACCATGCCCTCGCGTCTCACACCCTCCTGCAACGTGCCGGGCCAGGGCCTGGCCTTCCCGCCCGTGCGCATCACCGAGGTCGCCCAGGGACTGCATGGCGCCGGCGCCCACGCCGTCGTGCAGTCCATCTGCCAGGAGGATTTCACGGGGGCCATGACCGCCATCCTGAACCGCCTCTTCGACGCCCTCGACGGCGTCTGCCCGCGCTGAGGCTCGTTTGGTGCCCGTACGACGGGGCGCTATCCTAACGTCCGGGAGGTGGAGGATGACCGAATCGAATGGCTGGATCATCGCGCTGAGCGTGATGCTGGCCCTCGGGAGCATGCGGTGCGCGAGGTCGCACGACCCGCATCCGGCGAGCGACGCCGGACCCGGCGTGGACGCGAGTCCACCCGAGTGCGCGAGCAAGCTCGACCTCTTGCTCCTACTCGACAACTCCAACTCGATGATCGAAGAGCAGAGCGCCTTCATCGCGCAGCTTCCGCGCCTGGTGACTGCGCTCGCCTCGGGCACGATGGTGGACGCGAGCGGCGCCGTCGTCCGCAGCGTGACGCCCGTGACCAGCCTGCACGTGGGCGTCGTCGACAGCGACATGGGCACGGGAGGCTACCTGGTCCCGAGCTGTTACCGCTCGGACTTCGGCGACGACGGCATCCTGCGAACCCGGGGCAACACGACCGTCATGGGCTGCAGCCCGACGTAGCCGAGCTTCCTCGAATTCTCCGCGGGCGACACCCCCGACCGCTTCGCTGCCGAAGTCAGCTGCGTCGCGGCGGTGGGCACGCAGGGCTGCGGCTTCGAACAACACCTCGAGGCCATGCTCAAGGCCGTGACGCCGAGCACCTCGAGCACGACCTTCGTCGCGGGGACCCGCGGTCACGCCGACGTCGAGAATGCGGGCTTCCTACGCTCGGACTCGGTCCTGGGCGTGATCGTGTTGGCCAACGAAGACGACTGCTCCGCGTCCGATCCCGACCTCTACAACCAGAGCTCGGCGCGCTACGTGGGCAGCCTCGGTCTTCGCTGCTACCGCTTTCCAGAAGCGGTCTATCCCGTCTCGCGCTACGTCAGCGGCCTCATCGCACTGAGGCCCGGCCACCCCGGGCGCGTCGTCTTTGGCGCCATCGCCGGTGTGCCGCCGGACCTCGTGGATGATCCCCGCGCCATCGACTACGGTGAGATCCTCGCCGACCCGCGCATGGTGCTCATACCGGACGAGACCATGCCCACGCGGCTGACGCCCTCGTGCAACGTACCCGCGCCCGGACTCGGCCTGGCTTTCCCGCCTGTGCGCTTCACCCAAGTCGCGCGCGATCTACAGGGAGCGGGCGCGCACGCCATCGTGCAATCCCTCTGCCAGGAGGACTTCACGCCGGCCATCGACGCCATCCTCGGTGTCCTCTTCGACGCCCTCGACGGCGTCTGCGGGCGGTGAGGCGCTCTCATCCCTTGCGGCCTGAACCCGGCTCTCGCTAGCTTCGCGCCGTGCCCACCCTCTCCCAGACGCTCCGCGGCCTCGTCGGCCTCACCGTGCTCGCCCTGCTCGCCCTGCTCGCCGCCTGCGCGCCGACGCTGCCCTCGCGCCTGGTGGTCGAGCACGACCTCGGCCCCTACAGCTACCGGCGCTATCAGCGCACCCTCGACGTGGAGTTCTCCGTCGCGGGCAACGCGGCCGTCGGACACACTGCCACCTACGTGCGGCGCCACGGCGACCATCCCCTGCTCGCCACGGCCTTCGTCACCGTCTACGACCACGCGGCCGGGCTGTCGGCCGAGCTGCTCGAGCGCCTCGAGCACCTGGGCACCTACGACCGCAGCGTCGTGCGCGTCTCGGGCGACTGGGTGCACAAGCTCAGCGCTGGCGACGAGACCTGGCTCATCTGGACCTCGGGCTCGCACATCGTGAAGCTGGGCGCGCCGAGTGGCCGCGAGATGCCCGAGGACGTGACCGACACCTACCTCGACCTCTACCCCAGCGACCTCGACGAGCATGGCCGAGCGCGCGAGGGCACGGCGAGCGCCGGACCGTCGCAGACCGAACACGAAGAAGAGGGCGAGCTCGATCTGCCCTCGAGCCTGCGCGACGGGTCCCCGAGATGAGCACGACTCCGTCTCCCCTGGTGGGACTGCTGCGCGAGGAGGTGCTCCCCCTGCGCGCCTACGTGCCCGATCCGAAGAGGCCTCCCATCCGCCTCGACGCCAACGAGAGCCCCTATCCCCTCAGCGACGAAGCGCGCGACCGCATCGCCCAATCGCTCGCGCAGCTCTCCCTCGAGCGCTACCCGGACGCACGCGCCTTCGCCCTGCGCCAGGCCATCGCGGATCACGTTGGCGGCACGTGGGAGGAGATCGTCCCCGGCTGTGGATCGGACGAGGTGATCTCGACGCTGATGACCGCGCTCAGCCGTCCGCGACCCGGACGCACGCGCGCCAGCGTGCTCTTTCCGACGCCAAGCTTCGTGATGTACCGCATCTCGTCCCTGACCCACGGCCACACGCCGGTGGAGGTCGCGCTGGGCGAAGACTTCGCGCTGGACGAGGCCGCGATGCTGCGCGCCCTGAGCGAACACGCGCCCAACCTCGTCTTTTTGGCCACGCCCAACAATCCCACGGGCAATCGCTTCGACCCGGCGGTGATGCGGCGCCTGATCGAGGCCGCGCCCGAGACGCTCTTCGTGCTCGACGAGGCCTACGCGCCCTTCTCCGGCGAGACCGTGAGCGGATGGGTGGCCGAGTACGCCAACGTGGGCGTGATGGGCACGCTGTCCAAGGTCGGTCTGGCGGGCGCGCGCATCGGCTGGATCCGCTTGCCCCTGACGCTCGCGGCCGAGGTCGACAAGGTGCGACAGCCCTTCGATCTGGGCGCGCCCTCGCAGGAGATGGGTCGCCTCGGGCTGACCACGCTGTGGCCCGAGCTCTCGGCCAACGTCGAGGCCATCCGCCGCGAGCGCGCGCGCGTGTCGGCGGCCCTCGCGGAGCTGCCCGGCCTGAAGGCGCACCCGTCGGACGCCAACTTCCTGCTCGTCAGCGTGGCGCGTGACCTCGGCGCCGTGATGGACGCGCTGGCCGCAGCTGGCATCTCCGTGCGTCGCTTCGCCTCGGCGCCCGCGCCCCTCGATCGCGCCTTCCGCGTCTCGATCGGTCAGCCGCACGAGAACGACGCGCTGCTCGCCACGCTCTCGATGCTGCTCTCCTAGGCGTCGGCGGCCGTCGCCGGATCCTGGCCGCTGCCGGGGCCGTCGAGCAGGTCCTCCTGGCCCTCGGGACGAATCGAGGGTGGCAGCGCCGCCTGCACCTCGGGCGCGACGATGCCGGGCGGTCTCAGATCCGAGAACCAACCGAAGAACTCGAGCATGCGCCCCTTGCGCTCGGCATCGAGGAAGTCGAAGTTCACGCCGCGGTCGCTGATCTCCCAGAACTCGCTGGAGCGCACGGCCATCAGCTCGTCGCGGATCGAGGCCAGGCGCTCCCGGCTCTCGCGCGCCATGTCGTCGAAGACCAATCGCGCCAGGGGCTCGGCGCCGCGCCTCAGGTAGTGCGTGGCGAGCTTCACCTGCGCCTTGCGCACGCCGCGTAGGCTCGTCTCCTGCACGTCGTTCTCGCCCTCGCGATCGACGCTCAGGAAGATGCGCAACAGCTCCTCGGCCACGGGCGCCTTTCGATCGAAGGCCACCTCGCACAGGGTGCACAGGTCGTAGGCCACGGTCTCGAGGATGAAGGGCAGCTTCGCGTTGAACGAGACCAGGCCGTAGTACTTGAAGTAGCGCGCGATCTCGACCGCGCGGCGACCGTCCTGGTGTTCGAGGCAGCCCTCCGCCAGCAGGCGATACTGGTTCAAGACGTTGTAGGCCGTGCGCACGTCCTTGGCGTTGACGGTGGCGCGCATGTAGGTGTTGAAGAACTTCAGCGAGAGTTCCAGCAGCTCCTCGTGCTTGGAGTTCAGGGCCGCCTCGGCGATGTGTCGCGTGTTGATGGCGACCACGTAGTTGATGTCGCGCGTGCGGTTCAGCGCTTCGTTGTACAGCGTCTGGTACTGCCTCAAGACCTTCATCTCGAACCAGATGCGTCGGCGCGTGACGGCCCCGAGCACGTCGGGCGACATGCTGACGAAGTCGGGGTTGTGGGCCAGCTCGCCCTCGACCCGAAACCACGACTCGGGCAGCTCGGCGCGCACGATCTGATACTCCAGCACCATCGCCTGCATGGCGTCGAGGCTGGCCATGGAGACGCCTTTGTCCTTGTGCTCCATGGCGTTCAGCGCCACGTCCGCGAGCTCTTCCACGCCGCGCACGGCCTCGGCGTGACGGTCCGCGATGCTCGGCTTGCGCTTGCGGATGGCCTTCAAGGTGTGGGACCGGATGCGATCGACGATCTGCACTGGGTTCAGAAAGTGGAAGACGAAGGCGAAGTAGGGCAGCAAGAGCAGCAGCGAGAAGACCAGGAGGATGATCGCCGCGCCGATGCCCCAGTAGGGAACGAAGCCCCCGGGCTGATCGAAGATCAGCAGGATCACCACGGACTGCAGCGCCGCCACCACGAAGAAGCCCATGACCACGAAGTTCACGGGCTCTGTCATGAAGAGCTCGGTGATGCGGTGCGTGTAGCGGTTGGCCGCGAGCTCCACGATAATCGCCGCCACCGTGATGGCGAGGGCGAGCACGGCCGCCACCACCTCCGCAGCGTTGGAGAGCGTGTTCGCGGCGGCGGTTGGATTCGGCTGATCGAGCAGGTGCAGGAACGAGAGCTGCCCGTGGGCATCCAGCAAGAAGGCCGTGAAGAAGACGACGAGCCAAGCTCCGAGCGGGATCACCAGCGGCAGGAGCCAGATCCGGAGCTTTTCTTTGAAACCGCCTTTGGGGGCTGCCATGGCGCTACTGTACACTGGGGCCGAGGTTCTCCGCATCCGCCTGCCCGCTTGCGTCGGGGGATTGTCGACCCTATGTTCGCGCGCCCCATTCCCCGGGGTGACCGAAGCCATGACGACCGAAGCCACGAACCGAGCAGCCCGCGCCGAGGACGCCTCAGGCGAATCGCCCGTCCGGGAGGTCGAGGATCCAGCCGCTGCGCTCGCTGCCCTCGAGCGCGCGTGCAGCTTGGCCGAGCAATTTGGCAACAGAGAGCTGTCCCAGGACGAGCTGAACGCGCAGCTCACGGCGATGGCCGAAGCGGCGCCGCCGCCGGCCGAGTGGCGAAGCATCGACGTCGCGGATCTGCGTGAGGCCTTCGACGCCATCCTGCTCTCGCGCGGTGCCCCCGAAGGGCTCGACGCGCTCCTGGCCTGCGGCTGCCTCGACGTGTGGCTGCCCGAGGTCGTCTCCCTGGTCGGCATGGGTGACGGCGAGTGGCGGCACAAGGACGTCTGGAAGCACACGAAGCAGGTGGTCTGGCAGGCCGTGCCGCGCCTCGACGTGCGCTGGGCCGCGCTCCTGCACGACATCGGCAAGCCTCGCACGCGTCGCATCTCGCCGCGCGGCAAGGTCAGCTTCCACGGGCACGCGGAGGTCGGTGCCTCGATGTTTCGGCGCAAGGTCAGCCGACGCCTGGACTTCGACGACGCCCTCGACGAGCGGCTGCACTTCCTGATCCTGCACCACCTGCGCGCGGGCCAATACGAGGGCGACTGGACCGACTCGGCCGTGCGCCGCTTCTACAAGCAGATGGGCGAAGGCCTGCCGGCGCTGCTCGACCTCAGCCGCGCGGACATCACCACCAAGCGCCCGGAGCGCCGCCGCCGCGGTGTGCGCATGGTGCACGCCCTGAAGGAGCGCATCGACGAGCTGCGCGCCGAGGACGACAAGCTCGCGCCTCTGCCCAAGGGGCTCGGCACCGCGATGATGGAGGCCTTCGGCATCCCTCCGTCGAAGCGCCTGGGCGAGCTGCGCCAGGCCCTCGAGGACGAGGTGGAGTCGGGCGAGCTCGAGGGCGGCCACGAGAGCGACTTCTACATCGCCTACCTGCGCGAGCAGGCCGAGCGCTTCGGCCTCTGAGCGCGCGTCAGACGCCAGGGGCCGCGTCAGACGCCAGACGCGTCGACGGGGACCCCGAAGGATCCCCGTCGCGCAGGAGGAGGGGGGTCGACGGCTACTCCGCGGCGTTGTTGCCGCGGCGCATGTAGGCCGGAATCTCGAGCACGGACTCGTCGCTCAAGGCCGAGGCTCCGAAGGCGCGGCTGGTGCGTCCTTCGCTGCTGTGGCGCTCTTGCGGGCGGATCGAGGGGCGGCTCTCACGAGCAGCCTCGGGGCGATAGCTGGGCACGGTGCGGCGCGAGGTGGCCTGGGGCCGCACGGCGGTGACGCCCATCTGAAGCGCCAGGCGTGAAGCGCGCGGCGCGACGTCGTGGGGCGACTCGATCTCGTCGAAGCCCGTGGCGATCACGGTGACCTTCACGATGTCGTTCATGTCGGGATCGTTGACCACACCGAAGATGATGTTCGCGTCCTCGTGGGCCGCCTGCTCGATCAGGCTGATGGCCGCGTGGATCTCCTTCAGCTTGATGTCGGTGCCGGCCGTGAAGTTGATCAGGATGCCGCGGGCGCCCTGGACCGTGAGGTCGTCGAGCAGCGGCGAGTGGATCGCCAGTTCGGCCGCCTCCATGGCGCGGCGCTCGCCCTTGGCGTAGCCCGTGCCCATCAGCGCGCGCCCCGTGGCGCTCATGATCGTCTTCACATCGGCGAAGTCGACGTTGATCATGCCGTTGGTCAGGATCAGATCGCTGATGCCCTGAACCGCCTGCAAGAGCACGTCGTCCGCGCGCTGGAAGGCGTCAAGCATGGACAGCTCTTCGTCGTCCAGAGTGAGCAGCTTCTCGTTGGGGATGGTCACGATGCTGTCCACCGAGTCCATCAGCTCCGCGATGCCGAAGTCGGCGTTGCGGCCGCGTCGACGCCCTTCGAAGGAGAAGGGACGCGTGACCACACCGACGGTCAGCGCCCCCGCGTCGCGGGCGACCTGAGCCACGATGGGTGCCGCTCCCGTGCCCGTGCCTCCGCCCATGCCGGCGGTGACAAAGACCATGTCGGCGCCGGCGAGCGCTTCGCCCAACCGTTGCACGTCTTCGAGCGCGGCCTTGCGGCCCACCTCCGGGTTACCACCCGCGCCCAATCCCTTGGTCAGGGTGGGCCCGAGTTGAATTTTAGTGGTGGCGAGATTGCTCTCGAGCGCTTGCGCGTCCGTGTTGGCGGCGATGAATTCCACGCCCTCCAACCCGCTCGTGATCATCGTGTTGAGCGCGTTTCCGCCGCTTCCCCCGACTCCCACCACCTTGATTCGTGCCGAGAGCTCGGCGTCATCCGCAAACTCGATCGAGATCGCCATCCAATCCTCCCGGGAGGCCCGTTGCCCCACCGCTCGGGCCGCCGAGGTCGCCCCCCCGGTTCGGTCCTGAAAACACAGTTCAATAAACTCGCCGCCCGCAGCACGCGGAACGGAGAAACTTCGACTCAGAACACCTCGCGGAGCCACGCGCCGAAGCGGTGCCCCATGCCCGACCGCTCGGCGGCGGGCGCGAGTTCTTCTTCGTAGCCACACACGTCCAAGCGCGACGCGGCGTACTTCACCAGGCCCACGCTCGTGGCGTAGGCGGGACTGCGGACCACATCGAGCAAGCCGCCGACACCCGTGGGCGCGCCTCGGCGCACGGGCAGACCGAGCACCTGCTCCGCCAGCTCCGGCATGCCGTCGAGCTGCGTCGTGCCACCGGTGATGACCACGCCTGCCGCGAGCATGTCGGCGAAGCCGGTCTCGACGATCACGTGGCGTACGGCGGCGAAGATCTCCTCGACCCGCGGCTCGATGATGTCGCACAGCACCTGACGCGGCATCACGCGCGAAGGACGACCGCCGACGCTCGGCACTTCGATGTTCTCGTCGCCATCCACCAGGCTCGCCGCGGCGCAGCCGTACTTGTTCTTCACCCGCTCGGCCTCTGCCATGGGCGTGCGCAGACCGGTGGCGATGTCGCTCGTGAGGTTGATGCCGCCGATCGGGATCACGCTCGTGTGCACGACGGCCCCGTCGACGTAGACGATGATCTCGGTCGTGCCGCCGCCGATGTCGATCAGCGCGACGCCGATCTCCTTCTCGTCGTCGCTCAGCACGGCCTCGGCGCTGGCCAAGGGCGAGAGCACGAGCTCGGGCACGTAGAGGCCGCAGCGATCGGCGCACTTCACGATGTTGGCGACCGCGTGGGACGAGGCGGTGACGAGGTGCACGCGGGCCTGCAGGCGCACGCCGCTCATGCCCACCGGCGCCTTCACGCCGTCCTGACGGTCGACCACGTACTCCTGAGGGAGCACATGCAGCACCTGACGGTCCGCCGCGAGGGGGATGGCCTTGGCCTGCTCGAGCACGCGCTGCACATCCTCCGGGCCGACCTCGCGACCGGTGATGGCGGCGACGCCCTCCTGGTTCATGCCGCGCACATGGCTCCCGGCGATGCCGGCATAGACGGTCGTGATCTCGACGCCGGCCATGCTCTCGGCCTGCTCCACGGCGGCACGAATGGCCTGGACCGTGGACTCGATGTTGACGATGACGCCCTTCTTGAGACCCCGCGAGGGGGCAGCGCCCGTACCGATGATGTCGAGGCCGTCCTCGGTCAGCTCCGC
>Ga0210044_10004747_pt1 | contig 18801 bp, 16 predicted proteins | sample CryGey13umfilter_2_FD_183959 | JGI IMG/M metagenome (GOLD analysis project Ga0210044, IMG submission 183959) | Groundwater microbial communities from aquifer in Utah, USA - Crystal Geyser 4/9/14 3 um filter (SPAdes) (version 2) | ecosystem: Environmental > Aquatic > Deep subsurface >... | reverse complement strand
TTAGCTGCTTTTGGTGATGATGCTGTGTACGTAGAGAAATTAGTAGAAAATCCACACCATATTGAATTTCAAATTGTTGGCGATAGCCATGGAAATGTAGTCCATTTATTTGAAAGAGAATGTTCTGTTCAAAGGCGTCATCAGAAAGTTGTGGAAGAATCACCATCACCATTGATGACTCCAGAATTGAGAGAAAAAATGGGCACTATGGCTGTTACGGCAGCAAAAGCTGTGAATTACGTCGGCGCAGGAACAATAGAATTTTTGGTGGATGATGAATTGAATTATTATTTCTTGGAGATGAATACTCGTCTTCAAGTAGAACATCCTATTACAGAAATTGTTGTGGGTGTTGACTTAGTAAAAGCTCAAATAATTGTCGCCGACGGAGGCTATTTGCCATGGAATCAACAAGATTTATTACAAAGAGGTCACTCTATTGAAACAAGAATTTACGCTGAAGACCCTTTCAATAATTTTATGCCAAGCCCTGGAATCATTAAACATATTACCGAACCTTTAGGCCCTGGAATTCGCCACGATGGATACATTTATGCTGGCTACGAAATTCCAATTTATTACGACCCAATGATTTCAAAGTTAATATCTTGGGGCTCCACTCGCCAAGAAGCTATTGACAGAATGAAAAGAGCATTGTTCAACTATAAACTCTCAGGTGTGAGAACCAATATAAGATATCTGCATAGAATTATGGAGTCGGAAGATTTCGCTTCTGGCAATTACAACACTGGCTTTATTGAAAAAAATGCAGATTTTTTGCTTGCCGATGCTGAAAATTATAAGGAATTGGAAGATTTAGTGATGATTGCTTCATTTTTGTATTTCAGAAAACAAACTGGCAACAATGATAATCAACACAAAGAAGAATGCACTCAAAGTAATTGGAATAATTATGCTAAACAAATTGGCGTTAATAGATTGTAAATAAAAAATATTGCGATGAAATTAGATATCAAAATTAATGAGCGAATTGCCACTGTAGAAATGATTGAAAACACTGGCAAAACTTTCAAAATAAAGGTGGATGACCAAATTTATGAGGTGGATTCTAAGGAAGTAAAAGATGGAGTTTTTTCCATTTTAAACGACAATAAATCCTATCTTATCGACATCATCTCTGGAAGTTCAAATAAAAATTTTGAGGTTGTTGCCTGGAATAAAGTTTTTCCTGTAGATATTATTGACGCTGAAGCAAAATATCTTATGAGCCGTGGGCAAGGAACAACTGGAGACGACGAAAATGTTATTTCATCGCCAATGCCTGGAAAGATTGTGAAGATTATGGTAAAAAAAGGTGATGTCCTAAAAGCTGGCGATACAGTTATTGTTGTTTCGGCAATGAAAATGGAAAGTGAATATAAAGTAAAACAAGACAGCACAGTACAAGATATTTTAGTTTCTGAAGGTGATACCATTGAAGGTCATCAGCCATTGGTAATTGTTGAATAATTTTAAAAGAATCAGTTATGACAACTAACGAAGAAAAATACAAGAAGTTTGTAGATTTAAACTCTAAATCTGAGCTTGGAGGCGGTGCCGAAAGAATTGAAAAACAACATAATGCTGGTAGATTGACCGCACGCGAACGTATTAATATTTTGCTCGACCAAGGCTCATTTGTTGAAATGGATAAATTTGTTGTTCATCATTCCACTAACTTCGGAATGGAAAAAAATAAAATTCTTGGCGATGGAGTAGTTTCAGGCTATGGCAAAATTGATGGAAGACCTGTGTATATTTTTGCACAAGATTTTACAGTTTTTGGTGGCGCTTTAAGCCGTTCTAATGCCGACAAGATTATTAAAATTACTAAATTAGCCATGAAAAACGGAGCTCCAATTATTGGTCTTAACGACAGCGGCGGAGCGAGAATTCAAGAAGGAGTGGAGAGCTTAGCAGGTTATGCCGATATTTTCTGGCTCAACACAAAAGCTTCTGGAGTTGTACCTCAAATTTCAGCTATACTTGGCCCTTGCGCTGGTGGTGCCGTATATTCACCTGCACTCACCGACTTTATTTTTATGGTTAAAGAGACAAGTTATATGTTTGTTACCGGACCAGATGTGGTAAAAACTGTAACTCACGAAGATGTAACAAAAAAAGAACTTGGAGGCGCAATAACACATAATACCAAAAGTGGAGTAGCCCAGTTTATGTCGGATGACGATGCTCAGAGTTTGATGACTATCAGAGAATTGATGTCATTTTTGCCATCAAATAATATGGAAACTACCCCGATAAAATTTACCAACGACCCAACAGACAGAACTGATGAAAAATTGATGTCATTAATTCCAAGCGATCCAAATAAACCTTACGATATTAAAGAGATAATTAGTTCAGTATGCGACAACAACTATTTCTTTGAAATTCAAGAGCACTATGCGCAGAATATCGTTATAGGCTATGGCCGCCTTGGAGGCAGAAGCGTGGGTTTTGTAGCAAATCAACCAGCAGCATTTGCTGGCGTTTTGGATATAAATTCTTCGATAAAAGCCGCTCGCTTTGTTCGTTTCTGCGATGCCTTTAATATTCCCATAATTACGCTTGTTGATGTGCCAGGCTTCTTACCAGGAACCGTTCAAGAATTTGGTGGAATAATAAAACATGGTGCAAAACTACTCTATGCTTTTTGCGAAGCCACAGTACCAAAAATAACTTTGATAACAAGAAAAGCCTACGGCGGAGCTTATGATGTGATGAACTCCAAACATATTGGCGCCGATGTAAATTTGGCTTACCCTTCTGCTGAAATCGCCGTTATGGGGGCTCAAGGCGCAGTAAATATTTTATACCGAAATCTTGAAAATGATGCAGCCCGCCAAAAAGCTATAGAAGAATACGAGGATGCTTTTGCTAACCCATACAAAGCTGCTGAATTAGGATATATCGATGAAATAATTTTGCCAAAGGATACACGCAAAAAACTTATAGATGCTCTTGAAATGACTAAAAATAAAAGAGAAACAAATCCTCCAAAGAAACATGGAAATATTCCATTGTAAAACTTTGAAACTATTAACCTCCAATAAAATGGAGGTTTTTTTTAAATTATTTATTTTGATACTCCTAAAATTAAATATTTGAATATAATCAAATATTTAAGCTTCTCCTACTTTAGAGTTTTTTATTACATTTGCCGCTCATTTTATTTAAATATTTTTTATGGCAACTACTTCAGATTTCCGCAATGGATTAGTAATGATGTTCAATGGCGAACTCTATGCAATCATTGATTTTCAACATGTTAAACCTGGTAAAGGACCAGCCTTTGTGCGTACAAAATTGAGAAACGTTAAAACTGGTAAAGTGATTCCCAACACATTTACAGCCGGCGTTAAGATTGATGTGCAAAGAGTTGAAAGACGCCCATACCAATATTTATACAACGAGGGCGATGATTATCATTTTATGAATAACAATACTTATGAGCAAACTTTTATTTTAAAAGATTTGATAAATGCACCAGATCTTTTAAAGGAAGGTCAAATGGTAGAAATTGTATTTCATGCAGAAACCGAAACAGCATTGTATTGCGAGCTGCCACCATTCGTTGATTTATTGATTACATATACCGAGCCCGGCGAAAAAGGTAATACCGCCACAAATACTTTCAAAGATGCCACAGTAGAAACTGGTGCAATTGTGAAAGTTCCACTATTTATAAATGAAGGCGAGCTTATTAGATTCGACACTCGCACAAATAGTTATTCAGAAAGAGTAAAGAAGTAAACATCATGAGATTTCAAAATCCACTCAAACTTTCATATATTTCAGAATTGGTAAATGCCGAAAAATTTATTGGAAGTCCTGATTTTGAAATTTATGGCATCAATGAAATTCATGTGGTTCAAAGTGGAGATTTGACCTTTGTAGATCATCCAAAATATTATTCAAAAGCGCTTAACTCAAAAGCAAACACTATAATAATCAACAAGGAAGTTGATTGTCCTGAAGGTAAATCTTTGATTATTTCTGATGACCCTTTTAAAGCTTATTTGATTCTTGTTAATAAATTTCGTCCTTTCGAGGCTTCAAACTCAATAATTAGCTCCACAGCCGAAATTGGTGAAGGCACAATAATTCAACCCTCTACTTTTGTTGGCAATAATGTTAGAATAGGTAAAAATTGTTTAATTCATTCTAATGTTAGCATTTACGATCACACAATTATAGGTGATGATGTGATTATTCACTCTGGCTCTGTTTTAGGTGCCGATGCTTTTTATTTTCAAAAAAGGACTACAGGATTTGTTAAATTTGAGTCTTGTGGTAGAGTTGTGATTAAAGACAAAGTGGAAATTGGAGCGCTCTGTTCTATCGACAGAGGAGTGAGTGGCGACACAACAATTGATGAAGATACCAAACTCGATAACCATTGTCAGATTGGCCACGACACTTACATTGGGAAGCACTGTCTTATTGGCTCTCATGCCGCAATTGCTGGTGTAACAAGAATAGAGAATAATGTTATTATTTGGGGAAGAGTAGCAATAAATAAAGATTTGGTGATTGGCGAAGGTGCCATAGTTTTAGCCACCACTGCCGTTGATAAAAACCTTGAAGCAGGTGGAACTTATTTTGGAATTCCTGCTGAGAGAGCTGCAAAAAAATGGCGTGAAATGGCTGCCGTTAGAAAACTCCCAGAATTGCTTCTGAAAAACAAATTATAAGCTAATAATCTCATTCTAACCTATTTAAACCTGCCTTCGCGTTTCTTGTAATGCTATTTTTATACTCATCGAAGTTGAGATTGAATATTAAATTATACAGATTTTTTGCCTCAGCTTTTTGATTGTTTTTCTCGTAAATATATGCCAAGTGAAGCGCTGAATTCGCAGCAAAATAATAAGGCAAATCGCGACCAGAATCCAGCGCCTTTTTATAATATTGTATCGCTAGGGTAGTTTTTCCCCATTCATCATAAATTCGTCCCATGCGGTAATTATATTCCAAGAAATCCTTCTGAGTTTTCAGAGTATAAGAAGGTTTGTTAATTTCAAAAACTCGCACAGCCTCGCGATAATAACCACCATCAAATAAAATTCTCGATTTCAGCAAATATCGGTTGGGAATATCATTCTCCTGCGCATTTTTCATCGCTTGTTTGTCGCTTTCAAAGAAGGCTGCGCCAGAAATTTTCACCTGACTCATATAATATTTATAATTATATAAATTGCCAGTAACCAAATAAAACCAAGCTATTTTTTGCAAGGTCGATTTTCGATAATTCTGTCCTTTATAATCTTTTAGATATTTTTTGAGCCAAAAAATTGACTTTACATCTATTTTATAAAGCAATGCTTCTCCCAAAAGATAATCGAGAAAGTACATTTTTTGTGTTGTAGATTTTATTTTATAATGTGAGAGCAAATTAATTACACCTTCATTATCACCATAATATTTTAAATATGATGCCCCTGAGTAAAGCAAAAGTTGGCTTGTCATTAGTGTAGCATTGATTTTTTTGGATAAGTAAGCGCTTTCCAAAAACTCATCTTTATTTTTATTCACGGAGGTATTTACGTAAGAAAAAGTGTAGCTTAGCAGGCTTTCTGTAAAAATCCATTTGTATTCGGCAGATGTTGATGCTGCGATACTTAGGTCTTTAAGTAATCTAAGGCCTTCATTTACAGAACCTCTGAGTCCAATCATTTCCATCATCCACGAATAACTTTCGGGAATGGAGCCCAGCGCAATATTCATTAAACCTAAGGCTTTTTTGTTGGGAATAAAATTAGGATAGGCTTTGTTATTTTCTATGATATAAGACCGTGCCTTTTTAAGTTTTAATGCTGCCGAGAAGTAAGATTCATCTAAAGTATTTATATAAGCCATTTTCAGATAAATATCAGTAATACAATAATATATATATGGCGATTTTGATTTCTCGCTTAAAAATTTATCCAATAAAATATCGGATTCTTCAATAAAATTGGCATATTGAGTTTTATCTTCCTCTATAAGAATTTTTAGGAAGTGCGAATAGTTGTTTATAAAATTTGGAAGTATATTCTGAGGATTAGTTTTTCTTTCAATATCGAGAATATTTTTGCTCTCAATAAGTTCCAAATTCATCATTTTTTCATAGGCCTTGCGGCAATTGTTATTGAAAATAATTGAGGCAGAAGAGCCCTTGACAAAAAGTAGAAAAAGTAAAAGTGTTGTAATTCGCATATCAGCAAATTTATACAAAATATTGAAATCGGATTAAAATTTAGATGCTTATTAAAATGATAAAAGCCAGCAGAATAAATTTTTGCTGGCTTTCATAAAATTATATTTAGGAGTGTCTTGTAATTTAAATAATTTTGAACTAATGAGTTTTAACTTTGTTTGTAAATCAAAAGTATATTTTCAAAAAAATGGAAAGCCATTTATCTATGATGTCGACAAATTTCATATTCATTTAGATTCATTTGATTCAAACACCACTAAAGTTAGTATCAAAGTTATCAATCCTAATATTGAGACAAGATTAACTCTTCTGCCTACACTTTTTGGCGCAAGAGCTCAAAAACACAAAGCTGTACCACCAACTACTGTAGAAGAATATGAGATATTACTCATTATTGGCAGAGCATTAAATGTAAAAGATATGCCGGAGTTAGTTATTCCCAAAAAAATAATAGTAAGCAAATGGTAATGAAACACAAAAAGCCCGCTATCGCGGAGTGTCGTCCGTGTTGCTATAAACAGCATAATATCAAACACATAAAAAGCAAAAGCCTCGATAAAGGGGCTTTAATGCTTTTCCAGCATCGCAACATATTATTGTTAGGGATCTTTTATTACTTCCTATTTTTGCAATAACAAGTTCATAAATGAAAAACGAAATCATCATATATCAATCAGAAGAGCTAACAACCCAAATAGAGGTGCGGGTGGAGGATGAAACGGTTTGGTTGAATAGGCATCAAATTGCTACGTTATTCGATAGAGATTTTAAAACAATTGGAAAGCATATTTTAAATGCGCTCAAAGAAGAGTTGCAAAATATTGCAGTTGTCGCAAAATTTGCGACAACTGCAACTGATGGGAAAGTATACCAAGTTGAACATTATAGCATTGAGGTAATTACATCCGTTGGTTATAGGGTTAAATCAAACAGGGGAATCCAATTCCGAATATGGGCAAATAAAGTTTTAAAAAACTATCTTTTAAAAGGTTATGCCATTAATCAGCGTTTTGAACATCTCGAAAATGATATGCAAAACATCAAACAAAAGCTCAACGAAATCGACATAAAGGTTAATACAAGTCTCCCCGCCAAGGAAGGCATTTTCTACGATGGACAAATTTTCGATGCTTATGTTTTTGCCACCCAACTCATTAAAAAGGCTAAGAAATCTATAATTCTAATCGACAATTACATCGACGAATCGGTACTGCTTATGCTTGCCAAAAGGCATTTAAATGTTGCTGCTAATATTTTCACCAAAGAAATTTCAGCGCAATTGCAACTCGACCTTAAAAAGCACAATCAGCAATACCCAAAAATCGAAATCAAACTATTCACAAAAGCTCACGATCGCTTCTTAATAGTTGATAATGAACAAGTTTATCATATAGGAGCTTCGTTAAAAGACTTAGGAAAAAACTCTTTGCCTTTTCCAAAATGGAAATGAACGCTACAGAATTATTATCCAAACTCAATGCATAAACCTACAACCCATACCGACAAAACCTCCACCTTCTGGGAGACGCGCTACACTTTCTCCGCAAAGGAGAAAGACTCGGAGACCGGATACTCGTTCCCGATAGCTATCGTAATTGGTGCAAGGTATGGAGCCTACCCCGACGCAGGAGAGGATTCAGAGAGTTCTGTGTGGTTAAGTGTGGATGCTTTATCTGATAAATATTTAAGTACATCACCGTATATGTATGTTTTGGAAAATAGAAATGGTAATAAACAGTATTCCTCCAACCATTTACATTTGCTAAAAAGTTTTGAAGTTTGTTATTTTTCCAAGCTTGATATTGTTGGATAAGAGTTGGTACAATTGTAAAAGGTTAAAAAAATGAATTTTTAGAACCCATCTTTAGGCAATTATCTAAAGATTTTCATTGGCCATATCTAAAATAGATTGGTCAACCAAAATACGACCGCAATATTCGCAAACAATAATTTTTTGGTGCATACGAATATCCAGCTGCCTTTGAGGAGGAATATTGTTGAAGCATCCTCCGCAAGCATCACGTTCGATGGCAACAACTGCTAAACCATTGAGAGCATTTTTGCGAATTCTTTGGTAAGCATTCAAAAGTCGTGGCTCAATAAGGTTTTGATTTTCTGTTGATTTTTTGGAAAGTATTTTCTCATCGGTTTCTGTTTCAGTAACCAATTCTTCAAGTTCACCTTTTTTGCTTACAAGGTCTTCTTGTCTTTCTTCAAATTTTACTTTCGATTGTTCAATAGCTTCTTTTTTGACTTCCAGTTTATAAGTATATTCCTTAATTCTTTTTTCAGAGAGTTCAACCTCAAGTTCTTGGTATTCAATTTCTTTTGTCAAGGAATCATATTCGCGGTTATTTCTAACATTATTGCGTTGTTCCTCATATTTTTTTGTTGACTCGCGACTATTAATGATAGTAGCTTTTTTATCTTCAATTTGTTTTTCGAGTTCTCCAACCTCAGTAATAAGGTTATCGATACGAGTTTGAAGGCCCAACAATTCATCTTTCAAATCTTCAACTTCCAAAGGCAATTCGCCTCTAACATTTCTGAGCTTATCAATTTTAGAATCTATAAGTTGAAGGCGAGTTAAAGCCAACAATTTTTCATCCACTGCTATTTCTTTCTTTATAGAAACCTCTTCAGCTTTTGCTTTAGCCATAGTATTTAAATTATTGATTATAAATAATTTACCGGGTTAGTACATACTCCCGATTTTCGGACTGCAAATGTAGGAAAATTTTCTTTAATTAAGTCATATAAAATTTCTTTGGTAAAGACCTCACTTTCATAGTGTCCAATGTCGGCCACAATCAATTTATCTTCTGCATCGAAGAAATCGTGGTATTTTATATCACCAGTGATGTAAATATCGGCTTTTGCTCGTATTGCAGTTTTTATCAAAAAAGCTCCACTACCTCCACAAATAGCTACTTTTTGAATTTTTTGTTTCACAATTTTTGTGTGCTTTATGCAGTGGCAATCAGTAATTTTTTTTAGCTTTAATAAGAAATCCATTGCATCAACTTCTATTTCCAAATTACCAATTATGCCTGCGCCAATAGTGTTAGAATTGTTTTCAAGCAAATAAATATCATAAGCTACTTCTTCATAAGGATGTTCTTTCAGCATGGCGGCGATAACATTCTCTTTCAAATTTTCAGGAAAAATTGTTTCAATTCTAACTTCTTTTTCATTATGGTTTTGTCCAACTTCGCCAACAAATGGTTTTGCTTCTTTGCCAGCGCGAAAACTTCCAATGCCATCAGCGGAGAAACTGCAATGGTCGTAATTGCCAATTTCTCCAGCACCTGCTTCAAAAATTGCCTCACGTAATTTATTGGCCTGTGCCGTTGGACAAAAAACTACAAGCTTCAATAATTTATGTTCTGTTGGCAGCAATACTTTCAAATTTTTAATTCCGAGTTTTTTTGATAAAACCATATTAGTACCCCGAAGAACATTATCCAAATTGGTATGAGCAGCATAAATTGCTATATTATTTTTGATAGCTTTTATCACTATGCGCTCTACATTATTTTTGCCGTTGAGTTTTTTCAATCCGCCAAAAATTATTGGATGATGAGATATAATTAAATCGCTTTTGGTAAGTATAGCTTCATCTAAAACTTCTTCTGTAACATCCACTGCAATAAGGGCTTTTGATATTTCATCATTAGCATTGCCAATAATTAATCCAGCATTATCATAAGATTCTTGGTAATTTGCTGGAGCAAGTTTCTCAATGGCATTAATCAAAGAATAAAGTTTCATAAGCTTATATTTTAGTGGGGTAAAAGTAGAAAATCTACTTCATTTACTGACAATTATTATTGGGTTTTTTATAATATTTTCAATGAGATTAAAGTGTGAAATAAATATTAAAGTTTGTATAAAATTTTCATGCATAAAAATAAATTTGCTTGCTACATTATTATCTATGTACTTTTGAAAGTTCAAAATCAGGAATAAATAATTTAAGAATTAAATAAAATAAATATGAAGATTTTAGTTACAGGAGGTGTTGGATACATAGGCTCACATACAGTTGTTGAGTTGCAAAAATCTGGTCATGAGGTGGTTATTGTAGATAATCTATCGAATTCAAAAATTGAAGTGTTAAACCAGATTCATCAGATAAGCGGCATAAAGCCAGAGTGCGAAATTTTTAATCTTGACGACAGAGCAAAAACTTTTGAATTCTTTAAAAATCATACAGATATACAAGGGATAATTCATTTTGCAGCATTTAAGGCTGTAGGCGAATCGGTGGCAAATCCACTAAAATATTACAGAAATAATCTTATTTCGCTAATGAATATTTTAGAAGCTATGAAAGAATTTGGAGTTCCCAATCTTGTTTTCTCCTCATCATGCACTGTGTATGGACAGCCCGATGAGTTGCCGGTGAATGAGCAAGCTCCTATTCAAAAAGCCATGTCGCCTTATGGAAATACAAAGCAGATATCAGAAGAAATTATTTCTGACACCATTCTAAACGGAGGCATAAAAGCCATTGCTTTAAGGTATTTTAATCCTATCGGTGCTCATGAATCGGCTTTGATTGGTGAACTGCCTCTGGGAGTTCCTAACAATTTGATGCCATTTATCACTCAAACAGCCATTGGAATCAGGGCTCAACTTTCTGTGTTTGGCAATGACTATAATACTCCCGATGGCACAGCAATACGCGATTACATTCATGTAGTAGATTTAGCAAAAGCCCATGTTATAGCTGTAGAAAGAATGCTACATAAAAAAAGCAAAAAGGATTTCGAAATTTTTAACCTGGGCACTGGCAACGGATTCTCAGTTTTGGAAGTTATCAATAGTTTTGAAAAAACATGCAAAGCAAAGCTGAATTATAAAATTGTTGGAAGGCGTGCTGGTGATGTTGAGCAAGTTTATGCCGATACGAAATTTGCCAACGATGAGCTTGGATGGAAAGCCATCAAATCTTTGGATGAGATGACTTTATCTGCTTGGAATTGGGAAAAGGCTTTGGCAAAAAAGATTAAATAACATATTTTTTTACTTAATATTTTATAAAGATGAAAAGAACAATTTTAGTTACTGGCGGCGCTGGATTTATTGGCTCACATTTGGTTCGTTTATTTGTAAATAAATACCCCGAATATAATATCATTAATCTCGATAAGCTTACTTACGCTGGAAATCTTGCCAATTTGGTTGATGTAGAAAAAAAAGAAAATTACACCTTTGAAAAAGGCGATATTGTTGATGCTGAATATATTTACAAACTTTTTAAAAAATACAATTTCGATGCAGTAATACATTTGGCCGCTGAATCCCATGTTGATAGGTCGATAGAATTTCCCAATGATTTTATTTATACAAATATCGTTGGAACAGCAAATCTATTGAATGCTGCCAAAGACTTATGGAAAAGCAATTTTGCTGGGAAAAGATTTTATCACGTTTCAACCGATGAGGTTTATGGCTCTCTTGGCGAGGAAGGATTCTTTTTTGAGACAACTTCTTATGCACCAAAAAGCCCATATTCAGCCTCAAAAGCTTCTTCCGACCATTTGGTAAGAGCTTACAACAATACTTATGGACTTCCAGTGGTGGTTTCAAATTGCTCAAATAATTATGGCTCACATCAATTTCCTGAGAAACTTATTCCTCTGTTTATCAACAATATAAAATCTAATAGACCATTGCCAGTTTATGGAAAAGGTCTAAATATTCGCGACTGGCTTTGGGTAGAAGATCACGCAAGAGCTATCGATGTGATTTTCCATAATGGAGCTGATGGCGAAACATATAATATTGGAGGACATAATGAATGGACAAATTTAAGTTTGATAAAACTTCTTTGCAAAATAATGGATAAAAAACTCCACCGCAGTGAAGGTGAATCAGAAAAACTGATTTCTTATGTTACCGACAGAGCTGGACACGATTTGCGCTATGCCATTGATTCAACAAAACTCCAAAAAGAATTAGGATGGAAACCTTCTTTGCAATTTGAAGAAGGGTTGGAAAAAACTGTACAATGGTATTTGGATAATATCGATTGGCTCGAAAATGTAACTTCTGGTGAATACCAAAAATATTATGATAAAATGTATGTCGGTAGATAGAAATTAATATATACCTTGCATTCTTTATTTGGATCGCCAGGAGTATTAATTTTTATAATCTAACTACATGATTTTGAAGAAACTTTCGAGATTAGGTTTATATGCACTCTTATTTTTGGGCATAACCATAATTAGCTTCTCAAGCTATAATTTAATTATTGCGTACAATATTCAAAAAGAAAACTCAGCTTCTTTTGCTTCTTCTCAAATAAGCAATCATGAGTTTGATGCCATAAATAAAATTGATATATTATTGAATAGCAGTATGTATTCTATAATATTTGTTGCCTTAGTGCTTGTAATTTTATTTACTGCCTTTTATATATCTCAAAGAAAATATGGTAAAAAAATTATATCACAGCAAAACCTCATTAAAATTCAAGAAGAGGATGATAATTATCGATTCTTGTTCAACAATTCGATAATGCCCATGGCAATACATCAAAAAGGAAAAATTATTTTGATTAATAAATCTGGACTTGATTTTCTTGAAGCTGAAAGTTTTGATGATATTAAAAACATTGATATAATTGACTTTATCCATCCCGACAAGAAAGAAAGATCAATAATTAGAATTTCGGAAGTATATCAAAATGTTGTAAGAGATAAGCCCTATTTAGAGAAGTTCATCACCTTAAAAGGCAACATAAAAATTGCTGAATTATCGGCTATTAGCTTGGAAATCAACAATGATTTAGCTACTCAGATTACTTTAAATGACATCACTGAGCAAACAAAATATTTAGAAGAAATAAAAAATAGCGAAGAAAAATATAGAAACCTTTTCGAAAAGCATAGCGATGCAGTATTTATTATTAAGGACGGTCTTTTTTACGATTGTAATGAATCAGCGGTAAAGATTTTTGGATTGAAAAGCTGTTCAGAAATGATTGGTCAAAATCCCTCAAAATTCTCACCTGCCTCTCAACCTGATGGAAGAAATTCCATAGAAAAAGCAGATGAAATGATCCAAAAAGCTATTAAAGAGGGTTTTAACAGATTTGATTGGCTGCATATTAGACCCGATAATAGCAAATTTTGGATGGATATTACGCTTACTAAAAGTATCTTACAAGATGAAACAATTCTTATGGTTATAGGCAGAGATATTACAGAGATGAAAAGAGTATTTCACGAGTCGGAAAAAAGCAAAGAATATTTAAATAATATTGTTAAAAAAATTCCTTTTCCAATAATTATTTATAACGATTCGAATGAGGTAACTTTTATCAATGATGCTATGAGTAATGAAATTGGATTTATTTTAGAAGATATTCCGAGCATTGATGATTGGTGGAAAAAAACAATTCCTGATAATGATTATAGACAAGAAACAAGAGAGAATTGGGATAAGGCAATTGTTAGTATTAACGTTGAAAACTTGACTGTTGAGTCTTCGTGGGTGATTGATATCAAAAACGGTGAAAAGAGAAGTTGTGAATTTTTTATGATAAAAATTGGCAACGATAATCTGGTGATAATAAATGATATAACTGAAAATATTTTACTTAGTAAAGACCTTTTGATTGCCAAAGAGAAAGCCGAAGAGAGCAATAGATTGAAATCGGCATTTCTTGCTAACCTTTCGCATGAAGTTCGAACACCCATGAATGGGATAATGGGTTTCTCCCAACTTCTCGGTGAGCGCGATCTTGATGATGAAGAAAGGCAATCTTATGTTGATATTATAACAAAAAGTGGCAACAGATTGCTGAATATGATTAACGACATTATCAGCATTTCTAAGATTGATGCCAACCAAGTTGAATTAGATATTTCGGAATTTGATATTTTGAGTGTGATTAACGAAATTGTCAATTTTTATAAGCTTGAAGCTTCTAAGAAAGGCTTAGTATTGTTTTTTGAAAATAAGTTAATCTCTGACAACATTCTCATAGAGAGCGATGAAGGAAAGCTCAAACAGATTCTCTCGAACCTAATAGGCAATGCAATAAAATATACGCCCAAAGGTAATATTACGGTTACTCTTTTAGAAAATATAAATTTTATTGAGATTCAAGTTAGCGATACAGGTTATGGAATGAAACAGGAAAGACTCGAAAGCATTTTTGATAGATTTGTCAGACTTGATGAAACATTAGACAAAACTGAAGGTACTGGCTTAGGACTTTCAATATCTTTAGCTTATGCTAAGCGAATTAATTCAGAAATAAAAGTTGAATCAAAATTTGGCGAAGGCTCAAAGTTCACGCTTTTAGTTCCTTTCGACATAAACCATAAAAAACCAGCGCCAGTAATAAGCAAACCCAACACAAAAAGAGAAGTGCTGGATTTGACGGGAAAATCAATTTTAATTGCCGAAGATGAACCTCTCAATTACATGATTTTGAAATTGTTTTTGGAAGAAACTAATGCCTCGGTAGCTCATGCAAATAATGGTGCTGAAGCCGTTGAAATGGTTGGCAAATTGGCATACGACTTCGTGTTTATGGATATAAAAATGCCAATAATGAATGGCTTTGAGGCAATGAAAATTATCAAAAGCAAATACCCAAAAATTCCCGTTGTGGCTCAAACTGCCTACACTTTTTCGGAAGATAGAGAAAAAGCCTTTAACGAAGGTTTTGATGATTATTTGAGTAAGCCATTATCGAGAGATAAGATTATGGAAGTTTTAAGGAAGTTTTTTGTTTAGATATGGGTTCATAAATAAGTAAAAAGGATAAAAAAAAGCAAAAATTGTAACTCCAATTTGAGTTTCTAAACTATCTTCCCATAACATTGAACTGAGATAACTTATAAAGAATATCATGAATAAAAAATCGTAAGAGTGCTTTTTGATAAATGGATAAAAAATAGCAAATAAGAACCACAAAAAGCCAGGAATACCAAATGCAATAGCTATGCTAATAAACTGGTTATGAGCTCTTAAATGATCTTCTGAAAGTGAAGATTTTTCTTTGATAAGCTCATCAGCAAAACAGTTTTTTACATCACCAGTACCTACACCAAACCAAGGTTTCTCTGCCACTAAATGCAATCCGGTTTCCCACAAAAACAATCTTTTTACCGCGCTGCTTTCATCAATATAATTTTCTTTTTTGAAGATGTTATACTCCCACAAAAGCTTATAAATTCTCTTCTTTAAACTGAATTTATTGGTATATTCCACATTGGCAAAACCTTTTTCGATAAAGCTAATTTCTTTTTTAGAAAGTTTCCACACTCCTTTAAAATCTTTCGTCAAATGCTTAGAATTTAAAAATCGCAACAAAGTAAATTTCACGGGATTGCCATGCATATCTATGCTGTCGAAAGCTAATTCTGAACGTTGATTCCAGCATTGTTTCATTTCCGAAAAACAAACATCTTTGCCTATAAAACTGCCGCTCTCAATTGGGTAATCTGAAATAAAATTGTCATATTTATTGCCATAAAAAGTAAGCCCATTATTTTTCGCATAATCTTTTGGAGTATTATAATTTTTTATTGTTATAGCAAGGTAAATGCTGAAAGATATCAAAACAATAGCAATTATTAAGGCACTTAGAAGCCTATTGATGTTAGGCGTTTTGAACAAATAAAATATTGAAGTTACTACCAAAGTTATGATGATAATTAGCAAACCACTCATCACTTCTAATATTACTATTGCCCATATCAAAAACAATGATAAAATCAAAAATAATATTTTTACCCACCATTGAATATTGATTTTCTTGGCAAAAATTACCCATAGAAATATTGATACGGCAATTATGGCCATCTGTGCAAGTCTGATATGCGATACAAAATGGAATGCATCTCGGGTGTCGATGTAGGAATGGGCAAAAAAGAAATAGATGGCGCTGCCAAAGGAAGCAACCACCGCGAGACAAAATATTATCACAATAAAAATAAATTCTTTTTTTTCTATAAGCTTGCTTGTGCTGAAAACCAATGGCAGAATTAATATAGGAATTTTTGTACGAACTTCGAGCCAAGCATAGCTGAAATCAGAAGTATAAAGCAATCCCAACAAGTGAATAAAATAAATAGATGTGAGAATTAGAGCGGGTGAGTTTTTGAAAAAATCTCCAAATTTTTTGAATATATTTTTGTCTAACAACCAATTTGTAATAATTATTACATAACTTATGCTAACAAAAGCCCGCGAAAATGGAAGACCAATGACGAGCAAAATTATTCCCAAAAGGTGTATTCTTTCCCTTAGCATGGAGGTCAAATTGTTGAATGATAAACTAAAAACTTCCTCAATTATTGTTTCAAAACAGCAACAATTTTTTTGGCAATAATCTTAGCCAGCTTAATGTTTGATTCATAAGTCCAGCCTGCTATGTGTGGCGAAAGTACCACTCTCTTAGAATTTATTAAATATTGGAATTCTGTGGGAAAATTATTCATAAATAAGTTTTCAAAGCTTGTTTTTTCATACTCAAGTACATCGAGGCATGCACCAAAAATTTTTGATGATTTCATAGCATTTACAAGCGCCGAAGTTTGAACGATTTTCCCGCGTGAAGTATTTATCAGAGTAATTTCTTTCTGAAATTTCTCAATCCACGATTTGTTCACTAAGAATTTTGTTTCTTCTGTCAATGGAAGGTGCAAACTTACAATATCTGCTTGATTAAAAACTTCTTGCATACTAACTTCACTAACATTATCATCACCAAAACCAGATTTATATTTATCATAAGCAATAATTTTTGCTTCAAAACCAAGTAGTTTTTTAGCAAAAGAAGATCCCATGTTTCCATAACCGATTATTGCCACAGTTTTACCATTTATTTCGTAGCCTCTATTTTCTTCTCTTTTCCATATTCCAGAGCGTACTTCAGCATCAGCTACATTAATATTGTTGAACAAATTCAAAAGCATTCCTAAGGCATGTTCGCCCACAGCATCTCGATTGCCTTGGGGAGCATTTAAACATTTAATACCTCGATTTTCTGCAAATTCGACATTGATATTTTCCATGCCAGCACCCACTCGCCCAATACATTTAAGATTTGTGCAGCAGCTCAACAATTCCATATCGAAAGTAAATTTGCTTCTTACTATAATTGCTTGGAAATCGCCTATAATTTTTTTTAAATCTTCTAAATTATTACTTAGAAAATAATGACATTCAAAGCCATTTTCCTCCAAAATCCTTGGGAGCACTGGATGTGTGGTATCTATAAAAAGTACTTTCTTTAGCATTGGTGATTCATTTGAATTGTTGGCAAAACTAAACAAATCTAAAAATCAATCCAAAATCTTATGAATATTGAATTTAAATTAGAAAAAAAATTAAATTTGGAAAAACTCAAATTTTTAATCTTAATAGAAAATATTTTTCTAAATTTGCCGCCATTAATGCCTGATGGTGTAATTGGCAACACGTCTGATTCTGGTTCAGAAGAGTCCAGGTTCGAGACCTGGTCGGGCAACTAAATTAAATAAAGCCTTATAAATTTATAAGGCTTTTATTTTTTTTACGCAATTAGAGTGCGTTTTTAAAATAGGATAAGTTTTTTGAGCTTTAGAGTTTTTATTTAAAACAATTACTCAATTATAAATGATGCTTTTAAAATAAATGCTCTTCCTAAATGTTTTAAATTAGTTTTTGGTTTTTTTAACAATCAAAAATCACTTTATGAGCAATAAAATGTTGAAAATTGCATCTTTAAAAATCTACATCCAATTGAATTCAAATTATGTATTATATAAAATATTTGAGCATAATATTTTTTGTTATTTGCTCGAAACTTTTACAAGCTGGAGGCGTTGATACTGAAGCAAATAAGCTTACAATCAGCGGTACAATCATAGATAAAGCCAATGGTGAAAAATTAGCAGGAGCCACAATTTATATCCCAGAAATAAATAATGGTACACTCTCAAATGCATACGGTTTCTATTCAATCACGCTGCCAAAAGGAAATTACACTCTTATTTACAGATATGTTGGATATCTCGACGTGAATAGGTCGGTGGTTCTCGACAAAAATTTAAAAATTAATATTGATTTGATTTCTTCAGCAAAAAATTTAGATGAAGTAGAAATTACAGCAAAAGCAAAAAACGAAAATGTGCGTTCAACCGAGATGGGAGTTGTGAAAATGGATATCCAAACGATTAAAAAAATTCCAGCATTTATGGGAGAGATAGATATTCTGAAAACCATTCAACTTCTGCCTGGAGTTATTTCCACTGGAGAAGGAAGCACAGGCTATAGCGTGCGTGGTGGTGGTACCGACCAAAACTTGATTTTAATGGATGAAGCCCAAATATTTAATGCATCTCATTTGATGGGATTTTTCTCGATTTTTAATAATGATGCCGTCAAAGATTTGAAACTTTACAAAGGTGATATGCCTGCGGCTTATGGTGGTCGCTTGTCATCTCTTTTAGATGTTCACCAGAAAGAAGGAAACAATAAAAATTATGGAGTAACTGGAGGTTTAGGACTCATTTCCAGCAGATTACTAATTGAAGGGCCGCTTGTTAAAAGTAAATCTTCATTTCTTATTGCAGGCCGCCGCTCTTATG
>Ga0210044_10004746_pt1 | contig 18801 bp, 17 predicted proteins | sample CryGey13umfilter_2_FD_183959 | JGI IMG/M metagenome (GOLD analysis project Ga0210044, IMG submission 183959) | Groundwater microbial communities from aquifer in Utah, USA - Crystal Geyser 4/9/14 3 um filter (SPAdes) (version 2) | ecosystem: Environmental > Aquatic > Deep subsurface >... | reverse complement strand
CGAGGCCGTATCTCTCTCGTTGTCCTCCGGAGGGCGTCGTTCAGCTCATCCCGGCAAGGCCGGCGTGGAAAGCGTGCTGGAAATCCGAGTGCCGGAGTTGTCTGCGGACATAGACGGCGGATTATCGATTCGTCATCGCGTTGTGTAACATAGGCTTATAAGGTTTTGTCACGAATTTCTGGGGAAACTCCTGAAAATGGCCAGCCGGCCAAGATTAAGTGAAATCATCAAAAAGTGTCGCTCTATTGTCACAGATGGGGTGAATGGCCAAGCCTGACTCCCGTGGGGAACACCGTTTGCCGAGGCCGGCCACAGATTGTAGACTCGGGCCGGAAATCCTGTGGCGGGCGGAATGCCACCATTCGATCGGAGATACCATCGACGCAAGAATGACGAACAAGATCAGGTGGGGAATCCTGGGCCCGGGAAAGATATCCCGGTCCTTCGCCATAGGTTTGCTCGAGGCCGAGGGAGCGGAAATCGTCGCCGTCGGTTCCCGCGACCGGCGCAGGGCTGCCGCCTTCGCCGGCGAATTCGGGGTACGCAACGCCTACGGCAGCTACGAGGAAATGCTGGCCGATCCGGCAGTGGACGCCGTCTACATCGGCACCCCCCATGCTTTTCATCACGACCAAACCCTGCTTTGCCTGCGCGCCGGCAAGCACGTCCTGTGCGAAAAGGCTCTGGCCCTGAACGCCGATCAAGCCGCACGCATGATCGCCGCGGCCCGGGAAACCGGCCTGGTTCTGATGGAGGCCATGTGGACGCGGTTCCTCCCGGCCATGGTCCGGGTGCGCGAACTGGTGGCGACCGGAGCGATCGGCGAGGTCCGCTCGGTCACGGCCGATTTCGGCTTCCGGGCGAAGTTCGATCCCGCAAGCCGGCTCTTCGACCCCGCTCTCGGCGGAGGGGCCCTGCTCGACATCGGCATCTACCCCCTGAACCTGGCCTTCATGATCTGCGGCGAACCGGTCGCCATCCAAACCCAAGCCAACCTGGGCGCCACCGGAGTGGACGAGGAATCCGTGACTCTGCTGCGCCACGAGGACGGCCGGCTATCGGCCCTTTCATGCTCCTTCCGCGCCGACACCCCCCGCGAAGCCCACATTCAGGGCACCGAGGGCCGGATCACCATCTGCTGCCCCTGGTGGAAGGCCACGCGGATCATCGTGCAACCCCGCGAGGGGAAGCCGGAGACCATGGACCTGCCCGCGCGCGGCGGCGGCTACTCCCACGAAGCCGCAGCTTTCATGGATCTGATCCGATCCGGTGTTCCGGAATCCGATGTCATGCCGCTGGACGAAAGCCTGGCCATCATGAGAACCATGGACGAAATCCGAGCTCGCTGGGGAATGAAATATCCCGGCGAATGATCGACCATTCCCCCAGCCTGGAGGCTCGAGATCGTGATCAAAAAACTGGTAACCCATGCGGCCTTCGTCGCCGTCGCCCTGATGCTGCTGGCCGGCGCGGCCTGCAACCCGTCCACGGACAAGGCGGACCAGCCCCCTCACCTCAAGATCCTGATCCTGGGCGGCACCGGATTCATCGGCCCCTGGGAAGTGGAAGCGGCCCGGGCTCACGGCCATGAGGTCACCCTGTTCAATCGGGGCAAGAGCCGGCCCGATCTCTTTACCGACCTCGTGACCCTGAAGGGCGATCGCGACCCGGAGAAGGACGATGGGTTGAAGGCTCTCGAGGGCCTCAGTTTCGATGTCGTCATCGACAACAGCGGCTACTACCCGCGCCACGTGAAAGCTTCTGCAAAGCTGCTGGGACCGAACATCAAACAGTACATCTACGTGTCGTCGATTTCCGCCTACGCGAACACCGAAGCGGTGGGCCAGGACGTGACGGCGCCGCTGGCCACCATGGATGATCCGACGGTCGAGGAGATGGGGGAGAACTATGTCAACTACGGTCCCCTGAAGGCCTTGTGCGAGGCAGCCGCTCAGGAGGCCATGCCCGGCCGCGTCACCGTCGTCCGGCCCGGGTACATCGTGGGCCCCGGCGACCACACCTACCGTTTCAGCTACTGGCCCCTGCGCATCCGCGAAGGCGGCGAGGTGGCGGTGCCCGGTGCACCGAGCGATCCGATCCAGATCATCGACGCGCGGGACCTCACCGAGTGGATCATCCAGCTGGCCGAACAGAACACCACCGGCGTGTTCAACGCCTGCGGGCCGAATCGCGTGCTCACGATGAAGGAAATCGTCGAGACCTCCAAGTCGGTCACCGGCAGCGGCGCGAATTTCACCTGGCTGGGAATGGATTTCCAGGAGGCGCATCCGGACGCCAACTTTCCCATCTGGGCGCCCTCCTCGGGCGAGTCAAAGGGTTTCCACACCTTCAGCAACGCGAAGTCGGTCGCCGCGGGGCTGACCTTCCGGCCCCTTTCGGCCACCATCACCGACCTGCTGGCGCAATTCGATTCCCTGCCCGAGGAAAAGCGGGCTGCAGTCATGCAGCGCATTCCGGTGGCCGGCGAGGCCGATTTGATCGCTGAGGCCCCGAGCCCGCAGGAGTGACCTCCGGGAGTGGTCTGTGTCGGGTTGCCGCCCTCCCGGCCTGTCTTTACCATGGGCCTGAACGGCAACCATTCCCGCAATCGGAAGAGGAAATCCATGAGTTTGACCAAGGAAGAAGCCCGCGGCGTCGGCCAGATCCCCAGCGGGTTGTTCATCGTGTGCGCCCGCGACGGCGAGGTCATCGACGGCTACCTCGCCTCGTTCATCCAACAGATCAGTTTCGATCCCCTGCTGCTGGCCATGGCCATCCGGCCCGGCCGGCCGGCCTACGACCTCATCAAAGGCGGGGCCCGGTTCTCGATCAACATCGTGGGCGAGAATGATTCGAGTTTCCTGAAGCACTTCTGGACGGGCTACGACCCGGAGCAGAATCCCTTCGGCGAGATCCCCCACCGGATCGAGGACTCCGGCACGGTGACCATCGACGGGGCGCACACCGTCATCGAGGCGGAACTGGTCGAAAGGATCGAGCCGGGTGACCACGAGGTATTCATCGTGAAGGTGCTGGGCTCGCGGGTCCTCGACGAGGTCGGCAAACCCATGATGCATCTGCGCAAGTCGGGCCTGTCCTACTGACAGGCTGGACGGCCCGAAGAAGATCACGGATCAGAAGAGTGCATTGATTCCCGGCAGCCACTGCAGGCCCCGGGGATTGTTCCCCGCGAAATTCAGCAGCCCGATCTGCACACCGCTCAGGACATCGGCGCGGTTGTAGATCCCGATGCACAGGCCGTGCGCTTCGCGGACCCGGGTGTAGGCTCCGGTACCGAATCCCTTGAGCAGGTCGGATTTTCAGGTATCCGACGGACATGGCGGCTCCGTGAATCTCGTCGCCGCCGACGGCTCCGCCGACACCGATGCCGCCGACAATGTTGCCCAGCAACCCGAAACCACGGGCTTTCATGATCTTGCCTGCTAGCCAACCGGCCAGGGCCCCGATAATCAGGAAATAGAGGAATCCCATGCCGAACTCCTTGCCGTTACAGGGCCATGCCAATGGGATGTGTGTCCTCGGCTGCCGAGGAACGGCGCGGGTTGGGCCCCTCCTTTGCGGAGATTAACACGGGAATCGGAGTTCGGCACGCGAGACGATCCCGAGTTTGTGGTACCCAATTTCGATCCCCACGGATAAACTGATTCCTGTTTTGATTGCGCGTCTCAAACAATCTTTCCTGTCCCAACCCGGAAGGGAGTTCCCATGCCAAACCATCCCGATAGCCGGATAATTTTAAGCGGCGCCATTTTCCTCATGACACTCATGATCCTTTTCCCCGCCGGATCCGGGGCTCAGGCGGACGGCGCTGCTGACAGGCTTCGCCGCCGGCTGGAAGCGCCGGAAGGCAGCCATGCCCTGGTCGTGGGAGACGAGCCGCTGATCTGCAGGGAAAGCCTCGGGCGATTCTACCAGAGTCGAGGCTACGAACTCGCCTGGAGTCGAAACCACATCCTCTCGACCCAGATCGACTCCCTGCTCGCGCTGGTGGAAACTGCCGACCGCGAAGGTCTGGCTCCCGAAGATTACCACTTCACCCAGGCCCAAAAACTGCGAGAGCGAAGCAACAGAAGCGCGGCTCTGGAGCAGAACAAAATTCCCGATTCGGCGCTCGTCGACCTGGACCTGTTGCTGACGGATTCCTTTTTGCTCCTCGGCACCCACTTTCTTTCCGGACGCCTGGACCCCGAGAGTATCGACCCCGAGTGGGCCGCCAACCGCCGCGGCGGCGACTTGCCCGCCATCCTGGAAAAAGCCTTGGCGTCCGAAGATGTGGCCGAAGTCCTGCGCGGGCTGCTCCCCCAGCAACCCGGCTATATCCGGCTGCGTGCATTGCTGCAGGATCTCCGGAATCAACGTGATCGGGGCGGGTGGCCCCATGTGTCCGGAAGCGGCAAGCTCCAGGTCGGAGATTCCGGGCGGCGCGTTGATGATCTGGCCATGCGGTTGCGGGATCCGGCCCAGAGCAGCCCCTCAGCCGGCAATTGGGAAAACGGTTCGGTATTCGACGAGGCCCTCGCCGCCCGGGTCCGACGCTTCCAACAACAGAATGGACTGGAAGCCGATGGAGTGGTTGGTCCGGCGACGCTGGCTGCGCTCAATATTTCCATCGAGGACCGCATCACCCAGGTGACGGTGAACCTGGAGCGCTGGCGCTGGCTCCTCCAGGACCTCGGGAGTCAGTACATCATCGTGAACATCGCCGACCAGCGACTGCAAGCCTTTCGCGAAGGACGACCGGTGTTGGACTCCGCCATAATCGTCGGTCGGGAGCAGCGGAGGACCCCGGTCTTCAGCGGCAAGCTCACCTATCTGGTCTTCCGGCCGTTCTGGGAAGTTCCGCCCACCCTGGCGGTCCAGGACAAGCTCCCGGAACTTCGCAAGAATCCCCAGCGCATAGTCGATCTCGGGTTCCAGGTATTCCGCGGCTGGGGAGAGGGCGAGCAGGAAGTCAACCCCCTGACCGTGGATTGGAACCGGGTCAGCGCCGTTTCGTTTCCCTATCGCCTGCGGCAAAAACCCGGACCCCAGAATGCCATGGGGAACGTCAAATTCATGTTCCCCAACAAGCACAACGTCTACCTGCACGACACATCGGCCCGGGAGTTGTTCAACCGGACCAACCGCACCTTCAGTTCAGGATGCATCCGGGTCCAGCGCCCCGCCGAACTCGCCGCAATCGTCTTGTCCGACCAGCCGCAGTGGACCAGGGAGGCCATCCAGGAGGCCATGAACGCCGACCGCGACCAGACCGTGCGTCTGAAAACCCCCTGGTCGGTTCATCTGGAATACTGGACCGCCTGGGTCGACCCGGATGGCGTTGTTCAGTTTCGGAGCGATGTTTACGGACGAGATGCCCGGGTGACCGCCTCGCTGGCCCAACCGCCACCCACTTCACCCTGAAGGTTCGAACGATGGGAAAATCGATGACGATTTCGATCCTGCGCCGGAATCCCCTGCGGGTGTTTTTTCTGGTGGCCATCGCCTCCGTTCTGGCGGGAGGAATCGCCATCTCCCAGCCCACTCCCGGTGGATTCGCAAGCGGTCGCGCTTCTTTTGCGGTTGCCTTTCAGGACGAGGTTGCGCGGTACCGGGTCATGGCCGGGTTTGTGCTGCCCGGCGAGGAAGTCCGTTTCCGGGTGGTGGAAGACGAAAGGAACCGGTCTTTCCAGCTGGAAGGCCCGGATGGCCTCTTGCTGAAATCCCGTGCGCATGATTGGGTTTGGCAGGCTCCCGTGGTCACCGGGGTATACCCGGTCCGCGTCACCTGCCAGGACAACGGCGAATCGATCCTCTTGAACGTCTTCGTCCTGGTTCCCTTCTCGCAAGTGGTGAACGGCCGGCTGAACGGGTACCGGATCGGCTCCTATCCCGATAAACCGCTGAAAGGTCTGGACATCTACAAGCCTCCCGTGGGCTTCGTGGAGGTCACCGCCGAAAATCCCAATACCGCGGTATCTCCCCACTTCACCCTGGGGCAATTCCTGTGCAAGCAGGAGAGCGGATATCCCAAGTACCTTGTCCTTCGGACACGCTTGTTGCGAAAACTGGAATTCGTTCTCCAAACGATCAACCGGGCCGGGATCCGCTGTGACCAACTGACGGTCATGAGCGGTTATCGAACGCCCTGGTACAACAAGGCCATCGGCAACGTCCAGTACAGCCGCCACGTGTGGGGAGGGGCGGCCGACGTCTACGTGGATGTGGATCCGATCGACGGGCAGATGGACGATCTGAACAAGGATGGAAAAATCGACATCAAGGACGCGGCCGTCGTCTACCGGATCATCGACGACCGGTTCAGTGAGGATGCCTGGACTCCCTTCGTGGGGGGGCTCGGGCAGTATCGCGTCACCGCCAGCCATGGCCCGTTCGTCCATGTGGACGTGCGGGGGTTCAGGGCGCGTTGGGGCGATTAGGCCGGAGCAACCCGCCGGCAGCATGTCGATCATCTCCAGGTCGCCAGCCCGGAATTTTCCTTCAACAGCTTTTCCGGGTTCTGCTAAGCTCCGCCCAGTCCCGACTTGATATCGCACTGAGCCCTCAGCCATAGAAACGGAATGACCATGACCAAGAAGATCGTTCTCATCGCCGTGCTGACCGCCCTGGTCATTCCGGTTTTCGCCTTGGCTGACGGCCCCGTCAACCTCTCCCTGTTCGCCCCCGTCCAGCTCGTCAAGGAAGACCAGTCGGTGACGGCTCTGCGGATCAGCCTGATCTACGGCAAGAACGTCGATATGGGTGGGCTCGACCTCAGCCTCGTTGGCGTGAACACCGGGAGCGTGACCGGGGCGTCCTTCACCGGCGTAGGCCTCGTCGACGGGAACTTCACGGGTTGGCAGAACAGCTGGCTCGCCTCCGTCACCCAGGGCAACATGCAGGGTGTGCAATTTGGCGCCTACAACCAGTCGGGCATGGGATCCTCGGGCTTTCAATGGGGTCTGGTGAACGTGTCGGACGACTTCAGCGGCCTCCAACTCGGCCTGGTGAACATCACCCAGACCATGCGCAGCGGCCTGCAGATCGGGCTCATCAACATCATCCAGAACAAAGAGAAGCTGAAACTCTTTCCCCTGGTGAACTGGCGGTTCTAGGCCTGGCTCAAGCGCCGCTTTTTGGGGACGGTCCGCCATGGCGATGCTGCTGCTTCCAATCCTCCTGGCGCTCGCCGCCCCCGCCGGGGCGGCCCCAGCTGCACCCTGGCCCCCACTCGGCTAGGCCTGCCCCCGCGCATCAGCCTCCGTCGTCACCGACGGACGCATCGACGACACCGCTTGGGCCGCAGCGCCCTGGACGACCGATTTCGTGGACATCGAAGGTGACCGCAGGCCCCGCCCCCGTTTCCGCACCCGCGCCAAGATGCTCTGGGACGACCGGTTCTTCTACGTGGCCGCGGAACTGGAGGAGCCCAACCTCTGGGCCACCTTGCGTGAGCGCGACAGCATCATCTTCCACGACAACGACTTCGAGGTTTTCCTGGACCCCGACGGCGACTCCCATCTGTACACCGAAATCGAACTCAACGCGCTCAATACCGTGTGGGATCTGCTGCTGGTCAAGCCCTACCGCGACGGCGGTCCCGCCATTCACGCGTGGGATATTCCCGGGTTGAAGACCGCCGTCCACCTCGAGGGAACTCTGAACGAACCTGGAGACGACGACACCATCTGGACGGTCGAGATTGCGATCCCCTTCGGCGTGCTTGCGGAGACAACGCGGGCGGCCTGTCCGCCACGTGTCGGCGATCGCTGGCGCCTCAACTTCTCACGCGTGCAGTGGCAGCTCGACGTCCGGGACGGCCAGTACACCAAGATCCTCGACGCCGACACGGGGAATCCTCTGCCCGAGAACAACTGGGTCTGGTCGCCGCAGCGGAAGATCGCCATGCACGAGCCGGAGTACTGGGGGATCGTGGAGTTCGTCGAGAAAGCCGACGGGGCGGTGGCAGCGGACGCCGTCGACCGCGCCGCGTGGACGTTGCGCCAGGTCAGCTACCGTCTGGCCGATGCCCATGATGAGGGCGGGCGCTATCCGGCCACGATCGCGACCGAACCCGGCATCGAGTACTGGTCCGACGGCACGCGCTACACCCTCAGCACCGAGACTGGCGGCGCCGTCGTCACCCTGGACGAAACCGGTCGTCTCACGACCGCAAGACCGGAGTAGCCATGCCCCTGCGCCGCGCCTCGGATCAACCTCTTTTCGCCCCCGCGGACATCCCGCCCCTGCGCCCGGATCTCGTGGAGGTCAGCAGCGTCTTCAACCCCGGCGCCACGGTCTGGCACGGCCGGGAACTGCTGCTTCTGCGCGTGCAGACCCGCGGCCGCACGACCCTCATCCTGCCGGCGGAACGTCGTGCGGGCGGCAAGGTCGAGGTGACCGGCCCGCCCGTGGATTTCGAGGGTCTCGGCGACATCCATCCTCTGCACACCCACGTCTACGACCCACGCCTCACCGTGATCGACGACGTACTGTACGTGACCCTCGCCGTGGACTCCCCCGATGGGTGTCGCCTGCTCACCGCCCGAAGCGAGGACTTCGACCGCTGGCGGATCATCGGGCTGGATGACGGCGGGGACCTGCGCAACGGAGTGCTGTTTCCCCAGCGTTTCGATGGTCGCTATCTCCGTCTGCAGCGTCCCAACCGCAGCGCCCGCGAGGGCGCCCCTTCCACGGGATCGGCGATCACCCTGGCGAGATCGTCCGACCTGGTCGCCTGGACCGAGATCGCCACGGTGATGGAGGGTCGGCCGCAACGCTGGGACGAATGGATCGGCTCGGGGCCGCCCCCGGTGAAGACCCGGCAGGGCTGGCTCCACCTTTACCACGGCGTCGCCACCCACTTCGCATCGTCCAACATCTACCAGGCCGGAGTCGTCCTCCTCGACCTGGCGAATCCGTCGCGGGTGCTCCATCGGGGGGCCTTCAATGTTCTTGAACCCCGTGAGGCATGGGAGCTGACCGGACAGGTTCCAAACGTCGTGTTTCCCAGCGGAATGGTCGTCGAGACGGTGGACGCGGAGGGCTTCGCGGAGCCGGACAGCCCGGTGCGGGTTTACTACGGCGCCGCCGAAACCGTCATCGGGCTCGCCGTGACGACCATCGCCGAACTGCTGGCCGACGCCCGCTTCACGGGCTGATCAATCGACGCTGCCGTCGTCGGAGTCGTCGCGTTCGGCGGTCCAACCGGGTGTGTTCCTGCGTGAACGACAACCAACGACCGAGGCGTGAAACCCGTGCGGCGCCGATCTGCACTTCTCCCTCGATGGCGTGAACGCCGCGGTGCAGCAGGGCGTCGAGATCGAAGCGGCGATTCTGCACCAGGGAGATGACGACATAGGTGCCGGCGCAAATGAACATGGTCAGGCCGAGGGTCTCCTTGCCGTCGGGCATGTGCAGGGCGATCCATTGCGCCGCGTCGGAGACGGGTCCGGACTCGCCAAACCAGCCGAAAAACGGTCCACCCCCCTTGTCCAGGGCGTCGTTCATCCGCTGGAGCAGGAAGCTGGTGAGGGTGAACACCGAGCCGATGATCGCCGTCACCCAGGCGGCGCGCGTGGTGCCCCGGTCCCAGTAGAGCCCGCCGATGATCACCGTGCCCGACCACCCCAGGAAGATCGCCCCGGTGATGGCCAGATACAGCATGATCGGCTCGGTGGGACTGTACAGGAAGGCGCTGTACGCGAAAGCCAACAGCGCCACCATCAGCACGGCCCCCCGCAGCAGCCAGAAGTGGGTACGCTTGCCCGGCTTGATTCCCCTCCAACGCAGCAGCGGCAAGGTGATGTCCTGGGGATCGGCGATCCCGGATAAGGCCTGCTCGGTCAGCCCCTGCACGCCGCTCCAGTGGGTCGAATGCAGAATCGTGAACGCGACCAGCGGCACCACGAGAAAGAACGCCAGCCGGATCTGCAGGAACCACAGGCGCAGGATGCCGCCCATGCGGGCTTCGTGGGCGGTGCGGGCCTAGGTGAAGTAGGCCTGTTCGAAGAAGGCCAGCACCGTGATCGCGCCGATGTTGGCGACGCCGTAAGAGATGGTGATCAGATAACGGCCGGCCGAGCGGCCGGCGGCGAGGAAATCCGCCACGCTGCGCATGTATTGCTGGGTGAAGGCGCCGAAACCGATGACTCCGACCGCGACCACGGCCACGATGGTCCAATCGAGCGGGGTCACCGGTCGGTTCCGATCTGTCGGCGCAGCAGCGCGAGGCGTTCCAGGCTCTCCTCAAGGCGATGGGCTCCACCGGCAATGCGACCGTCGCCGAGGCCTTCGGCAAGGGCGGCGGCCAGGGCCGGCGCGGGGTGTTCGGTGCGGTCGTCCAAATTGAAGCCGTCGATCACGAAGTCCGCCCCGGCGCGGACGGCCTGCACCGCGGCTTCGCCGGGATCATGGAGATCGGCGACCGCCCGCATGTCGATCGAGTCGGTGACGACCACGCCGTTGAACCCGATGTCCGCCCGCAGCAGGTCCCCGATGACGACCGGGGAAAGCGAGGCCGGCAGCTCCGCATCCAGCCCGCGATGCGCCACGTGGGCGACCATCACGGCGACGCCCTCCTCGGTGGCCAGGTCGCGATAGGGTGCGAGTTCGCGGTCGCGGTCCCAGGTCCCGGTGATGTCGACGGCGCCCAGGTGGGAATCCGCCCGGCTCGACCCGTGCCCGGGGAAGTGCTTCAGGCAACTGGCCACACCCGCCATGCGATGCGCCGCGATGCTGATTCGCGCGCAGGCGGCAACCTCGGCCGGATCCGCCGCATACGCCCGCCCCAGGCGGCCGATGATGGGGTTGGCCTCCCCGAAATCCAGGTCCACGCAGGGCGCGAAATTCAGGTCGATGCCGAATCGCGCCAGCTGTTCGGCCTGGTTCGTGGCGCTTTGTCGTCGCCTTTCCTCCTCCAGTGCGGCGAATTCGCTCGCGGAAGGATCATCCCGAAATCCCCGGCGCGAGGTAAGCCGCGCAACCTGCCCGCCTTCCTGATCGATGGCCACGAAGACGTCTTCGCCGAGCACTTCCCGGATCCGCACGACCAGGCGTCCGAGCTGATCGGGGTCGAGGATGTTGCGCACCGCCCGGCGCCGCGCATCCTCGGGATCCACGCCTTGTCGCTCGAGCCTCCGCAGGGTTGGGACGTCCACATCGAAGAGGATGACCCCGCCGACTCCCGCGCGCCGACACGCCTCAAGGTCGGCCTCCAGGAGGTCCGCGCCGGGCTCGGCGCCTCGCAGCCCCACACAGAGCAATCGGCCGGCCCGGTTCACGAACCGTCCTCCCAGACAAACTCTCCGCCGGCAAAGGTCCAATCGTTGGCGAAATAGCCCGCTCCCAGGACGATCGGCCCGAAATCCCTCGCCTCGAAGACCGACACGTCGGGGTAGGCCACCCCGAGGGAGAGGTAGGGACGGCGGTTCATCAGCCGGAACCCCCCAGGGCCGGTGGCGGCGACAAGGCCCACGCTCGCCGTTTCACTGCCCGGACGCGGCCGGACGGCCAGCAGGCCCTTGTCTTCGCCGGTGAACTCCCGGCCGCCGACCTGCAGCCTGTTCCCGTCCACGCTCAGAGCGTCGTCCACCAGCGCCTTCCAGTCCTCGTGCATGGCTGCGTGCCCGTAGAGCACGACGCTGCGATCCGGTTCGGCGGAAGGGTCGAATAGGGTGTCGGGCAAAACGTCGATGGAGGCGTTGCCCTGATACCAGAGCCACCCGGCCTCGCCGCCGTCGGTGAGCAGCCAAATTCTTCCGCCCTCCGGCACCGCCGTGACCAGGGACTGGCCGTCGAGGGTGATCCGCACGGAATCTGCGGTCGACCGCGACCAGTCCAGGGCCAACACCTCGACGTTGGCGGTCGTGCGGGAGACCCTTGACCAGCCGGCATTGCGGTCGAGGGCGATTTCGCTCAGGGCGAAGGGGGTTATCTGGGTGATCACCCCGGCCCACCGGTTCCAGGCCGACACCGATGGGCTCGGCGTGCGGAAGCGGATCGTGCGCACTTCCTGCGCCGAAGGACGGCGATGTCGCGCAAAGAAATCGAACATCGGCGGCCAGCTCACACAGTCGGCGCCGGCATCCTGCGAATGATCCCACCAGTGTCCCGCGTCGGACTCCTCGTGGAGAACGTACACACCCAATTCAGTGAGATTCGGCGCGAATTCCAGCGTCCGGCTGGGCAGGGTTCCCCGCTCGATGATTCCCACCAGGGGATCAGCCTCATCCGACGGCGGGTCCTGGCGGTAGGACCAGATCGTGATCCACCCCGCGCTCGGCCCGACGGCGGCGAAACGATCGGGGTACAGGGTCGCCAGGTGCCACGATCCGTGTCCCCCCATGGAATGTCCGGTCAGATAGATGCGGTCCGGGTCGCTCTGGAGCCGTTCGCAAGCCAGATCGAGAATCTCGAGGGCGGCGCGCCGACCCCAGTCCTCCCAGCTGAAACCGAAGGGCCGACGATTGGTCGGGGCCACGAGATCCCCCCAACTCAACGCCGGGTAGGATCCGGATTGGTTGATGGCTTCCACCGAGGCGCCGTGCAGACTCAGGAACAGGGCCTGGGGTCCGGGTGCGCCGGTGGACGGGAGGTAGCCGTAGTACTGCACGCTGCCGTCGATCCCGCTGCGAAAGGTGACCCGGCGGTTTTCCTGCGGATCCTTGGCCTCCAGTTCGAGATCCTGGGTGGCCGTCGGTTTCCCGCCCCAAATCAGATTCAGGCGCAGCGGAACTTTTCCCTTTTCCCGCGGTCCCGGGCCGGCCAGGGCAAAGCCCACCTTGCGCACGCCGTACGGGGGCAAAGCGGGGACAGGAGTGATTTTCGCCGCACCCGGGGCAAAAGTGGCCTCGATAGCCGCGCCGGTGATCACTGCCGCCGTGGCGTTCACCACCACGACCGATCCCCATCCGGCGTACTCTCGCCCGACCACGCGATCGGGCAGGGTAGCATCCCGACCGTTGAACGAGAGGCCCTCAGTGAGGCGCGCCCGCATCAGGCCGTAGCGGCTACCAAAGAACAGGAAGTGATGCACACCCGCCTTCAGGCGCAGCGGAACGACGGAATAATCCAAATGCGGTTCCCAGGCGGCCCAGTCGTCCTTGTAGCCGTAGATGTTGCCGACGTGAGGCTCGCCGTTGACGAAGACGCCGGCGTAGCCCATGGCATCCAGAAGCCAGGTCGAATCCTCGTTTATCTCCACTTCCGCGTAGGCGTAACCGCGCAAAAGATCGTCCGAGAGGATCCACCCCGCGGAATCAGCCTGGGCCGTGGTCCAAGCGGGGCCCGGCGTGGGCGGGGTCCATGTCCCGGCGGCCCTGGCGCGTTCCACCGGATCGATATCCACGGCCGGTCTCTCCAGCCGCGTTCCGGCGTGAACGAGGACGTGGTCGATGGTCACCGTCTCGGCGGCGGCGGCGGTGGCGGCGATCAGCAGGAGCCAGAAGGGAAGCAGGCGAACCATGACTCTCCCCGTCCGGGGGTGCCGCCCGAAGTGTGCGGATCCCTGGCAATTCGGGTGGATGGAACGGAAAACACAACCGCGCGGGAGTGTAACATGGCCGGGCTCTTGAACCCCGCAAAGAAACCCGTGGGGAACCTAGCTGATATCCGAGTCCAGCAGGGCCTGCAGAGCGGTGGCATCAATTGCCGGCACGTAACCCGTCGTGGTCACGTCGCTCATGCGTTTCATGAACAGCAGCGCACGGAGAACCACCCCCACCTGGAGGGCAATGGTCAGTTCGACCATGACCGTCAGCACGAGGGCGTTGACCATCACGAACACGTCGCTCTTGGGACTGCAAGCAGCTTCAGGAAAAAACGCCACTCGCTCATGTTGCCCGCGACCACGAGAAGGATCCCTGCCAGCGAAGCCATGGAAATGAGCGCCACCCAGCGCCCGCACACCAGCATCAGCAGCAGCAGGGTCAAGGCGTGGACGATGCCCGCGACGGGTGTGCGGCCACCGTTCCCGACATTGGTCGCCGTGCGTGCGATGGCCCCGGTCGCCGGGATCCCGCCGAACAGCGGCGAGGCGAGGTTCGCCACGCCCTGGGCCACGATTTGCATGTCGGAGCGGTGGCGGTCTGCAGGCCGGAATACCCGAATTTGTGCACGATCTCCGCCACCAGCACCACGAATGCTCCGGTGGGGCCCCCGATCTGGACGCGACTGCCCCCGAGCGCCGAGACGATAAATCCCGCCACGATGGCGGTGACCAACCCCTGCTCCGGCGTCACTCCCGACGCCACCCCGAACGCAATGGCCAGGGGCAGGGCCACGACCCCGAGGATGACGCCGGCAACCAGATCCTGGCCGGATAGTTCACGGGAGTAGCCCTCGCGCAGTACGGTGACCAGCTTGGGCTCGAGTTTCGATGCGGGCGTGGCCGTGCCACCATTCCGCGACCGCAGTCGCTTCCAGGGCCAGCAGCCTGTGCCCTCCAGGGGCGGCGGGCCTGGCTGCGGGGCCAATACATATCGGCGGACCAGGGCTTGGCAAGGGAAATCGCGACCCCGGCCCCAGTTGGCCCCCGGCACGACTCCCAAATAAAAACCCCGCGACCCATCAGGGTAGCGGGGTTCGATCAACCGGTGGGCTGATCTCATTTACCAGCGGTCGCCGCCGCCGCCACCGCCGCCACCGCGAGGCTTGTCCTGAGCCTCGTTCACGCGCAGGGCGCGGCCGTCCATTTCCTTGCCGTCAAGATTCTGGATCATGGCAGACAGGGCTGTGTCCTCGACTTCGATGAAGCCGAAGCCACGGGGGCGTCCGGTTTCGCGGTCATTGATCAGCGCGACGGAGTGAACCGTACCATGCTGTCCGAACAAATCCTTGATCTCGTTTTCGGTCGCGCTGAAGGGCAGGTTGCCCACGTAAATCTTCTTCAAAGCTTTTCTCCATGTGCCGGCATTCCGGCTTAATCAAGCGCTGAGAATCGCCGGCTTCTTCCGGCAGGATCCCTTGCACTTCACATTGACGCCGCCTTGGCGGCATCCATCCCTCCGAGGTTCGGAGAGAATCCGTTTGCTCGTCCCCTTGCGGGAAATCGCAATATTGTTCAAGCCTCCGCCACAGACCACAACGGTCCGAAAACAGGGCTGTTTGCTTCATGGGTCGGATGTTGCCCGCAGGAATTCGGGGGGCAGAAGATGGGGCTTCGCAGACCGGGTAGCCAATCACAATATAGTCGTAATTTTAAAAATGACAACTATTTATCTCTATCCGGCAAGATTACAGGCCCGCCGCCACCCGACGGAAGTGGTGCCCCATGATCACCAGGGTAAAGGCCACCCCGATCTGGTTCGGGTGCCTGACCAAGGTCGTGGTCACAAAACGCCAGTACGCCCGCCGCCCCTTGGTGGCGATGCCCATCACCCAGAACGACCTCAGGACGGCGCCGATGTCCCGCCAATTCAATCGTTCCCGCGGGCCGCTCATGCGGTGCGCATCGAGAAAGGTCAGGATCCTGCGGTAGTAATTGGCGGGCTCATAGAGCCGGAGCATGAGTTTGCGGTAGTTCTCCTCCAGAAACTTGGAATCCAGGCGGGTTTCGAAATTGAAGAAGCCCAGGGTATTGTCCCCATGGCCTACGTCCCGCAAACGTCCCTCTTGCGAGAGCCGCTGGTAGAGGCGGCTGCGGGGCATGGCCTGCAGCAGACCGACCATGGCCGTCACCACGCCGGCATTTTGAATGAAATCGAACTGCCGCTGGAAAATGTCCGGTTCATCGCTGTCGAATCCCACGATGAACCCACCCATCACTTCGAGTCCCGCAGCCTGGATGATGTGGACCGATTCGACGAGATTCTGGCGCAGGTTCTGGACCTTGCGACATTCCCGCAGGCTCTCGGCGTTGGGGGTCTCCAGGCCCAGGAACACCTTCTTGAAGCCCGCGGTGACCATCAGATCCAGGAGTGCGGGATGGGCGGCCATGTTCACCGATGCTTCGGTGACGAAAACCATCCGGGCTCGTGTTCTTTGCCGCCAGGCGATGACCGCGTGCAGGAGTTCGCGGCAACGGCGGATGTCGCCGATGAAGTTGTCGTCCACCACGAACACCGGCCCCCGCCAGCCCAGAACCCTGAGGCTTTCCAGCTCGGCCACGAACTGTTGCGGGGATTTGTACCGGGGCTTGTGGCCGTTGAGCGCCACAACGTCGCAGAATTCGCAGTCGAAGGGGCAGCCGCGACACGATTGCACCGAAAGGGTCGCATACCGCGACAGGTTCAACAGGTCCCAGCGGGGAATCGGGGAATGTGAAAGATCGGGAAACCGGGGCGCCTCGTAGAGCGAGCGCGGGTTTCCGGAAACAAGGTCGGCGACCAGATCGCCGATGAGTTCTTCCGCCTCTCCCACCACCACATGGTCGACACCCACGCTGTTCTGCGGGTCGGGCGTGAACAGGGGCCCGCCGCCGATCACCTTTTTTCCCAGCGCATGGCACCGTCGGACGACCTCCGCCACGGAGCCCCGGTGGATTTCCATGCCGCTGACAAACACCCAGTCGGCCCAGTTGATGTCGGCGTCGGACAGGGAACTGCAGTTGAGATCGACCAACCGGCAGGGCCACTCCCGCGGGAGCATGCCGGCCACCGTGATCAATCCCAGCGGGGGGTTGGCTGCACGCTTGCCCACGAACCGAAGGGCGTGGCGCATGCTCCAGAAGGTTTCCGGGGTACGGGGTTCGATCAAAAGGATTTTCATGGCTTCACCCACCAAGAGGGAAGGAGTTGAAATACATGTGTCAATATAATGTCATGGGGGGAATTCGGCTTGGTCAACTCGCAACGATGTGGCTCGCCAGGGGTAACCGAAGTGAAGGCTTGCCCGGGGTCACGAACACTTCATGCTCCCCAGGGCCCCCTCCATGCTTGAAGTTGTAATATACTGACACGACGCTTTCAGTTTTTCCTCTTGGGGGAGGCGTCGTCATGACTCGCACAACCGTTATCTCGGCCGTCCTGCTCGCCCTTTTCCTGCTTTCCACTGCGGCCTGGGCCGATATCTGGTATCGGGACCAGGATAGCGACGGTTGGGGCGACCCTTCCGTCTTCATCGATTCCCCGACCCAACCGGGCGGCTACGTCGCTCATTCCGGGGATTGTGACGACATGAATGGTCAGGTCTATCCCGGGGCAACGGAAATCCCCGGGGACGGCATCGACAGCGACTGCGACATGACCGAATTGTGTTTCGCCGATCAGGATGATGACGGCTGGACCACTGCGGGAACGGTTCAGTCGCCGGACATGAGCTGCAGCGGATCCGGCGAAAGCTGGACCATGAGCTCCCCCCTGGACTGCGACGACACCATGCCATCGGTCAATCCAAGCGCCGTCGAGGTCTGGTACGACTCGATCGATTCGGATTGTGACGGCGCCAACGATTTCGACATGGACCATGACGGCTACGTTGCCGAGGGATACGATGCCTTCACCGGAGGCACGGCACCGGGCACGGGCGACTGCGACGACACGGAACCATCCATTCACCCCGGCGCCGTGGAGATCTGCGGGGATCAGATCGACAACAACTGCGACCTTCAGGTCGACGAGGACTGCGCGGTGTTCCAGATCACCGGGGTGACCGATGTCGGCAACGACCAGGGCGGCCAGGTGCGGTTGGCGTGGAACCGTATCATCGACGACGCACCGGGCGTGGGCGACGACATCGTCCGCTACGACGTCTACCGTCGCATCGACGCCAACAAGGCCGGAGAGGGCGACAAGACGTTGCCCCCGGGTGACTGGGACTTCCTGCTGCAGGTTCCCGCCAGCGGCGAGGACACCTATCACTCTGTAATACCTTCGCTTTGCGATTCCACGGACGCCGGCGTCTGCTGGAGCGTCTACTTCATCCGGGCACGCACCACGTCGACCTACCTATTCCACGACACGGAACCGGACAGCGGTTACTCGATCGACAACCTCGCCCCCGCTGCGCCCATGAACCTGTTCGCGGCGTATGCCCCCGATGGGGTGGCGTTGACCTGGGATCAATCCGAGGACGCCGACTTCGACTACTTCCGCGTCTACCGGAGCACCGACCCGGACTTCACGCCCACCGAGAGCCTACTGATCCACGCGACAACCGGGACATCCTGGACCGACCTCGTAACCGACAGCTGGCACTGGCACTACAAACTGACAGCGGTGGATTTTGCCGGCAACGAGAGCCCGGCAGGCAGCGTGCAGCAGGCGAGCGGCGCGAATCCCCCGGCAGCGGGGGGGATCCTGGCTTTGCACTCCAACGTACCCAACCCGTTCAACCCGACGACGACCATCACCTTCGAACTGCCCGGGGAGCGGAACGTGCGACTTGAGGTCTTCGCCGTGGACGGACGTCGCGTGGCCACCCTGCTGGATGCCCGCTGCAGCGCGGGGCAACACGCCATCACCTGGGATGGTCGCTCCTATACAGGTCGGCGGATGGCCTCGGGCAGCTATTTCTGCCGTCTGACCGCCGATGGCCAGGTGCTGACCCAGCGCATGACCATGCTGAAGTGATGCGATATCGTGGAAGACCGGCCACCGCTGCTGCGGCGGCCGGTCGTATCGTATCGACCGAGGTCGTATTGTGCGGGCAAACCCCAAACGGATACACTCCCATATCCCACCAATCCCCAACGATTTGTAAGGCGGAGTTCACCATACCCTGCTATGTTGAATAAATAGAGCCTGTCCCTCTACAGCCTACCGCTTTGATCACAATCGGTTAGCGAGAAAAACAGTGGGGCAAGACAGCCGGATTTCGGTGTCTCGCCCCAAAGAAGTGTGCTATAAGTTTTTTGACACAAAA
>Ga0210044_10004744_pt1 | contig 18806 bp, 15 predicted proteins | sample CryGey13umfilter_2_FD_183959 | JGI IMG/M metagenome (GOLD analysis project Ga0210044, IMG submission 183959) | Groundwater microbial communities from aquifer in Utah, USA - Crystal Geyser 4/9/14 3 um filter (SPAdes) (version 2) | ecosystem: Environmental > Aquatic > Deep subsurface >... | reverse complement strand
TTATGCGCTCCGGCAAACCCGCCTGGGGCGTTGTTCCTTTCTGAGTCCTGATTATGATTATGCCCGCGCGGGATAAACTCGTTATCGGTTCGCGCAGTAGTCCAGCGGGAAGGCAATGTCCATTATCGAACGGACGCGCCGCATCGAGGACAACAATATCAATGTCCCGATGAACTTTTCGATGCTGAAAGCCGTCATCGAGAATGAAAACATCGGGATTGTAAGCCCTGATGATTCTTTCCGCCATTAGCTTTCGGTCGGCGGATATGCCAAAGATCACTCCGGGGAGTTGCCGAGCCAGCATCAGCGGTTCATCGCCGATATCATCGGGGATGAGATGTTTTGCCGGAGGAGATTCGAAGAAAATGTTGTCCTTTGATTTGCGCCTGTAGCCGCGCGTTAATACGGCCAGCTTTAGGTTCTTCTTGAGCAATTCTTCGCAAATAAAGCGCACCAGCGGCGTTTTCCCCGAGCCGCCCGCGGTGATATTGCCTACCGAGATTACCGGTTTGGCAAGTTTTGTTATGTCGCAATAGCCCCAATCATATCCGTGATTCCGCAGATATATGGCGCCGCTGTATAGATATGATAAAGGTCTTAAAATGATAGAGCGCAAATCGGAATCGGGCAAGGGCTGGTTTGAATCGGCTGGCTGGTGATGGTGAATGTTCAAGCCGCCACAGTCGGTTGGTTCTCGGCTTTCTTATGAGATATCAAGCCAAACAACCGTTCGGCGACGGATATCGAAACGCCGCTGTTTTTCTGGGAGACCAGTGCGGCACGGTTGCCCATCTCGTCTCTCTTATCCGGATCAGAAAGTATGTCATTGAAAAACTGGAAAAGCTCATCGGCGTTGCGAACGATACGCGCGCCCCCGCAATCGACCAGCGATTGGGATATCTCTTGACAATTCTGCATATTGGGGCCAAAAGCTATCGGTTTCGACCACGCCGCCGGTTCCAACGGATTATGGCCACCGGTCCTATTCAGACTCCCGCCCACGAAAGCGGCTTCACCCCAGTTATAGACATATTGAAGCTCCCCCATCGTATCCAGAATCACTACACTGCCTGCCTCCAGTTTGGAATTGCCATTGAGCTTATCTAATTCGCTTTTCAGAATAGGGGACAGCCTAAAACCCATAACGGTCAATTTCAATTCATCGATGCGGTTTAGATGGCGAGGAGCAAGAATCAAGATCGCGCCGTCATATAAATCCTTAATTCTGGAGAAAGCCTTGAGAATAACCAATTCCTCCCCTCGATGGGTTGAACCCGCCACCAGAATCCGCTCGCCATTTACCCATGTGGGACGTTTCGAGGCGCTGAAAGTTTTGCGCAATCGCTCATCCGTATCGCCCAGGTCGAATTTGATATTCCCGGAAACAATGACATTCTTTTCAGCGACTCCAAGTCGTATAAGGCGCTCGGCATCAGCATCACTTTGCATAATGAAAACTTCCACATAGGCAAGAAGCTTTTGCAGAAGCGGCTTTACTAATCTATAGCGGGGAAATGATTTTTTTGAAATTCGCCCATTCACACAGAACATCCGCACCCCGCTCTGATGAGCATATTCCATAAGGTTTGGCCAAAATTCTGTTTCGGTTAATACCAAGGCCCTCGGGTTAATCATCTTGAAAGCACGTTTGACAAATACCCTCAAGTCCAAGGGCGAATACACTGTCAGGCATTCTTTGGGAAGTATTTTCTCCGCGGTCAACCTGCCACTGCGGGTTACTGTGGAAACGATTATCTTCTTCTCATGCGACACATGCAAATAAGCAGGTATTAAAGCGGCTAAAACTCTCACCTCACCCACCGATGCGGCATGAAACCATATCGGACGCTTCCCATTCAGGAAATTTTCAATCGGTCCATTGTAGATTCCAACCCTTTCACGAACACTGTGGCCCCTGGCCCAGCCAAGCCATAGCAACACCGGCGAGGCAACGACTATTCCTACCATCATCAAGATGTTATACAAACGCATTACCATAATATCTCATCCCTGAAAAGTATTCGTTAGGTTATTCGTCATTTTGTTCAAAGTATCACCCAGAATCCGCGAGTATTCTTCAATTTCATTATTATCCAGTTTGTCCCTAAATCTGATCGGTTTACCGACATCTATTCGTAAATGGCAAAAGGGTTTAGGTATCATAAAGCGATCCCAGGAATTTAGAACCCATTTGGAAGAAGCTTCCACTGCCAAAGGTGTTAAGACAAATCCACCCCGGGAAGCGATATAGACCGCACCTGGTTGCGCTACCTGGCAAGGCCCACGAGGTCCATCGGGCGTGATAGCGACATCTCTCATCGAACCGTCCATCATCAATTCGCGCGCCGCCTTCATTCCACCGATGGTCGATGAGCCTCTAATTGGCAAATACCCCATGCGGCTCACTACTGACGCAATCAACTCCCCATCGCCATGCTGACTGATCATTATCATCGCTCCCCTATTTCGATAAACATAAGCCAGCGGCAGAATACGATTATGCCAAAATGCGTAAAGTACCCTTTCGCCATTATTACGCAGCTTGTCTAACTCCTCTTCGCCTCTGTGGTCTATTTTCCAGGTAAGGCCAATCAGCTTTACCAGCAATGGACCCAAAAGCGAAACAAGCCGGATTAGGATGATTCTTCTGAGAGAGAATCTCTGCTTGGGACCGGCCATATAGCCTTATATTATAATCAATTATCTCAATATAGTCAACAATTTCCTATATAATGAGCGGCTATATCCGCCGCTCTCTGGTATGCCCCTTTTTCTCCGAGCAGCTTGCGGATTTCAAGCGAAGCCTGTCGCGCCGCTCTCCGAGCGCCATTGTCTGTCAATAATGGGTACAATTCATCTCGAAGTCTCTCGGGTTGGGCTTCGTCCTGGATGAATTCAGGTACTATGCGCTTTGCGGCGATCAAATTAACCATAGCGATATAATCCACCTTCACACATGCCCGAGCTATTCTATAGGTAAGCCAACTGGTCTTATACATCACCACCTGCGGGGTGCCATGCAAGGCGGCTTCAACCGTGGTCGTGCCGCTGCTGACCAAAACCGCGTCGGAAGCAAGAAGCACACCTGCGGTATCATTATCGACAACCAACGATTGAATCCAACCAAATTCCGCAAGCGACATATGCCTCCCCAGATCAATATTAGGCGCCCGCGCTATTAGTATATTGAGTGTTGGAATATCCCTGCGAAGCATAGCGGCAGTGCAAAGCATAGTGGGCAGCATCTTTTCTATTTCCTTGGCCCGTGATCCGGGAAATAACCCCAAAATTGGGCTCTTCCCATTGATTTGATGCGCCAAGCGAAATCGCTGAACTTCGGCTTTCCGTTGCTCCTCATCTAACGATGGAATTTCATCCAATAAGGGATGTCCGATATAATCGGCGTCGATTCCATACCGCCTATAGAATTCCTTTTCGAAAGGAAAGATGGTTATCATTCGATCCACATATCTTTTGATATCTTTCACCCTTCCGGTCCGCCATGCCCATACCTGTGGGCTGATAAAATAAACAACTTTTACTCCGAGCCGATTCGCTGCTCTGGCAAGCCGCAAATTGAATCCGGAATAATCGATTAGGACAACAAGGTTTACTCTCTCTTCCCTGATATGTTTGACTACCCTCTTGAGTAATCGACTGAAACGATGCAAATTGGCGATAACTCCCACAAAACCCATTATAGCATATTGGCGGTAGTCCTCAATGACTTCCACCCCCGCGCTCCTCATACGATCCCCTCCCATGCCGGAAATGACCAAATCAGGAAATGCACCTCTTAAGGCGCCTGCCAGCCCGCCGCCGTGCATATCTCCAGATGCCTCTCCGGCGCTAATGTAAATTCTATAAGGCATACTATTCTTAAAAAACGATTTATCAGCCCTTTTGGAATCCGATACTACGTTTCTTTATTTTCGGCGGCTCCATCAATTGTCGAATGGCATCGAATATAATCTTGAAGTTCTGGTCATGATGGCCGTATTTTTTTTCCAATTTCGCCAAACGCTCCTCAAACTCCTTGTGAGAGTAAATTATCTGGCGGAGCTTCACAAAGGTCCTCATAATGGCGATATTGACTTGGATTGCTCTCGGGCTATTCAACACACTTGATAGCATGGCGACGCCTTGCTCTGTAAAAGCATAAGGTAAATATCTAACACCGCCCCATCTTGAGGTGCCAAATTGACACCTCAAATTATTGAATTCCTCCGCGGTCAATTGAAACATAAAATCACTCGGGAAACGATTAATGTTCCTTCTTACGGCTCTTTTCAATTGCTTAGTTTCAATATCATATAAATGAGCAAGATCGCTATCTAATAATACGTTTTGGTCTCGAAACCTCAGAATCAAAGTCTCTATTCTGATAATCGGTTGTAAACTTCTCTCCGTCATACTTATCCTAAATTGGGGCTTGCATTTGTCATCAATTATCCATCTTTCTCCATTTCCATTGGCAGTTTCGGCATAGTATTCATAATCATAGCGGCGACTTTCAGCGCTCGCAGACCGGCGTAGCCATCTACTTTAGGAGTAATATTTTTCTGCATTGAGGTGATGAAATCTCTAATTTCTTCCTCCAGCATATCCACTTTCCTAACCTCGGGATGTATGATTTGGATTGACTTTCCCTCGATGCCGGATGGTATTCTGAATATGGGAGCGATGTCGCCAATAATTTCATCGTTTCCTCCCAAAAGATATACTTCGGATTTGCGCTCCGCGAAATCAATGGAAATATACCCTGCCTTCTGGAAGATCCTCATCTTGCGCATCGGGTGCGCTGAAATGCGGGAAGCAGTGATATTGGCGGTGCACCCTGAGGGAAATTCCAGACGAACATTGGCGATATCCGATGTTTCAGTAAGTACCGGCGCTCCCGCACCTCGAATTTCCGACGGTTCCTCTCCGGTCAATTCCAGAATGATGTCAATGTCGTGAATCATCAAGTCCAGAATAACATCAACTTCAGTTCCTCTCCCAGCAAATTGAGTCAAGCGGTGCGATTCGATGAAAAGCGGTCTGCCGATATACTTCCGCGACGCCGAAAATGCCGGATTGAACCTCTCGATATGTCCGACCTGCAATATGACCCCTTTGGCAACGGCCAAATCCACCAATTTCTGAGCCTGATCTACATTGGCGGAAATTGGTTTTTCGATGAGTAGATGCTTCCCGGCCTTGATAACCTCCATTCCGATTTCGAAATGCGTAGGCGTCGGGGTAGCAATGGAAACCGCATCACATTCATCAAGCAGTTCCCCGAGGCTATCGAAGGTCCTCACTCCATTCTGGCGGCCAATCTCTTTTGATTTTTCTTTATCGGTATCAAAAAGCCCAACTAATTTACAATCATCAATTTTTTTGTAGGTTCGGGCGTGACTGCCGCCCAGATGTCCCACCCCTATTACCGCGGTTCGAATCATTATTTGGTCAGGCCTCGTCTGGAGGCGGATATGAAATTGAGGATGTTTAGGATTTCACTGGTTTGAGGCAATTCGGCTTTGATCTTGGCGACGGCATCGGTAGTGTTGTAAGGGGAATTAAAAAGTATCTTGAAAGCCGATTTGATAATCTCTATTGACTCCGGCAAGAAACCTCGTCGTTGGAGTCCGATGCGATTGATGGTTTTGATGGATAATGGATAGCCCTCCGCAATTGCATAGGGACAAATATCTTTGGGGACTCGGTAACCCCCTCCGACCATACTATGGGCGCCTACGCTCACGAATTGATGAAGGGCCACTATCCCGCCGACGATCGCAAAATCATCAATATGCACATGGCCGCCAAGGTGGACACTGTTAGCTAAAATTACATTCTTTCCCAAATGACAATCATGAGCAAGGTGGGTATAAGCCATCAAAAAGCAATTATCTCCAATACTTGTGATCCGGCTTTCCTTGGTGGCACGGTTTACAGTGGCATATTCCCTAATAGTAACTTTGTTTCCAATTCTGACTTCGGATTCCTCACCGGCGAATTTTAAGTCTTGAGGGTTGGTTCCTATGACCGCGCCGTGATGTATTTTGCATCCTTCCCCGATAAAAGTAGTGCCGGTAATCAAAACATGTGAGGCGATTCGAGATCCACTGCCAATTCTCACCGGGCCTTCAATGATGGAATAAGGACCTATAGTGACATCGTCTGCCAGTTGGGATTCGCTGCTGACGATGGCTGTTTGATGGATTTCAGCCATTCACCTGTCCACAATCACGGCTTTTAGAATGGCCTCTGCGGCAAGCTCGCCATCAACAAAGGCCTTCCCGATAAATTGGCATGTGCTATGGCGGAATGCGGTCATTTGCAAATCACAAATCAACGTATCGCCGGGAACCACTGCCCGACGGAACTTGACCTTTTCCAGAGTAGTGAAATAAGCCAGCTTCGTATCTGGATTTTCATACATATTCAATAACAGGAGCGCGCCGGCCTGCCCCATGGCTTCGATAATCAGGACCCCGGGCATCACCGGTCTGGCTGGAAAATGCCCCTGAAAAAATTGCTCGTTGATGGTGACATTCTTTAGAGTTATAATCCTCTCCCCAGCCACCATATCCAAGACCCGATCCACCAGCAGAAAGGGAAATCTATGCGGAAGGAATTTTAGAATCGCCTCGATATCGAGAAGGTATTTGCCTCTCACTGGAGTTTGCTGGTAACGGGCTGTTATTCTTTTCTTGTCATATTCCTTCTTGAGAATCTTTGCGAGAGCCACGTTGGCCGCATGCCCAGATCTCGCCGCCAGAACGTGGGCCTTGAGAGGAGCGCCAAGGAGTGCCAAATCGCCAATTAAGTCCACAACCTTATGCCGCACATGTTCATTCGGAAATCTCAATTTTATATCATTTATTATGCCATTCTTGCCGATAAAAACATCCTCTTTTATATCGAACAGATGTTTCAATCTCGTCAAATCCGTGGTGGCTGGATCGTCGCAGACTATGATGGCATTCCCTAAGCTCCCCCCTTTAATAATCCCATGTTCTCGAAGCTCTTCGACCTCGTGAAGGAAACAAAAAGTGCGTGCCGGAGCAAATTCATCAATAAATTCCTTGTCCAGATCAACTAAGGATGTGTATTGGGTGCCAAGAACCCGTGAGCGATAATCGACTAAGAATGTGATGCGAAACTCATCGGACGGAACCACCACCAGATCCACTCCCCGATCCTTTTCAGAATAACTGATCGGCTTTTCAATTATAAGGTAATTCTTGGGGTAATCCTGCTCCGTTATGCCGGCATCGAGAAGGACATCCACAAACGGCTTGGAGGAACCATCAATTACCGGTGGTTCACTGGAATTCAATGCCACGATAGCATTATCGATCTGCAGCCCGGCTAACGCGGCCAAAACATGCTCGACGGTATGAACTTTGACACCGTTGATGGCCAGCGTTGTCCCCCTTGTGATATCAACCACATAATCGATATTTGCCGGAATCTCCGGCCTATTCTCAAGGTCCTCACGCACAAAAATTATGCCGTGATTGATAGGCGCGGGTTTAAAGGTAACCGTGCATTGATTGCCGGTATGCAGCCCGATGCCTGATAGAGATGCCGATTTCTTTATGGTGCGTTGCATTAGGTTCATATAATTCTTCTGCGTAAGACATCAACTCCAGAGATTTCGGTCAAGGGCGCGGTACTGAATGGCTTCGGAAATATGCTCGGAGAGGATGTGCTCCATGCCAGCTAAGTCTGCAATGGTGCGGCTGACTTTCAATATCCGGTCATAGGCGCGCGCCGAGAGATTAAGACGATTTATGGCAACCCTTAGAAGATTGCTGGACTTCTCATCAATCGGGCAGAATTTCTGCAGGTCCCTTGAAGTCATATGAGCGTTGCAGAATATTTCCGCCCGATCATCAAAGCGCTTTAGCTGAATGGCCCGGGCCTGATTCACTCTCTGGCGAACAAATTCTGATTTCTCTCCAGAAGGCGCCGCGGTCAAATCCCTCAACTTTACCGCAGGCATTTCAATATGGATATCGATACGATCCAATAGCGGACCTGAGATTCTGGAACGGTATTTCATTATCGTGCCGGTGGAACACTTGCACTCGTGGGATTCATCTCCGAAATAACCGCATGGACAGGGATTAATAGCCGCCGCCAGCATAAATCTCGAAGGATATGTTAATGTTGTCGCGGCTCTGGAGATGGTCACTTGCCCGTCCTCCAATGGTTGTCTCATCATATCCAGAACAGTGCGCTTGTATTCTGCCATTTCATCTAGGAATAAGACTCCGTGATGCGCCAGTGAGACTTCTCCCGGTTTGGGGTAAGCTCCTCCACCGATGAGGCCGGCATCGGAAATAGTGTGATGCGGCGCGCGAAAAGGACGAGTGGCCAGCAAGGCCACATTCTCAGGAAGCAGACCAGCCACAGAATGGATCTTGGTGGTTTCTAAAGCCTCTTCTAACGATAATTGGGGCATAATGGTCGGCATCCTGCGCGCGAGCATGGTTTTTCCGGAACCGGGGGGGCCGATCATAATTATATTATGACCACCGGCCGCGGCTACTTCCAACGCCCGTTTGGCGTGCTCCTGCCCCTTAACATCTGCAAAATCCTCAATATAATCGCTGGCTCTTTCAAACATTGCGTTGATGTCAACCGTGAATGGTATCTGCGAATTGCCATCTTCAAGAAACTTCACGGCTTCGGCCAGATTTTCCACCGGGAAAACTGGCAAGCCTTCAGCAATAGCTGCCTCCGGGGCATTCTCCCTTGGCACCAGCATTTTTTTATCGCCCAATTCCCGCAACTTGAGCGCCATTGGCAAAATGCCATTCACGGGTCGAAGAGCCCCGTCCAATGAAAGCTCACCCAGGCAGATGGTATCCGAAAAATCCTCGCGACGGATTTGCCCGGTCGCCGCAAGTATTCCTATCGCCATTGGCAGGTCAAATGCGGTTCCTATTTTCCTGATATCAGCAGGCGCCAGATTAACGGTAATCTTCTTGGCAGGAAAATGAAACCCAGAATTTCTAATTGCCGCTTTCACCCTGTCCTTTGACTCTTTCACCGCCGCTTCGGGCAGGCCTACAGTAGTAAAGGACGGCAATTGTGGAGAAATATCAGTCTCCACGCCCACAAGATAGGCATCGATTCCAACGACGGCTGATGACAATATTTTCGCTAACATTCGCTTACAGGGATCCCAGATAGCTTTCCATTAATACGGCAAAGCCGAAAGTTAATAGCTTGGCCCACGCAAGTCAATAAAATTGGTAGGATTCGGCCGCTTGGTCCACCAATCACAAATTCGCTGGTGAATACCGGAATCAAATCAGCTTGGAAGCTAAAAAATCTAAAGGGTCATCCCTTATCGGAACGACCCTTCTAAATGGTAATTGTCTCCGCGAACCGAATGTCGGTTTATCAGGTAACCCTATATCACCAGGTAATCCATCCTTATGCTGTAATGGAGAAGGGCTTGAAATGGATCCAGATAATTATTCATAATCCTCATCCTCCTTTATCAAAATCCCTATATTTTTCCTCGTCCGCTGTCGTAGTATTCCAAATTAATGTCGCTTATGCCGGCATCGACTTCGATATCGATGGTGCGCTCGGCGGTCCCATAATTGGGGGATTCATAAGTTTCCTTGCTCACTTTGACCAAACCAAGATCGCGGTACGAAACCGATGCCAGACCGGTGTCCCTATGAAGCCTGACTGCGGTGCCTTCCGGAATGTAAACAGATAAATCGCTGACACCGATATCGAAATTGGCTTTAATATGGTCGGATTTATCCCCAAATCGAATCATTACATCTGAGACCCCGGAATCCATATCCAACCTTGCGAGTTGAATATTGCTGAGATCGACAGCCAGATCAACGACTCCAGCGTCAATCGACAGTTCCAATGGGACTTTGTCCGTAATGAAAATAGTTGAATGGCATCCCTTCCCTTGGCGCATCCTGAATTTCCGACTATTATGGTCATAGTCCAAGCTAATCTTCCCGATTCCCTCTTCTTTGGAAAATTTGAATTTCGGTTCCTTATTGTAAAATTCAATCTCGCCGGTGAATGCGGCTTCATTGGTCGATTCGATATCAAAGTCCCCTAACGATAAATCCAAATCAATTTTCAATGAATCCAAACCAGAAGCTTCTTCGTTGGAAACTGAAAACGTTGCCTGCCTGATTTCCGTTGAAATCCCCTTCTCTGCCACTGCTCCTCCGTCATAAATAACATAAATAAAGCAAGCCGCAATCAGCAGGGGAGACAGATAGGAAAAAAACGACAAACTGCTTCTTTTGAAAACCATCTCGATCCCGATAGCGATTAGAATCATAGGCCAAAGTCTCAAAAGATCACTCCAGACAAACCATTCCAAGTATCCCAATGTATTGCCAAGAAAGATGACGCCAATGCCGATCAAAAATATTCCCGTTCGCAATCTGTTAGCATTCATTTGATTTCTCCCTTACCGAAAACGACTTGAATAATATCATAATGCCAATTGCTATCAGCAAAACCGGCCAGAATCTGGCAAAATTCCACCAACAAAAATAATTAAAATTCCCCAGCAAAAATCCGGCGCCCACGATCAGGAGAATTATGCCAAGCCACATAACGCGATTCCCGGAAGAATTCGATGGTTGAGTTGTTGCATCAGTCGGATGCCGTTGATTCTCATCACGCTTGCGTGATGGCATTATTATCCACCCTAATATATAGACTATTATCATAAAGCCGCCTGCAAATGTAAGCGCCACGAATGCCAACCTGACGATGGTTGGGTCGATTCCAAAATACTCCGCCACCCCGCCGCACACACCCGCGATCATCTTCTTTTCTGATTTACGCAGCTCTTTCGCCATATAACCTCCGGGAATTTTCGCTTTCCCCTTTTCATACGGCAATTTCGCAATTTTGTTACAGAATAATCGAGAGTAATAGGTCCGGTTTCGAGTCCCGATAAATCACAAAAACCCCGACTCCCTCTGGCAAGCATACAACGAGATGATCGGAAGGGATCTACTGGTTTGATAAGTTCGTACTTATCATTTCAGATTCTTACTAAGGTCTGCGAATCCCCTGTGGGCTGAGAAGATATTTAAGGATAAATATATTGACATCGAGTGCGAGGTTATATATCGTTGCGCTTTGAAAATTAATTCTTGGCCTGATGAGGAATTGATGCTTTGCCCCCCTTGGACCATCTGGATAACGGGTCTATCCGGAGCCGGCAAAACCACTATCTGCAAGGAACTGAAGAGTCTCTTTGAAGAGGCCGGAATAAGATTTGAGATTCTTCGACTCGATGAGGTGCGTCAGATCATCACCCCCAATCCTACATTTTCGGACAAAGAGAAGGAGTTGGTTTATTTCAGCTGTGCGTTTGTGGCTAATCTTTTGAATAAGCATGGGGTGAATGTCATTTTAGATTCAGTGGATGGCAAGGGCGAGGGACGGAAGGCGGCGCGAAAGTTGATTCACAATTTTGAAGTGATTTCTATCGATTGTCCGTTGGAAGTATGCGTAGAGAGGGAGAAGTTCCGTACAGATAAGGCGGAAATCGAGAATCTGTATGAACGGGCGATGATGGGGCAGATACGGATTGCGGGGGTGGGTTATCCGTATGACGAAGAGAAGAATCCACTGCTGAAGATTGATTCCAACCAGGTGAACGCGGTTGAAGCCGCCAAGATGATATACGACAAGATGGTGCTGGAAGGCATCAGGGTAACATAAAATGATAACAAATCACTTCAAACAGGACAACTGCGAAGGATGAAAAGATATATAATATTATTAGCGGCGGGTCTGCCGTTTCTGCTGGCGGGCATGGCGAATGCCGAGTCGATCTATGAAATTCAACACAATGAAACCACCCAGGGCATTATCGGTTGTTATCCATCTCCTCTTCTGCTTCAAAATGTCAATATTACTGGGGTGGTAATGGCGGTTAATCCCTCAAATTCGAAACAGTTCTACATTCAAGATGCCGATTCGCTCTGGAGCGGGATTTTCGTTACTAATTCGGGCCAGGCAGTGTCGCGAGGCGATTCAGTTTCGTTAAATGGCCAAGTGTCGGAGGACGATTTTGGGGGATATACTTATTTAACCGGTATATCCGGATTGACAATACATAGCGCAGGGGCGGTGATATATGAGCCGAAGGCGATAACGACGGGAATGCTTTCGCAGACATGCAACGACAGCGCGGAGGCATACGAGGGGATGCTGGTAAAAATATCGGCTTTAACCGTTACTCAAGTGCTGGATGAAGATGGGCGTTGGAAAGTGGATGATGGGAGCGGGGCGATGTATATCGGAAATGATTATTATATTTACAATGCGCTCGTTGAAGATACCATCCTTTCGATTACCGGTGTTGTCGGCGCTTTTGAAGGAACGGGAGGTATTCGATATGTGATAATTCCGAGGGACGCCGGTGATTTGCAATTACCGGCCGGCAACCGTCGCCCGCGCATATCAAATGTCTCGCTGGCTCCATCCGCGCCTACGAGTGATGATGAGATTACCATAACTGCGACAATAACCGATGAATCGCAAATTGCCACGGCGCAGGTTTTATACGGATTGAATGATAATACAACCCCGACAGTATTGACGATGAGCAATATCGACTCAACCTATACTGCCATTATCCCACCGACCGATAGCGCGGGATGGTTATTTTATCGGGTTAGCGCCACCGATGATTCCGCGGCCTCCAGCACCACCGAATTGGATTCGGTGCAAGTTACCGGCGTAACCAGTATGGCTGATATTCAAGACAATCCGACCGAGTGGGAAGGGCAAACGGTAACTTGCCAGGGAGTAGTAACAATCGGGATCGATGTAATTCAGACAGGCCGTTTGAATGCCTATTTTCAGGATAATTCCGGAAGGGGCCTAAATTTATTTTCATTTAATCCGGAGCCGGATTATGCGGCCTATATCCAGAGGGGAATCGAGATACTGGCTACCGGCACCATAACGGTGTATCAGGGGAGGACGGAATTGGAGGACCCGGTAATAACTTTTATCGATTCATCGCAAACATTGCCTGCCCCTCAAGTATTATCAACCGGACAGGCCGCGGAGCAGAATTGGGATGGGACACGGGTTCTGGTGACCGGCGATGTAATCTCGGTGGGGAGCGAATCGGGCGGTGGAAGGAATGTGCTGGTAAATGATGGCTCCGGGGAGCTAACTGTAAGGGTATGGACGACCACCGGAATTGATGTGAGCGGGATAGTGGTTGGTCAGGAATATACATTTATCGGTGTGGGCGGCGACTACCAGGGGAGCAAGCAAATTGTGCCGGGATATGACGATGAAATTTTCGCGGGCTCATACGTGCCGGGTGGGGTCGGAGTGGCAACAATTGCGCCAGCGACAGTCCATGCGGATCAAAGAGATCTAACAGAGACGATAATGGTTACCGCGGATTCGGCGGTTACATTAAATGCTATCAAAATCGTGATTCCGACAGAGTGGTCGTGGGAAAATACCACCGCAACCGGGATTGAGTATTACGGGGAAGGGATTGATTCGGCAAATGTATTAGCGACCATTGACGGCAATTCGATCCGATTAAATGGGACATCGATAACGCCGAGCGCGAGCGGCTATATAAAAATCAAAGAGTTGAAATCGCCGGTGGTGCCGGGGTATTATACATTCCGGGTGCAGACTTCATTTGAAGCTACTGCATTGGAGGAGATAGCCAAATCGCCGCAGGTGGCTGTGGAGGGGGCCAAGGAGGCGTTTGTAGAGGTTCCCGCAAAGGTTCTAATTCCTGATTATGGCGAGAAGATGCCTATTACCTATGCGGCGCCGAATAATTCGGAGGTTCTGATACAGGTTTATGACGTTGAGGGGACATTAATCGCCACGCTTTTTGATGAAGAGTATGATGCCACGCAATCGGAGGTGGTTTGGGATGGGAGGGATCGGCTGAAAGAGATTGTGCCGATAGGCGTATATATTTGCTATGTGGAGGCGACTGAAAGGCCATCGGGAAGGGTTACCACGGCTAGGGCGCCGATAGTGGTGGCGATACCGCTGAAGTGAAAAGGCATGCTGGTTAGCGCTCCAGCGCTGACAGCTTAATTGGCCGTCAGCCCTGGAGGGCTGACCGGCAAAAGCGATGAGGTTTGATTGTCAGAGTTACTGAGCTAAGGAGTGATTTATGGACCGTCAGCCCTGGAGGGCTGACCGGCAAAAGAGAGAGGGCTGACCGGCAAAAGAGAGAGGGCTGACCGGCAAAAGAGAGAACAGGATGACCAGCAAAAGAAAAGTGAGACAATGGCCAGTATGGGAAATGAGAGTAAACGACTGACCAGGGAAAGATTGCTAACCGCCAGAGAGAGCAGAAAAATGCTTTCTGGTTGGGACTCCACCGTTGACAGGGAGCTACCATGAGAAGAGGAAGACAGAACATCGACGATAGTTATTACCCATTATTCGTAACTACCGGCATCGTAGATCGTCTTCGAGTCTTCACTGATGATACAATAAATAGTGAGTCATTAAAGTCAATAGAATTTGCCCGAAACAAGTATGACATTACGCTTTATGCGTATGTACTTATGCCCAGCCATATTCATATGCTATGCTGCTCCGAAGAAATGGGCGGCGTGTCACGATTCATGAATTCGTGGAAGAGCTGGATGGCCAAAAGAATTATGGAGTATTATCAATCTGATCCCGGCATCTTTCATAAATTCAAGGATGCAGTTATGCGCTTCGACTTAGAAAGCAAGCAGAATTGCAAGGTGTGGTCATCGAGATTTGATGATGTTGCCATCAGAAATGAGGAAATGCTGAATCAGAAGTTAAATTACATTCATGAAAATCCGGTCAGGGCGGGATTGGCTCGGAATACAATTGAATATAGATATTCGAGTGCAGGATTTTATGAACACGGAGAATCTGGTATCATAAAGCTCATGAATATTTATGAGCCATGAACTGATAGCAATAAGATTTGCTTGTCAGAGTCGCAGTGCTGGCAGTGATTTATGGACCGTCAGCCCTGGAGGGCTGACCGGCAAAAAGGGCGCCGATAGTAGTGGCGATACCGCTGAAGTGAAAAGGCATGCTGGTTAGCGCTCCAGCGCTGACAGCTTAATTGGCCGTCAGCCCTGGAGGGCTGACCGGCAAAAGAAAGTGAACTGAAGCAAGAAAGTAAATACGGAAAAATTCAGATGCAAAATTGAGATTATTGAAGGATAAATTATGAAAAAGTTGCTCGCATTTCTCATAGTACTAATTCTTGTGATTCCAATGTCTGGGAGGGCGGCATTTGACGATATGAGGCCATCGGCGAGGGCGCGCGGTATGGGGAACGCCTTCGTGGGGCTGGCGAATGATGCCACGGCGATATTCTATAATCCGGCTGGTTTGGCGCAGCTTTCGCAGATAGAGCTTTATACCACGTATCAGAAACCGTTTGGGCTTGAGTTTCTGAAATACTACGGGATAGCGGCGGCATTCCCGACTTCAAGATTTGGGACATTCGCAGTCTCGGGGCAGCAATTCGGAGTGAATTATCGTGATGTGGAGCTGGAGACGGAGTTGACCATGAGCTTGGCGCAGGGGATAACGATAATGGATGATGTCCATTCATCGTTGGCGGTCGGTTATACGATCAACTATTTTCAATTGAAGTTTGCGGAATCGGTGGGAGGGGTAGCCGGTTCGGACCAAGGGGCGTTGGGGGTTGATATGGGCGTATTGGCCAAGATACGGAATCGCACGACGGTGGGATTTGCCGTCAGGAATTTATCATCTCCCAAGTTCGGGGATCTGGTGCAGAAAGATTTACAGCGGAGGCTTTCTTTTGGTTTGAGCTATGAGCCATATAGCGGCGTGAGAACAATGGGGGCGCTGGAGAAGAAGATCGGGTATGAAACCCGTGGCTTGGCCGGAGTGGAAGCCCAGATATTTGATTTTGTGGCTCTAAGACTTGGCCTGCAATCATATCCGAATTACCTAACGGCCGGTTTGGGCTTGAAATATTTTGGAGGGACTTTCGATTATGCGATGGCCTATCATCCGGTGCTAGGGCCTACCCATCAGTTTGCCCTCAGCTACTCGTTCGAATCAGCCCTCAAGAAGGTAGAGAAGTAGGATGAAGATAAGACTTCTGATGATTATTACCGCGCTATTATTGATATGGTCGATGAGTGCCGTCGCCCAGGAGTATAGCGGTTCCAATCAGTTGGATATAAATCGGGCGACCTACGAGGAGATATTGCTATTGCCGATATCAGTGGGGCAAGCGGAAGTGCTCTATGAACGGGTTCATTATGGGGAGTATTTAACCAGCATCTACCAGATTCGCGCGCTACCGGAATTTGACCAGGAGACATTCGATCGGATAAAACGGCTGATAAAGATAACTCCTTTTATTGGCTATAATCCGGAAATCGAGCGGCTGAACGATATTTATTATCGCATATCCGATTGGGCGGCAAGCGAAGGGACCAACGAGAATTTAGTGAATCTATGGATTGATTTGGCCAGGAACCCATTATATATCAACGATGCCGACTATAATGACCTGATTAATCTCCAGAATATCAGTCCGCAAGATGCGATGGCGGTTTCGGATGCGATACAAAGGCGGGGAGCGATAAACTCGCGGGGAGAATTGCGGACGGTGCCGGGATTGACGGGATGGGGGTATAGCAATCTCCGCAATTTCGTCAGTTATGAGAAGCCATCGGCCAAACGTGAGCTTCACGGCGATTACCAGCTTCGAATGTTCACCAGGCGGCTGGAGCAGGATAATGCGGATATCCTGTATGAGAATTTGAATCCGGGCGACAGCTATGGCAACACGGTTGATTATGATAGCTGGTATTATAGGCTATATTCGGAGAGCCCGGCCCCCGCGGTGGCTTCGAAACTTCGGGTACGTTACGGAAATGATTTTGTGGGCGGATGGATAATGCATCGGAACCTTGGGGAGTTCGATGGATCGCTGTGGAATAATAAATTCTATGCGGGCGTATTGAAAAAACGGTTGGGGCCGCTCTATTTGCGCAATTTTTACGTGGGGAATTATCTGGTGAGTTTTGGGGAAGGAGTGGTGATGGAGAATCTGGATTATTTCAAAGCCCGCAAATCCGGATTTTCGTGGGATAAGAGGATTAAGGGAGTAATAGGGGATATATCGGAGTCGGAGGAATTCACGCTGAAAGGTTTTGCGGGCGAAGCATCCGCTTACAATTTCGATCTGATATTTTTCTATTCCAATGACCGCAAGGATGCGATTCTGAATGCGGACGGCACTGTCAATTCCTATATTATTATGTCGCCGCGGGTGCCGAACGAGGTCTTGAAGCAATATGGAATGGATAATATGCTTGATGTGCTTCACGAACGGACTTATGGCGGGAATTTGAGCTATAATATCATTCCCGGAACCCGCATTGTGGCCTCCTATTACGAGAGCTTATACAACCGGAAATTTAATCCGCTGTTTGCGACCATATCGGACCGGTCAGATAAACAGGTGATGCAGGACAATGAATTCTTGGCGGGGTATAATGTGGATGGGAAATACCGTCGGGTATATGGCTGGAATTTCCAAACCATTATCGACCGTCTTTCGATTCAAGGCGAATACGCGGAATTGGAGAAAAACGGTTCCTATTTCAAGATAGGCGATGATCCAATGGGTGCGGTGGTTTCGGCGTTTCTGCAATACAACAGAACCCATCTGCTCTTGTTGTTCAGGCATTACGATGTTGACTATGATAATCCATACAACCGCGGATTCTCGAATTACGAGAGGTATAAGGGGACGATACTAGAGGATGAATTTTATTTGAAAGACCCTCTTTACGGTTATGCCTTTGATAACTCGGTGATGCCCCAGGCCGAGCACGGGATGTATATGGAATGGCGTTACCAGATAACGCGCAGTTTCACTTCGCAATTGGAATTCGATATCTGGAGAAGGGTGGCCGATTATGCGCAGTACAAGAGGTTTATTTTGAAGCTGAATTATCGTCCCATCTATCCGGTGATATTGAGACTCCGCCAGCAATGGCAATCGCGGGACCTCGAAAATATTTTCAATAAGTCGCAATTCAATAATGTGACTTCGCGTTTTGACATTTCGTTCCGCCTGTCGCGATATGATGACCTCTCTTTATTATATTTTGTTGGCAAGACGATGTGGCCGCCGCGCCCAAGGTTGATAGATAATCCCAACTATGGCGATGGACAGCCGATACTGGGGAATTCATCATCGCCCAATGAGGCCTTTGGGGCATACCTGACCCATAATTTTTCGGATTATTTCCAAGCCAATTTCGGATTTTTGATTGACGACGGCTTCTATTGGGGCTTTGAAGATAATGAGTTCTTTGTGACCGATGGTCAATCGAATCGTTATTATTTCTCGATTCTCGACCGTCTCACCGACCGGCTGGCGATACGATTCAAATACACCATAGATGATACCCGTCCGCGGAGCTATATCGATGCCAGATATTACAATGAGGATAATACGGTTAGGGATCCGCTCCAGCCGGACGCCGATAATGTGCATAATATCTATCATGCGGCGCGGTTGCAGGTCGATTTTAGCTGGTAACTTGGAATGATAATAAAATTGGAGATAGAATATGTTGAGATTCGATAAGATGGCCAGAGCAACTGCTCTAATTTTGGCACTGCTTTTGTTTCCGATGGTGTATTGCTGGGGGTATGGATTCTATGATGTGGGCTGGGGCAGTCAGAATGCGGGATTGACGGCGCGGTCGCTGGCGATGGGTGGTATAGGGATTAATTCGGAATCC
>Ga0210044_10004739_pt1 | contig 18830 bp, 14 predicted proteins | sample CryGey13umfilter_2_FD_183959 | JGI IMG/M metagenome (GOLD analysis project Ga0210044, IMG submission 183959) | Groundwater microbial communities from aquifer in Utah, USA - Crystal Geyser 4/9/14 3 um filter (SPAdes) (version 2) | ecosystem: Environmental > Aquatic > Deep subsurface >... | reverse complement strand
CTGGTCTCCATGGGCAGACAAAGACCCTATTGCTTTTATTGTCGCTTTTACTTCAATTTCTTTACCCATTACTTTTACATTTTCTGCGCCTTCATAAAGTTTTCTCCCCAAAGTTCCATGAGCTTGGTAACCCACAAAAATTAAAGTTGAGTTTGGATCATCCAAATAACGAACAGCATGGTGCAAAATTCTTCCACCATTCATCATCCCAGCCCCAGCAATTACTATTTTTGGGCCTTTTTTATCGTTTATTGCCATTGATTCTTCTCTAGTATGAGTAATCTTTAAATTTGGAAATTCCAAAAAGTCACCTTCGGCTTTGTATTCACTCATTGCTTCTTCGTCATAATATTCTGGAAATAATTTATAAACTTTTGTAGCTTCAATTGCAAGCGGACTGTCCAAATAAATAGGAACTTTTGGTAAGGTATCATCGTGTTCACTCATTTTATGCAATTGAAACAAAATCTGTTGAGTTCGCTCCAAAGAAAAAGCTGGAATCATAATAGTTCCACCACGCTTTACACCTTCCAAAATCAATGTTAAAAGTGTTGAATAACCTTCTTCTACAGGCTCGTGTATTCTATCTCCGTAAGTAGATTCGCAAATTACAACATCAACATCACTCAATTTTTTTGTTTCTTTTAAAATTGGTACATTTTTATTCCCCACATCTCCAGAAAAAGCAATTTTCTTTTCACCATCTGTAATTTCTATAAAAGCAGACCCAAAAATATGTCCCACATCTTTAAAAATCGCAGAAACTCCATTATCCAAATCTACTTGTTCGTCATAATTCACGCCAACACAATGTTTTACAGACCCTTCTATATCCGCTTCAGAATACAAAACTGGCATTTGAAATTTTTTCTCGTTATATTCCATAATTCCATACGCATCTTCCCAAATCAATTTAGCAAAAGCGCAAGTTGCTTTTGTCATAAATATTTTTCCGCTAAAACCTTCTTTAATTAACTTTGGAATTCTTCCTATATGATCCAAATGTGCATGCGTCACCAAAACAACATCAATTTCTTTGGGATTAAAAGGAAATTCATCGTGATTCTTTCCTTCATTAAAATCTGAACCCTGAAACATCCCACAATCCACCAAAATATTTTTGTTTTTTATTTGCAAAAGATGACACGAACCAGTCACCTCATGATTTGCTCCACAAAATTTTATCTTCATAGTTTTTTTATAAATGGACTATCACCAAACACCATTTCTACTAAAATTTCTAAATTTTGGCTACGACTTTAAGAAAAAATATCTCCGTGGCTAGGCAGGGCAAATATTTTTTCTTTTCGTCTCGCTCAAAATTTAGAAATTTTACTAACAAAAGCGTGTTTGGCGACAGTCCCACTAAATATAATCTTAGTTTATCACACCTTAAAAATTTATTCCTAATTTTTTCCTTTTCTTTTTCTAATCCTCCGAACATTTGAAATTTTTGGACTAATTTTTTAATGTCATTCCCGACTTGATCGGGAATCCAGAAACGTTGATTCAAACTGGATCTCCAATCAAGTTGGGGATGACAAAAAAGAATATAGTTATTTATTGTTTAGTAAACCAAAGACGAAATCCTTGGCCTGCTGGCAGGCTAGCCTTTTTAGCAATCTGGATGATATGAGAAACAGTAAAATATTTTTTATCTACATTTTTACTTTCTTATTTTCTTCTTTTTTGCTATAATTAAAAAGATTATGCGACAAAAACTCGACAATGTAGAAATAAAAAATCCACCTATCGGAGGGTTCAACAAAAAACCGTCGTGTATAAAACGGGGTTGCTTTGGTGGTTGTAGTTTAATTATACTGTTTATTATTGCAATTCTAGTTATTTTAAAGTTTACAACTACGGAAAATCCCAAAGAATTAAAAGCTTTACCAGAATTTTTTCCAGCAGAAATTCCAATTTACGATATAGATAATTTAGACACAATCACACTTCAATCTGAACACAAAAAAAACAAAGAACTGGAACTTATTCTAATGCTACCAAAAATTATTGTTTCTCCTATTGTTATCTTAAAATCAGAAAACAAAGAAAATTCTTGGAAAACTTTTATAGAATTTATTAAAGCTCCAATAATTCCACAAAAAGAAAATATAACTTTAGACTGGTATAACTTATCTGCAAACCCAGACTTTTTACAGGAATACTATACAAATGAATTCAAAAAAAATAATTTTAATATTTTAATTTCAAAAAATACTGGAAATAGGAGACAATTTAGTTTTGAAAAAAATGGCATAAACGGATTATTTTATATAACCGATTCCCCCAAAACAGAAGGTACCGATTTTCTTTCTATTTATGTCACAATTGTAAACAAACCAAACTCAATAAATTAATATGGCAATTCGTATAATAAAACAAAAAAACCTGACTTGGGCAAATATAGATAAGGTAGATGAAGAGGCTCTAAAATATCTAATGGAGAACTATAATTTCCATCACTTAGACTTAGAAGATTTACAAAGTGAAGCTCAAACACCAAAGTTAGATGTTTACAAAAACTATCTTTTTGTTGTACTTCAATTTCCAACTTGGCAACTACACTCAAGGACTATTTCTACACAAGAAATAGATATGTTTTTAGGAGATGAATATTTAATTACAATTCAACACACAAAATCCAAAGAAATGAAAAACTTCTTTTTTAGATGTATGCGAAACAGAAAAATAAAATCAGACTGGATGAATAAAAGTTCCGGATATTTGTTAAATAGAATAATTGAATCTCTTTTTTCTAATTCGGAGCCAATTCTAAACAACATGGGCCGTCAAATTTCTAAATTAGAAGAAGAGGTTTTTAGTAAAGAACCAGATGTAAAAACAGTAAGAGAGTTAGCAATTCACAGAAGAAATATCTTAAATTTTCGCAGAATTATTGATCCACAAAGATACTTAATTTCAAATTTAACACACACAAGAAAACCATTTTTAGATGAATCTCTAACACTTTATTTTAATAACATTAACGACTATTTATCCAAAATATGGTCAATTATTGAAAACTACAAAGAAACCGTCGATGGAATACACGTTACAGTAGAGTCATTAATTGCGCGCCGTACCAACCGTGTGGTTGCAACACTTACTGCAATTTCCGTTGCTTTACTTCCACTTACTTTGCTTTCTGGAATTTATGGTATGAACATAGATAACTTACCTTTTGCCCACAATCCGCTTTATGTTTGGCTAATGTTCTTAAGCTTAGCTACTTTTATATCTGTAATTCTAATAATTTTAAGAAAAAAACGCTTGTTATAGCTTAATTTTTATTTATAAAGTATGATTCGTCGTCTGCTATCAAGCCAAATAAAAAGTATTACAGGAGCCGCCATACTACTTGGATCGGCTTCTTTCGTTAGTCGACTTATCGGAGTTTTGCGAGATAGAATTTTTGCCCACCAATTTGGAGCTGGGACAACACTAGACGCATATTATGCTGCTTTTAGAATTCCAGACTTGGTTTACAATTTGTTAGTTGTTGGCGCGCTTTCTGCAGGATTTATCCCAGTATTCATAAAAGTCTATGAAAAAAGTAAAAGCAAATCTTGGGAAGTCACAAATAGTATCATCAATATTCTTGGTGTTGGATTAATTATCCTTTGTATAATTCTTTTTATTTTTACACCACAAATAATTCCACTTTTGGTTCCGGGATTTAACGGAGAAAAGTTAGACCTTACAATTACACTTACACGCATAATGTTTTTTAGCCCAATTTTACTTGGAATAAGTAGCGTAGTAAGTGGGGTTTTGCAAGCCACAAAATCATTTTTTGTCTATGCGCTTACTCCCATAATGTACAACCTTGGTATTATTATTGGAGCTTTAATATTCTTCCCTATTTTTGGTGAAATTGGTTTAGCTTTTGGTGTTATTTTAGGCGCGCTCCTACACCTACTCATTCAGCTACCCACTTTCTTTAAACATGGATATAGATACAAATTTGTTTTCAATATAAAAGACATTTTTGTAAGAGAAATTGCAAAATTGATGATTCCAAGAACATTGGGACTAGCCACAAGTCAACTGCACATCTTAGTAATTACATATTTAGCCTCTACACTTTCCGAAGGAAGCCTAACAGTTTTTAATTTTGCAAACAATTTGCAATACTTCCCTATCGGAATCATTGGATATTCTTTTGCAATTGCCGCTTTTCCAACGCTTTCATATTTGGCAACACAAAACAAAAAAGAAGAAATAGCAGAGCACATTTCTTCGACAACTAAACAAATTCTATTTTTAATTATTCCACTTTCTATCATTTTTCTACTTTTACGCGCCCAAATTGTTCGTGTAGTTCTGGGAAGTGGAGCTTTCGATTGGACAGCTACAATTATGACTGCGAATACACTTGCATTCTTTGCGCTATCACTTTTTGCACAATGCTTAATTCCTCTATTCGCTAGAACTTTTTATGCTTTAGAAGACACAATGACACCTTTTATAATTAGTTTTGTTGTGGCTGTTATAAACATATTTTTAGGAATTTACCTTAAAGATAGTTTGGGCGTCGCTGGTTTAGCTTTGGCATTTTCAATAGCTATGGTAATTCAATTATCATTTTTATGGTTATTTTTAAAGTTAAAACTTGGAAGTTTGGGCGAAGCACAAATCATTAAATCCCTAAACAAAATAGTTTTCTCCGCTTTTTGTATGGCCGTTACAGTCCAATCCTTAAAACTACCTCTTTCAAATATTTTTGGTATGGACACTTTCAAAGGGGTCTTGTTTCAAGGGTTTTTTGCAGGAACCGCAGGATTACTTGCTTATCTTTTAATTTGTTATTTTCTTAAACTTCCAGAGTTAACACACATACAAACAAGTTTAACGCGCAAATGGCTTAAACTCCGCAATGTACAAGCTGAAATTAACGAGGCTGATGAGGTGTAGAGAAGATAAATTACTTACGCTTGATGTATCACTTTGTTTGATGAATCGTTTCACTTCGTTCAACTTGATGAATCACTTTGTTTGATAAATCGTTTCACTTCGTTCAACTTGATGAATCACTTACACTTGGTTGGAATGACACACTTTAAACACGTCATCCCGAGCGAAGAGAGGGATCCCATACTTTAATTCACCAAAACACACAATTACAAACTAAACACCATGTCCTTTTTATACTCAATCCTTATTTCTTAAATTGTCATCCCCAACTTGATTGGGGATCCAGTTTGAATCAACGTTTTTGGATTCTTAAGTTAAGCCGGGAATGACAGTTGTATGTTGTTTTTGGTGAAATAAAGAATGGGATATTTCGACTCCACTTCGTTTCGCTCAATATGACGTGGTAAAAGGGGGATGTATCGCTTACGCTTGATGAATCGCTTCGCTTGGTTGGGATAGAAATAAAATAGGAATTAAAAAACTCCTACAACGTTTGACGGTTGTAGGAGTTTTGGATTCAGCCTCCTTTTAGGTTTTTTCAGCTTCTTTAGAAAGATATTCCTCTCGAAAAACCTCGATTAATTCCGAAAGTTTTTTCTCGTAAAAACCGAAGTTGCATTCCTTCGCAAAAGCACGAAGGGACTCAAGTCTGCTCAACACCACTACCAAATTAGTAGTGGTGTCTTCCACACTGTTTAAAAGGGTAAGCGAGAACTCGACCCTATCCCTCAGTGGGTTAATCGGACAACCACCCTCCACCATTTTGGTGAAGCAATAGTTGATGATGTCGAGCAGGATTACAAATGCACCAATTCTCTTGGACATAATACACCCCTTGGTTTGAAGTGAAAATAAAAGAACCCAATCTACATACCATAGCACAAAAAAGCACTTTTGTCAAGGTCAGCCCTTGATTTTTATGCAAAAATAAGATAAAATGACATTATTATCAAAATATGAATGAAATAAGAAACTTCTGCATAATTGCACACATTGATCATGGAAAGTCTACTTTGGCAGACCGTTTTTTGGAAATCACAAATACTGTTGACAAAAGACATATTGGAACACAAATGTTAGACACAATGGAGCTAGAACAAGAACGTGGAATCACAATCAAACTCCAACCTGTGAGGATGCAATATAAAAACCATACTTTAAACCTAATAGACACTCCCGGTCATGTTGACTTTACATACGAAGTTTCTAGGTCTCTTGCAGCAGTAGAAGGCGCAATTCTTTTGGTAGACGCTTCTCAAGGTGTACAGGCACAAACAATTGGTAATCTTTATTTAGCGCTAGAGCAAGATTTAGAAATTATCCCAATTTTAAACAAAATAGACCTTCCAAACGCAGATGTGGAAAAAGTTAGCGAAGAAATTATTCATCTTATTGGTTGTAAAAAAGAAGATATTTTAACTTGTTCAGCCAAAACAGGAGAAGGAATTGAACAAATTTTAGATAAAGTAATTGAAAAAGTACCTGCTCCAAAAAAAGAATTTAAAGACAAACCATTTAGAGCTTTAATTTTTGACTCAACTTACGACGACTATCGTGGAGTTATTGCTTCTGTTAGAGTTGTAGACGGAGAAGTAAAAAAAGGAGATAGAATAAAATTTATTGGATCTAAAGGCGAAGCAGAAGTTTTAGAAACAGGATTTTATACACCTGCGCTTGTTCCATCAGAAAAATTAGAAAACGGACAAATTGGTTTTATTGTAACAGGATTAAAAGATATTAGAAGTGTGCGAGTTGGAGACACCATAACTATAAAAAAAGAAGATACAATTGTTCCACTTCCAGGTTATAAAGAAGTAAAGCCAATGGTTTATGCTGGAATTTTCCCCAAAGAAGGAGACGATTATTCTTCTCTTCGTGATGCAATGGACAGATTAAAATTAAGCGACTCGGCTTTAATTTACGAACCGGAACATTCACAAGCACTTGGTTTTGGGTTTCGTTGCGGATTTTTGGGAATGCTTCATTTAGATATTTTTCAAGAAAGACTAAAAAGAGAATTTGGTCTTCATATCGTTGTGACTGTCCCAAGTGTGGCGTACGAAGTTTACAAAACATCAACAGAAAAAACGATTATTAAAAGCCCACAAGACTTGCCAGACCGAACAAACATAGCTTTTATAAAAGAACCTTGGATGAGTGTAGATATTATTACTCCAAGCGAATATATTGGAAATGTAATGGGGCTTGTTGCCGACAGAAAAGGCAGATATTTAAACACGGAATATTTAAGTTCAGGAAGTCAAAAACGTGCGATGCTTCATTATGAAATGCCTTTGGCGTCGCTTATCACCGATTTTTATGATAAACTAAAAACAGTTACAAGTGGTTATGCATCACTAAATTATGAGCTAAAAAACTACGAAAAAGCCAATGTTATAAAACTAGACGTGATAGTTGCAGATGAAATTGTAGAATCACTTTCAACACTTGTTTGGGAAGATGAAGCACACAAAATTGGCAAACAAATTGTAAATTCACTCAAAGATACACTGCCAAAGCAACAATTTGTAATAAAAATTCAAGCAGCTGTTGGTGGAAAAATAGTAGCGGCAGAACGAATTAGTGCACTTCGCAAAGACGTAACAGCTAAACTTTATGGGGGAGACGTCACCAGAAAACGTAAACTATTAGATAAACAGAAAAAAGGTAAAAAGAAAATGCTTACAATGGGGAAAGGTAGGGTAGATATCCCAACAGAAGCATATTTAGCAGTATTAAAAAGATAATATGGAACACAAAAGTAAAGCATTTAGAATCTTTTGGACAATTATAAGCGTTATAATGATTGTTAGTATGGTATTCTTTACCATTTTACCAATCTTCTACTAAAATTCACGTTGTATTTAAACTACAATTGTTCTAGAATAGACAGATAATAAACATTGTCTGTCTATTTTTATGGAAACACGTTGGGACATAATGCCAGATCCTCCAAAAGAAGTTTTAGAAAAACTCAATTTACCAAAAATAATTTCTAAACTCCTTTACAACAGGAATATAACATCTGCCGAAGAAGCCGATGAGTTTTTAAATCCTGTTTATTCAAAAAATGTTCACGATCCTTTTTTGTTTCAAGATATGCAAAAAGCTGTGGATAGAATATTCAGAGCCATAGAAAAGAAAGAAAAAATAATAATTCACGGAGATTATGATGCTGATGGAATTTCTAGCGCCATATTATTAGATTCTGTCATTTCAAAACTGGGTGGGGATGTCAATGTATTTTTGCCTCACAGAGAAAATGATGGGTATGGATTAAACTTAAAAAATGTTGAACAATTTGCAAAAGACGAAATTAATTTAATAATAACCTGTGACTGCGGAATAAGTAATAAAAAAGAGGTTGACAGAGCCAACGAACTTGGAGTAAATGTAATTGTGACAGACCACCATACAGTTCCAGAAATATTGCCAAGTGCTGTTGCCATAATTCATCCAAATACAAAAATAGAAAAATACCCAGACAAAACTTTGGCTGGAGCTGGAGTTGCTTTTAAACTTTTGCAAGCTCTTTTAAAACATCATAAAAAAACAAACGATAAACTTCCAGATGGAGAAGGTCACGAAGCTTTTGAAAAGTGGTCGTTAGATATGGTTGCAATTGCAACTATTGCAGATATGGTTCCGCTAAAAGGAGAATCCAGAACACTTACAAAATATGGACTACTCGTACTAAACAAAACCAAAAGAGCTGGCCTTCAAAAAATGTATGTAGAAGCAAGACTTGCAGAAACAGATGGAAAACTAAAGAAGAAAATTACCGAAGATACAATTGGATTTTATATAGCGCCAAGAATAAATTCCGCTGGTAGAATTGCTCACCCAAAAATTGCTTTTGATCTTTTAAAAACAAAAAGTAGAACAGACGCTGTGAACTTAGCTTTTTTACTCGACTCACACAATAAAAACAGGAGAGATGAAACAGAAATTATTTTAAAAGATGCGCTACACATAGTAGAAAAAGAACAATACAACAAAGAAGTTATCTGTGTTGTCGGAGAAAATTGGTCTAGCGGACTTATAGGGCTTGTGGCTGGCAAACTAAAAGAGAAATATAACAGACCTTCCTTGGTAATTGCACACTCACATTCTTTGGTTGGTTCCGGAAGAAGTATAGAAGGTTTTAATATGATAGAAACCATGCAAAAGATACCTGAATTTTTTGTTAAATTTGGTGGACATCCTATGGCCTGTGGTTTTACACTCAAAAGTATAGATATTGTGCAAGACTTTCAAAAAAGTTTAATAACTTATTTTTTAGAAACTGCCAGCGATGATAGACGAAAAGTAATTATAGTTGATACAGAAGTTGAACTGGAAAAAATGGATTGGGATATGTATAATTATATTCAAAAATTTGAACCATTCGGTAAAGACAACGAAAGACCAAAATATTTGGCGAGTGAATTAACAATTTTACAAAAACAACAAATAGGAAAAGGCGGAAAACATATTAAATTAACCGTAAAACACAAAACACAAAGAATTTTTAAAGTAGTTGGTTGGAATTTGTGTGGTGGAAAAGAAAAAGATTGGTGTCAAATTTTACGAATTGGTGATAAAATAGACATAGTTTTTGAACTCAGTGTCAACGAATGGAACGGTTCAAGGGAATTACAAAGAACAATAATTGACATTAAAAAAATATGAAATTAAAAATTTATTCAGATGGTGGAGCCAGAGGAAATCCGGGCCCAGCCGCAACAGGAGTTGTAATTAAAGATAAAGACGATAAGATTGTGGCTGAATTTGGCGAATACCTTGGAAATCAAACAAATAATTTTGCCGAATACACTGCTTTTATTCAAGCGCTCAAGAAAGCTAAAACTCTTGGCGCCACAGAAGTTGAATCATTTGTAGACAGCCAACTTTTGGAAAAACAAATAAAAAGAGAATGGAAAATAAAAGAACCTACACTCCAAAAACTTTTTATAGAAGCTTGGAACGCAATGCAAGAATTTAAAAAAGTAGAGATAAAACACATCCGCAGAGAATACAACAAAGAAGCCGATGCTTGGGTAAACAAAACTCTTGATCAACAATAAAAAAGCAGACTAACAAATAAGCAGACTAGGCAGACTAAGTAAGGAAAACAAACAATACGTCATCCCGAGCGATAGAGAGGGATCCCATTCAACAATTCACCAAAACACACACTTACAAATCAAACAATGTTCCCTTTTTGTCATTCCCAGCTCGACTGGGAATCCAGGGTTATTAACAAAGAAACTATGATTCAAACTGGATCCCCAATCAAGTTGGGGATGACAGGAGAGGACAGAAATAAGAATTAAGATCTAAGGAATAAGTAGAAAGTTCATAAAGTCAAAAGTCCGAAAACTTAATCCTTAGTTCTTGAAATGTCATTCCCGGCTTGATCAGGAATCCAGGAGTTTAAACAAAAAAACGCTGAATCAAACCCTGGATCCCCAGTCAAGCTGAGGATGACAGGAAAATAAGTTTCTTAACTTTCGACTTTACAAACTTTATAGACTTTTTGACCAACACAAAACATCATGAGACAATGATACAGATACAAAAGAACAATCAAAATTTGATTGTTCTTTTGTATTAAAAAAGATGTAGTTTTTTCTACATCTTTTTAGTTTACAAAATTTTTTAACTTTTCTTTTCTAAACTCTTCCATAAAATCTACCAAATCTGAATCTAATTCTTGACGCATATAATAAAAAATTACATCAAATTCTTTGTCGCCATAATTATGTTCTTTGTATAAAAACCATAAAGAAAACATAGTAGTTTCATATTCTAAACCAGTTCTAAACTCTTCATAATCTTCTTCGCTCATAGATTCGTCTATTATCAAATTTGTATGCCCCATTTTATGGTGCCCAATCTCATGATAAAAAACAAACCATTGAAACTCTTTTGGAAACTGTTTCAAATAATCTACATTTAAATAAACAACTGGGATAGCCCCTTCCCAATTAAAACTAGAGCCAGTATCTGTCATATGACTGTCAACAAATAAAATTTTTACACCGTCAGAATTAAAATATTCCTCTTTTGGTAAATCTATTTTATAGGTAAATTCTGGAAATATCTGGTGAATTACAGGAATCTTAACATTGTAAACTGTAGTGCAACTAGATAAAAAGAACAAAAACCATACAGAAATGATTTTTTTCATTACTCACCTCCTAATGTTCACTTAATACTATTACCCATCTTTTGTCAACAAGAATTGACAAAATACTTTAATTAAGATATTCTTTTAAAAAGCTCATTTCAAACAAGCTACGGAGAAAAAAAATGAAAGAAATGGCGGTTGGGTCTACTCTACTTATCGAAAGAATATTGAACATTTTAAGTTCATTCTCAAAGACTGAAGATAAACTAAATAAAATTCAAACACTTTTAGGACGCCCCGTAAACTTATCTGTTCAGACCATAATGTTTTCGACTCTTCTTTTAACTGCTCTGAATAAAAATACAAATCTCTTACTTAAATTTTTAGAGATGTATACCCAAAGTATTTTAGAGGGCAAAGAAAAAGAATTCGAACACTGGTTTAATAATGAAGCCTGCAAATAATAAGTAACCCCACACAAATGTGGGGTTTTTATATTGACAAAAACCCTTTTTTTAGTTAATATAAAAACATTCGTTCATTTACAAATAATAGGGAGGCAGGAATGTATGAAAAATACCAAATTATTTTAACACTTAGTGCAAAAGATAAAGAAAGTAAATTAGTAAATCAAACAATAATTTTTACTGAAGATCACAAAATTTTTGCTATTTTTAGTCAAGAACAGCTAGATAACATTACATCTTTATATGAACTTGGTTTTGACAACTCAGAAACAAGAAATCTATTACCCACTCATTCTGAAAAAGATGTTGTAGAAATAAATTGTGATCCAAATACAAACCCAGCATTATATTTAATGTTTATGGATTCTGGCGAGTTATATTCAATAAGAGCAAAAATGGAAGAAGATTTAGGTGGAATATTAAATATAGAAGCAAAAAAAGCATACCTATTCAATATTCTATTCCCATACCCAACAGATTTTGACAAGGATGTTAAAGAAAATCCAATTCAAGATAAAGAAATTCCTGTTGAAGTTATGTTTAACGAAAATCCATTCTGTACATCTTGTGAAAATTTAGAACCTTTCACACCTACGATAACCCTAAACACTGGAATATTTTGTTTAAAATGTTGTAGATTCCCCGTTGGAGACAGTATTGAGAAAAAAAGGATACATTTGGTAATAAGAAGAAAAGAACTACAACTTAAATCTGATTATTATATAAAAAAATTTGAAGAAGCAGAATCAGAACTTATGGTTATGCCAAAGTAAAGCAAAACCCCGCACAAATTGCGGGGCTTTTTTATTTTAAGATAAATCTATTTTTTACAATTCACTCTCCAAATCTTTCAACAATTTCCTTACTTTTCTACTTACTTTTTTTGGAACATCTACAATTACTTTCAAAAAATGATCCCCTCTTCCAGATCTGTTTAGTCTATATGCACCCAAACCTTTCAAACGAATTTGTTGACCAGATTGTGTTCCTGCTGGCACCAAAACATTTTTCTCTCCATCCACCGTGTTCGCACCAATTGTTGCCCCCAAAACTGCCTGTGGATAATTTACAACTAAATCAGAATAAATATCAGCACCACTTCGCTTAAATTCTCTATGTGTTTTTACATGAACAACCACATACAAATCTCCAGAAGTAGCATTTTTACCAATATTCTCCCCTTTCCCAGAAATTCTAATTGTTTCGCCATTGCTTATTCCGGCAGGAATTTTAAACTTATAGTTTGATTCGCTTTTTTCAAATCCGCGCCCACTACAATGTTTGCATTCTTTTTCTGAAATTTCTCCCGCTCCATTACATTTTGGACAAGTCACAGCAGTCTGCATTGCCCCAAGTATGGTTTGTTGTACTCTATTTACCCGACCTCGCCCATTACACTCATTACAATTTTTTATACTTGATCCAGGTTCTGCGCCACTTCCGTTACAAACACCACAATTATTGTTTTTTGTTAAATTTATTTCTCTATCCACACCAAAAACCGCTTCTTCAAAACTAATTTCAATATCAACTTGAATATCTTTCCCTCTTCTATTTTTTTTACCTCCCCTTCCTCCACCTCCAAAACCAAACAAATCCCCCATTATATCTCCAAAATCAAACTGAAACCCTCCGTCGCTTTGTCCACCACCACGAGAAGCGTTCATAAAATCTTCCCAACCAGCTCCCCCACCAAATCCACCTTGTTGCTCAAAATTAGACCCAAACTGATCATATTTTTGCCTTTTTTCTTTATTACTCAAAACTTGGTAAGCCTCATTAACTTCCTTAAACTTTGCCTCGTCCCCAGTTTTTTTATCTGGATGAAACTTGTGTGCCAACTTACGAAAAGACTTTTTAATCTCTTCTTCCGTAGCACTCTTCTCCACCCCTAAAATTTTATAATAGTCTTTTGACATAATTTATTTTAAAACCACGAACCCCAAGCATTGCTCAGGATTCGGACGTTTTACCTCCACTTCTTATTGAGCGAAGTCGAAATATCTCGTTTAAATATCAACAAAACAATGAAAACACACTATTCGGGACTGTCGCCAAACACAATTTCTACTAAAATTTCTAAATTTTGGCTACGACTTCAAGAAAAAATATTTCCGATACTCTGCGTGGAAAATATTTTTTCTTTTCGTCTCGCTCAAAATTTAGAAGTTTTAGTAACGAAAGCGTATTTGGCGACAGTCCCTATTCTGATGTTCTTAACTCGAGATCAATTCGACTTCACTTCGTTTCGCTCAGGATGACGTGAGAGGAAAGCAGACTAACAAATAAGCAGACTAGGCAGACTAAGTAAGGAAAACAAACAATACGTCATCCCGAGCGATAGAGAGGGATCCCATTCAACAATTCACCAAAACACACACTTACAAATCAAACAATGTTCCCTTTTTGTCATTCCCAGCTCGACTGGGAATCCAGGGTTATTAACAAAGAAACCTTGATTCAAACTGGATCCCCAATCAAGTTGGGGATGACATTTCAAGAACTAAGGATTAAGATCTAAGAATTAAGTTCCATACTTTTGACTTTATGGACTTTACAGACCTTTGACTTCCTTACTTACTCTGCTTTTTTCTCCTCAACAACTTCTCCTTCGATTGGTTCTTCTTCTTTCTTTTCTTCTGTTCCCTCTTCTGTTTTTGAAGCTTCGGTTGCACTTGTTTCGGCTTGAGTTTTAGCTTGTTCTTGTTGATACATTTTTGTTCCAACAGCTTGCCCAGCTTTTGCCAAATCATCAGAAGCTTGTCTCATTGCTTCCAAATCATCGCCATCTTTTACTTCTTTCAACTTTGCCAATGACGATTCAACACCTTTTCTCTCGTCATCTGTGATTTCAATTTTCTTTTCTTCAACATCCTTCATCATTTTTTCGGTTGTATAAATCATTGTGTCAGCTGTGTTTTTTGCATCAATTAAATCACGTTTCTTTTTGTCGTCATCTGCGTGTGCTTCTGCGTCCTTTTTCATCTTCTCAATTTCTTCATCAGACAATCCGCTAGAAGCTTCAATACGAATTGATTGTTCTTTTCCAGTTGCCCTGTCTTTTGCAGAAACATTCAAGATTCCGTTTGCGTCTATATCAAAGTTAACTTCAATTTGTGGTACTCCGCGTGGAGCTGGTGGAATTCCATCCAACATAAATCTTCCCAAAGTCTTGTTGTCTACTGCCATTTGACGCTCTCCTTGCAAAACATGAATTTCTACACTTGGCTGACTATCTGCTGCGGTAGAAAAAGTCTGATTTTTACTTGTTGGAATTGTTGTATTTCTTTCAATAAGTTTTGTCATTACAGAACCCATTGTTTCAATTCCAAGTGAAAGTGGGGTTACATCCAAAAGCAAAATTTCTTTACCCAAATCTCCTTGCATTTGCCCTGCTTGAATAGCAGCTCCCAAAGCTACAACTTCGTCTGGGTTAATACTTACATTTGGTTTTTTGCCAAAAAATTCTTCTACTTTTTTCTGAACCAAAGGCATACGAGTCATTCCTCCTACAAGGATGATTTCTCCAATGTCTTTTTTAGAATACCCAGAATCACTTAACGCTTTTTCAACTGGCCCAAATGTTTTTTCTACCAATTCCATTACCAATTCTTCTAGTTTTGCGCGAGTTAATTTTAATACCAAGTGTTTTGGTCCCTCTGTTCCGACTGTGATAAATGGCTCATTAATTTCTGCTTCTATAGAACTGGAAAGCTCTATTTTTGCTTTTTCTGCAGCATCTTTTACACGTTGAAGTGAAAGTGGGTCGTTTGCCAAATCAAGCCCTTCTTTTTGTTTAAATTCACTCATTACCCAAGAAATAATTTTTTGGTCAAAATCGTCTCCGCCCAAATAAGTATCTCCGCTTGTAGATTTTACCTCCACAGTAGAGTTATTGTCTTCTTTATCATAAGAAATATCTAGAATAGAAACATCAAAAGTTCCACCTCCCAAGTCATACACCAAAATCTTCTGATCATTATTTTTATCAAAACCATAAGCAAAAGCGGCTGCAGTTGGTTCATTAATAATTCTACTTACCTTTAGACCTGCAATTTCTCCTGCGTCTTTTGTTGCTTGTCTTTGAGAGTCATCAAAATATGCTGGCACAGTGATAACTGCTTCAGTAATTTTTTCTCCCAATTTTTCTTCTGCATCTGATTTTAATTTTTGCAAAACCATTGCAGAAATTTCTTGTGGTGTATAATTTTTATCACCCATTTTTACTTTAACCTTTTCCCCATCTGCTACAATTTCATAAGGCACATGTTTTTTAATCTCCGATACCTCTTTATCACTAATTCTACGCCCAATTAAACGTTTAATAGAATAAAGTGTATTTTGTGGATTTGTAGTTCCTTGACGCTTTGCAAGTTGTCCTGCCAAACGCTCTCCATTTTTTGCTATTGCTACCACAGAAGGAGTAGTTCTGTTTCCCTCTTTGCTTTCCAAAACCTTTGGTTGGCCACCTTCTACAATAGCCATACATGAATTAGTTGTTCCAAGGTCTATTCCTAAAATTTTTCCCATATATTTTTACAATTCTTAACTTAATTTTTTAAGGACTTGGCTAAATTACTTCAGCCAAGAGACTTATAAAATTAATTATTAATTTTAATATCAATTTTTTTTACTTTCTTACCATCTGTTTTTGGGCAAGTAATTTTCAAAACTCCACCTGTAAAATCTGCACTAACTTTTTCTTCATTTACAGTAGATGGCAATGCTATTTGTCTAAAAAAAGAACCCATTCTTACTTCTTTTCTGTAATAATTTTTGTCTTCTACTTCATGTTCTTTTTTACTTTCACCTTTTATGGTTAAAACCCCATCTTCTACAGAAATACTTACATCTTTTGAATTTACCCCAGCCAAAGGAACTTCTACAATTACATTTTCTTTTTCCTCATAAACATCCACGGCAGGAACAAATGATTTAACATCGGATATATTTGAAGTTGGAAAGAAACGCTTCATGGTTTCTTCCATCTCCTCAAACGGATCTAACATCGGTCTCCATTTTATTAACGACATATTTTTTCTCCCAGTTATTTTGCACCGTATGATACAAAATAACTTTTAAAAATAAACAACTAACTCATTATTTAGCGACCACTACTTTTGCAACTTTCAAAATTTTGTCTCCAACTTTGTACCCAACTACAACTTCTTTAATAATTTTTCCACTTTCTATTTCTTCAGATTCTTCTTCACTCACAGCTTCATGATAATTTGGATCAAAATTCTCTCCAACAGTTTTTATTATTTCTACCCCACTTTGAGTCAAAATATCCTCAAATTGTTTCTTTATATACTCAATTCCTTTTGCCCAATTTTGCCAATTAATGTCTTCTGACAACTTTTCTTGATGCGCAAAAGCTGTTGTAAAATTATCAAATACCGGCAAAAATTCTTCTATAGCCTGAACTTTACTCATTTTTGCCCACTCGGCTCTTTGTTTAAAAACTTCTTTTTGCAAATTCTGATAATCTGCCTGAGCGCGCAAAGCCAAATTTTTATATTCCTGCAGTTTACTCTTCTTTTTTTCCACAGGTTGTACTATTTTTTCTTTTTTCATAATTTGCTAATCAAAAATTTTAAAATTGCCATATTTTTTTCATAATCCATTCTAATTGGGCCAACTAATATAAACAAACTCTCTTCTCCAAACCTAGAAACAACACTTCCACAAGATGAACCAAGTGGATTTTCACTTCCTATCAAAACACTTGTTTCATTTTTTTCTATTTGACTCAACAGATTATAAACTATTTCTTCACACTTATCAAACATTACAGACGTATTTATTGCCGTCAAATGATCTTTAAATTCCGGTTGTGAAAATAAATTTGAAATTCCAGTATAATAAACAGAATTACTGTCAAAAGCCACAAAAACAGCACTGTTTGAAAAATCAGCAACCATTTGGGCGACCTTTTTAATTCTATCTCGCCCCTCCAAACTCAATACTTCTTTGCTTTTTAACTCTTCACTAAATTCACCAACTTCCACTGGTTCTAATATATTTTCTACATAAAACCTATATCCTTCTTCTGTAGGAATTCTTCCTGCAGAAGTATGAGGATGAGTCAAAAATCCTTCTGACTCTAATTCCCTCATTTCATTTCTAACTGTTGGAGCGCTCACATCCAAATCTCCGCTATTTGCTAAGAATTTAGACCCAATTGGCTCCGCAGTTTTTATATAGTTTTCTATGATAAGTTTTAGTAATTTTATCTTTCTTTCTGTCATATATTATCACTCTAACATATCGAGTGATAATATACCACACACCTTTTTTCCTTGTCAAGAAAAACAATAAAAAACCGCCCTCAAGCGATTTTTTATTTTCCTTTTTTACTCAATCTCCACCCCACTCTCATAAACTTCTGTATTTGAAATAGTGACAATCCTATCCCACCTAAAATGTAAGTTATTAAATGTTTGTGAATCTTTGATGTGTCTTTTTACTTGTTTGGTTTCGTCTGATGGGTTTGGTTCTAATCTGTACACCTCCAGTCTATCTTGATATTTGATTAGGGTGTAGTTTGGGTGGTGGTCTGTGTAGTTGATGGTTTCTGTTGTTTGGTATTGGTTTAGAAGTGATTGATTAACTTTTTCTATCCAACTCCAACTGTAGTTTAATTTATTGAAAATGCTTTCTGAATCTATCTTGAATAGTTTTTTTCCAGTGAGAAGGTAAACCATTGGGTCTAAGTTGGTTTTAATTAGAACATTGTTTTCCTTTGGATCATACTTAGGGCCGAGTGGCATAAATCCTAATGGGTCTATTGGAGTTTTGTCTAGTTCTGTTTGTGTGATTATTTTTAGACTATTCCAAGAATCAAAGTAAGTAAAATATATGTATGATTTTAGGAAAGGTCTTTTGGTACATTCTTCTGTGATGTAATACACTGATGGAGAATTAGGTGTTTTGTATGGGGTGTTTGGTGTAAGAGAACATGTGGTGTTTGTTTGTTCTGTGGGTGCTGTTTCTTCTACTGGTGTATCTGTGATTACTATGTTTCCTTCGTTCAAAACAATAGTATCAGAATGGATTGATGCGGTTCCTCCAGTTGAAAGGAATTTGGCGTATACGGTCTTGGTTCCATCTCCTGTGGATAAAGTCCAGTCTGTAGAGTTTTGGAATGGTTGGAAAATGGAGTTAGCAAAATCAGCCGTATTAGATAGTGCCATTTGTTCTGCATCTGTGATGTTGAAAGTAATTGTTACATCTCTTGATTGTGTGGTGTAGGCTCCGTAGTTAATGATAACAGGGTTAGATAGTTCTGATTCGTCTGTTAGGTTGATTAGGTTAATCTTTACTGAGTCCTC
>Ga0210044_10004738_pt1 | contig 18830 bp, 14 predicted proteins | sample CryGey13umfilter_2_FD_183959 | JGI IMG/M metagenome (GOLD analysis project Ga0210044, IMG submission 183959) | Groundwater microbial communities from aquifer in Utah, USA - Crystal Geyser 4/9/14 3 um filter (SPAdes) (version 2) | ecosystem: Environmental > Aquatic > Deep subsurface >... | reverse complement strand
TTTATTATATTACCACTGGAAATTTTATAAAGTCAGCAGAAGTTCCTCGCCTGAAAGATAGAATTGAAAGAGTAAATGCTATGGAAAAAGATGATTTGCGAAAATATTATCGTGAGATATTAGATAATAACATTATTTCCAATAAAGGAGGAGCCGATTTAGGTATGATTGATATGGCTAGAAAATCAGGTCAAAAACTCGAATTTGAATTTAATGAGGTAAATGAAATATTATCGTTTTTTAGTTTAAAAGTTAAAATTGCAAAAAATAATTAAATAAAAATATTATGACAAATATAGAAATCGAAGGAACAAAACAAACTCCAGCAATAAGTTTCAATGCTTCAACTGGTGTTTTAAAATTAAGCGGACGCTCTATCCCAGAAAACACATTTGAGTTTTTTAATCCAGTTCTTTTATGGCTTGATGAATATAATTTAGTGGCAAAAGATGAGACAATTATAAATGTTAAATTAGAATATTTCAACACATCCTCCTCTAAATATATTCTTGAAATTTTTAAACGTCTTAAAGGAATACTTAATGATGGCAAAAAAGTTAGTGTCAAATGGTATTATGATGAAGATGATGAAGAAATGATGGAGACTGGTGAAGATTATCAAGATGTAAGCGGACTGCCTTTTGAAATATTGGTGATAGAAGATTAATAGCAACAATTGTCTATGGCTAATCAAAGTATATATCAAAAGGAACTCGAAAACTTAGAGCAGGCAAAAAATTTTTTGCGCAGACCTGAGTACTCAAAGATGGATATCCAGCTTGAATACAAAAAGTTGGTGGAAAATTATGAAGAACTTGTTGACCAAGTAAAAATCATTACTAAAATCAGTGATAGGCTGCAAGGGAAACTAAATACCACAAATGAGAAACTTGAATTTTTGAATGCAGAACTTAATGATAAAAATATTCAATTAAAAGAGGCTATCACCGCTGTAACTGAAGCAAAAATTGGAAGAAGAGCTTCTACCATTGTTTTGTTTGTTGCAATATTATTATTCATAGCCACCTCTGCCATTCTTGAGCCTCAGATAGATAATTTAGTTACCTACTTTTTTGGCACATCAAAACCACTCATAAGTCCTTTCTGGATTGGTATAACTCTTAAATGCCTACTCGCACTTCTAATTAAGCCAGGCGAAAAATTGCTGGAAGATTCGATGTTGAAAAAAGAACAAGCCAAACACTTAAAAAACATCGAGATGAAATAATTCCCAGTCTCAATCATAATTATTATTCAATTTTAACAAATAAAAATCTATAATTAGATTTCTGGCATTATTTATTAAATAAGTACTTTTGCCGCTGCTTACTTTTAACAAGAAATACAAAATGAAACATAATTTTATTATTCTATGAGGTCAAAAATAATCCTATCAATACTATTCTTCATCTTACATTTCGCATCAGCATTTGCACAATTTGGTTCGGTAAAAGGGAATGTTTATGACAAAAAAAATTCACAACCAATAATTTACACCAATGTTTACTTTGAAGGCAAAGCAATGGGCGCTACCACCGACGAAAATGGATTTTATTTAATATCTCAAATCAAACCTGGAAAATATATTTTAACAGTTAGTTATGTTGGTTATGACACATTACGAATTCCAGTGAATATAGTTGCAAATGAGATAATTACAAAAAAATTATACCTCGAGCCTGCAGTTTATCAACTCTCTGGAGCCATCATAAGTGCCGATCGATTAGCTGGTAAAACTGACACAAGAATTTCTGTAGAAAGAATTACAGCCAAACAAATAAATAAAATTCCAACAATTGGCGGGCAAGCCGACTTCGCGCAATATCTGCAAGTTGTACCCGGCGTTGTTTTTACTGGCGACCAAGGCGGCCAACTCTATATTAGAGGAGGAACTCCCATACAAAATAAAGTGCTTCTTGATGGGATGACAGTATATAATCCTTTTCATTCAATAGGATTATTTTCGGTTTTTGATGCAGATTTAATAAGCGTAGCCGACGTTTATACCGGAGGTTTCGGCGCTGAATATGGAGGCAGAATCTCATCTATTATGGATGTTAGCTATCGATATGGCAACACAAAAAATATTGCTGGCAAAGTCGATTTAAGCACTTTCGGAAGTAAAATAATGCTCGAGGGACCACTTATTAAAGAAGTTAACATAGATAAAGGTAGTGTATCTTTTGTATTATCTGCAAAAAACAGTTTTATCGACAGAACATCAAAAACATTGTACACAAACATTAATGAAGGTGATGGAATTCCATTCACATTCGCTGATTATTACGGCAAAGTATCTTTGAACGGTGCTGATGGAAATAGATTAGATGTATTTGGTTTCAACTTTAAAGATCAGGTAACATTCAAAACTATAAACAATTATCAATGGAATTCCTATGGCGGCGGCATGAAATTTACAGTTGTCCCTGGAAGTTCGCCAATGCTTTTAGAAGGCAAAGCATCTTATTCCGACTATAAAATTAATATGCTCGATGGTAGTGGATTAGATAGGTATAGCGATATTGGTGGATTTAATATGGGTTTAGATTTTACATATTTTCTAGGACAAAACCGATTGAAATATGGATTAGAAATAATGGGTTTTTCTACAGATTACTCTTATGTTAACGATTTAAAAAGATCAATATCTCAGAAAGAATCCACCACAGAAATTTCCGCATATTTTTCATCAAAATTTCTATTCGGAGAAATAAAATACAAAAGTATTAACACTAAACAAATAGATAAATTTAAAAGATTTATCATAGAACCAAGTTTCAGAATTCAATATTATGCCTCACTGCGTAATATTTCTTTTGAACCACGATTCTCAATGAAATACAATATCACAAATCTTTTCCGATTGAAATTAGCCACTGGAATTTATTCCCAAAACCTAATAAGCACGGCTTCCGACAGAGATGTAGTAAATTTATTCTCTGGCTTTATTTCTGGGCCTGAAAATCTTCAGACTGAATTTAATGGCAAAATATTAACCCATAAATTACAGAAAGCCAATCACTTAATCCTTGGCTTTGAATACGACATTTCACACAGATTAACTTTAAATGTGGAATCATATTATAAACAATTCACACAGCTAACTAATATCAATAGAAATAAAGTTTTTGATGATAGCCCTGCATACGTTGATAAGCCAGACGCGCTGAAAAAAGATTTTATTGTAGAAATTGGCGATGCTTATGGAGCAGATGTATCTCTAAAATATGAGTACAAAAGATTTTATGTTTGGTCTGTGTATTCGCTCGGCTATAATAACAGATTCGATGGATTACTTGAGTATACACCTCATTTCGATAGACGCCATAATGCAAATTTATTGATTACCTATGCTGCAGGAGATAAAAAACTTTGGGATTTGACAGCACGTTGGAATTTTGGTTCTGGGTTTCCATTTACTCCAACAGCTGGAAATTACGAGCTCATTAATTTTGGTGATGGTATTAATACTGACTATACCACTGCCAACGGTCAAGTTGGAATAGTTTACGGAGACATAAATTCTAAAAGATTACCGTCATATCACCGTCTCGATATTGCAATAAAAAGAAAGTTTTATATTTCTGAAACTACCATTTTGGAGATTAATTTTAGCATTACCAATATTTACAATCGTGATAATATTTTTTATATAGATAGAATTACAAACCAAAGAGTTGACCAATTGCCTTTCATGCCCTCGTTGGGAATGAATTTTACTTTTTAATTATGTGCGGTAGATATGTTTTAGTTCAGAAAGTTGAAATTCTGGAGCGACGCTTTAATGTAACAGTTCCATCAGATTTTGATTTTCAACCCTCATACAATATATCACCAGGCAAATTTGCGCCAGTAATCACTTGTGAAAATCCAAGGGAACTACAGCTTTTTCAATTTGGCATGAGTCCTTTTTGGGCAAAAAAGAAAATGTATCTTTTTAATGCCCGAGCCGAGGGCGACAGGAATAAAGATAACAATCCCCAATTTACCGGTGCAAAAGATATAATCAACAAACCCGCTTTTCGCAAGCCAATTCGTTCGCAAAGATGCTTGGTACTGGCAGATGCATTCATCGAAGGCACAACAAATGAAGGTCTGTCGAAATCTTTTTTGGTTTATCTGCAAAATAAAGAGAGACCTTTTGCCTTCGCTGGCATTTACGACAATTGGGTAGACGAAAGTACTGGAGAAGTATGCAATTCTTTTGCAATTATCACCACCGTTGCAAATGAATTGATGCAGAAAATTCCACATCACCGCTCTCCAATAATTCTTTCAAAATCAGCTGAAAGAAGATGGCTAAATCCAAAAGCTCATCTTAGCGAAATCACAAATTTGCTCCATCCCTATCCTTCCCATTTGATGAATGCATATCCTATATCAGATGAGATAAAAAACCCAAAATCTGATGGCAGAAATCTGATTATTCAAAAGGGATTGAAACTTCAACCCGAAATTCAAATTAAAACTTATAAGGAATTGAAATTAGAAGGTATGGGAAATCGAAATAAAAATACGATTGAAAATCGACATCCAGATATTGAAGATTAAAGATTTTTTCTTATTGTGTTAATATTTAAATTATTAGTAATATCTTTACCCTCAGCTGTATAGAGTTCGTTGATGAGAGTTGAATATCGCTCCACAACCTTCCCTCTAATAAGCTTCATGGTAGAATTTACCAATTTGTTTTCTTCACTAAAAGCCTCATCTACAATACCAATAGCAGCAGGCAGCCATCTGGAAGGGAACATCTTTGAATACTGACCGTCGAGAAAATATTTATCTACTTCTTCCTGAATAATTAGTGCTGTTAGGAGAGCCATTTTATCAGGTTCAGCTACAATTTGCCTTTTCGCAATTTCTGTTTTAATAGCAGAATAATTTGGATATAACAAAGCTATAGTATATGCATTCTGATCGTTATACAACATTATTTGATCTATAAATGGCGATTGCTCAACCATTGCTTCCTCAATTCCTTCAGGGCTATATTTCTCACCGTCATTTCCAATTAATAAACTTTTGAACCGGCCTAAAACATACAAAAAACCATCATTATCCATATAACCCATATCGCCAGTATGAAGCCAGCCATCAATCAAAGTTTCTTTTGTTGTGCTTTCATTTCGCCAATAACCTTTCATTACATTATCACCTTTTACCACAATTTCTCCTTTATTTCCTACTTCAAGAGATTTACCATTTTCGTCAATAATTCTTAACTCAAGATTATCAACGAGGAATCCAGAAGAGCCAAGTTTATGACGCAGAGGAGCATTTGACGAAATTATTGGAGAAGCTTCAGAGAGACCATATCCTTGATACATTGGGATGCCTATGGCATAAAAAAATCGCTGTAATTCGATGTCCAACAGAGCTCCTCCGCCGATGAAAAATTCAAGACGGCCACCAAAATTTTCTCGAATTTTGGCAAATAAAATCTTATCAAACAAAAATACTAATGGCTTAAGTAGAAACCTTAACCCTTTGCCTTTATCCCAGCCAATCCCATTATATTTATATGCTAAAGCCAAACCAGCTTTAAAAAGTTTCTGCACTATTGGACCTTTTTCTCTCACTCCATTCTCTATATTTTTTCTAAAATTTTTAGCCAAAGCAGGAACTGATAAAAGAAATGTTGGTTTAGTTTCCTTAATATTTTTTGGAATATTTTTTAAAGTCTCAATTAAAGTACTACCCAATTCTACCACTGACATTGATGCTCCATTGTCTATCAAAGTGTAGAGACCAACTGTATGAGCGAAGCTGTGATCCCATGGTAATATCAATAAGGAATTGTAATATACATACACGTTAATAAGAGATTTTGCTTGCTCCACATTTGCAGTGTAATTGCGATGCGACAACATTATACCTTTAGGATCAGCGGTAGTGCCAGATGTGTAGCTAATATTGGCGAGGTCGTTTTCAGATAAATTATTGGCAATTTCTAAAATTCTCTTTTCATCATTTTTTTCAAAATCGCTATTAATAATAGATTCATAGCTAATTTCCATACCACTAAGATTATTTTCGTTACCAATAACAATAACCTTTTCAATACTTTTTATTTGAGCAATAATTTCTCTAATTTTTCCTAATTGCCGCGAAGAAACAACTATATATTTGCATTCTGCATGATTTATTCTAAATTTCAATTCGCTTGATTCATTGAGTTTTACAGACAAAGGAACATTGATAATCCCAAGATAAAGCATTGCCAGCTCAGCAACTAACCACTCGGACCTGCCTTCTGAAAGAAGCGCAATGCGGTCTTCCTTGTCAACACCCAACTTTAAAAGCGCAGATGCAAATTTTAGAACCATTTCCCTAACTTCGCTATAAGTTTTCCCAACATATTTTCCATCTAATTTTTCGTAAATAAGATTATTTTTTGCGAATTTCTCAACGCTTCCTTCAAACATAGCAGGTATTGTCCTTTGTTTCTGGCTCATAATTTTAGTTTTGATTTAAGTTATTTATGCTAAGTGTTTTGTTCATAAGAGCGACAAAAATATTACATTTAAGTGAAATATTTCTAAAATTACAAATCGAAGATAAAATGAATTGCAGCAGATAAATATTGTCCTGAAACTTTAAAAGGTGCAGAGCTTGGCAATATTTTATTATCCATGTTTGACCAATAACCTTTAGATGTATCCCATAAATAACCATACTTTACTCCTATGCCAATAAATTTATATTTTAAAATTCCTTCAATTCCAAAGTCTAAAATAAATGCATTCTTATTAAAAATATCTGTTTGATTTCCACCAAAAATATCTTTGTTTGGAATCACTTTACTTTTACTTTCCGAAAAAATAAGTTTATTGTTGCTAATGCCAAACCCAATATTAGGTTTCATAAAAAAATACTTTGAGTTAAGAAAATTCCACCCATAATTCCAAGCAAAATTATAGCCTGAAAACGCTACTGTAATAGTATCAGTCGAATTATTTATTTTAATTTGAGGCAAGATAGAAACGTTTATATCAACACATAAATTTTTCAGAGAGTTTATTTGCATTCCAAATTGAACATAATCAGGTTGAAAGCTTATAGTAGAAAAATTATTTGCCAAGAGGAAATTGTTCAGATTATTATATTTATTGGAAAGCTTTTGCCATCCAGCGTAAATACTAAAAAAAGATTCTGTATTTTCGGTGCTGTTATCATTTATATCAGCATTATATTCAAGCTGCTCCGATTCATCAGCCATAGAATTTCCATTAAATATAATAAATTTATACATTTTATGAAAGTCTCCAAAAAACAGTGAATCATCATTTGTCATAATGGCTACAAATGTGTCTAATTCAGCTGCTTTGTTAAGAATCTTATTCATAACGCCATTTTCTGCAATTGTCTTTCTAAATGTCTCATCCTCTTTATAAAAATAAGCAAAAGAACATACCTTATTAACTAAGCTGCTGTCGGCGGAAGAATTTATTTTTGAAGCCAGAGGGTCAAAGTCGTACCAGTTGCATGCATGCTGCTGATGACTTGATGCTACATGGCATCGACCAAATTGTCCAAATATCTTTTCATTTGGATGTAATATATGATAATTCAAAAACTGATGATACATATAATTTTCTCGAAAAACATACTGCTGAGTTTGATTATTATATAGCTCATATAATCCCTGATCTTTAATCTCCAAAATTATCTTTTCAAAATTTTGAAAATTTTCACCCAAATATTCCTTATAATAAAATTTGTTCTTATCAAAATCTTCAACTATTGAATTTAGTGTTTGTGCAACGCTATAGGTTCGAGAAATATATTTTTCATCACTTCCAAATGATGAAGATCCTTTTGCTCGCATTCTTTGTTTATTTTCCAATAGATATTCATCAAGGAATCCCGATATACCTCTAAGTGCCTCAATATTAACTATAATTGTGTCGCTGGGATTTGTTTTAGGAAGTTGTAAACTTAATACTTTTGCTAGAAGGTCGCTAAATCTTTCAACATCAATTCCAACAACATGAATGCGCTGATCTAATGGAAGTGTGAGATTAAATTCTCTTAACTTTTTATAAAAATCGGAATATTCCTTAAAAGAGTAAATTCTTAAAATCTTTGCGTATGAAGTATCCTGTGAATTAATATAATTATCAACAAGCCAAGCTCTTGAAAAACCAAACTCCATAACCAGCGTGCGAACGCCAGCATTTTTATAAAGATATTTCAATAATTTGATTTCAGTTCTTGTGTTTGAAAATCTATATTCATGATTTTCACCTGCAAAAAAAATATTTGAACTTTTAACTAATGAATCAAAAATTGTGAACGTAGAATAATCATCATCATCAATAGCATTCAAAGAATTCATCATTACTTTGGAATAGTCAAGAGTATCTTCCTCATGCATTCCTTTTATTCTTTGGGCGGAAAGCTGCAAGTTGATAAAAAAAATAATTACTAAATAAATAATTTTCATAAAATAGATTTATCGCTAAATTAATAAAAATAACAAAAAAAGCAGCAATTAATTTCTCAATTGCTGCTTTCCAATTATTGCCAATTAAAATTTTACTTTACAATGTAAAAGTCAACCCTACGATTTACCCAATGAGTATTTTGAGAAAATATTTTACGTTTTCCTAAAGCTTCTTCTGCAAAATCTTTATTAGTAAATCCGAAGTCGGAAATCAAAGCTTTTTTAGCGGCAGCTACACGTCTTTTGCTCAAAGCGTCATTGTAAGCATCATTTCCTCTCTTATCGCAATTGCCAGAAATCATTATTTTAACACCAGGATGTGCTTTCATATATTGAGAAAGTCTAACAATTTCTAAATAATTTTCGCGGTCAATAATTGATTGGTCGAAAGGAAAATAGATTGAATTAAAAAACATTGGACCAGCAGCTGTATTGGCTCCAATATTACCAATATTACCAGCATTTTGGCTAAGCATTGTATCTAATTGTGGAATCGTAATTCCTTGGAAATTAACTAACTGACCTTTAGGTGTATTTGGCTCCAAATCTTTGGCATTTGGCACACTGTCTAAGTCGTCATCAGGCTGATTAACATCATTTTTAGCATCACAACAATCCTGAAGCGAAGTAACTTTATTCCCAAGATCTACTAAATTGTTTTCATTTGATTTAATAGTATCAAGCATTTTTTCAATAAATGGGTCAATTGGATTCCATTTCCATTCTTGTTGCTTAGACCCAAAGTAATAATTGAGTCCTAAAGTTACTGAGGAGTAATTATCCAATTCTGAAAGTACAATATCAACACCATCCAATTTGTCGGTAGGGGTATTGTTAAATTTTACCTCCATAGTAACATCTAAATGTTTTGCTATTTTATATGCCCCAGAAATACCTGCAGACCATAATCTTTCAACCTGCTTTTTTGTTTTATTTCCATTAAGGTCATATCCCACAACGTATTTGATATCATCGTTTGAGTTACGTGCTATTGTTCTATACATCATCCAACCGGCACCTGCAAAAAATGTCAAATTCCATCTTTTATTGTAAACATATGGAAAGACAATATTAGACATATTCATAATAAAATATGCCTGTATATCATTAATATTGGCGTGAAAATAAATATCTTGATTTGGCTTATTACCTTTAGCCCAAATTGAACCAATATTGAAATCTGCTCTCAAACCAAAATCTTGATTAAAATCCCAACCAATTTTTGGGGAAATTGATAAAGGAATTTTACCTTTCATGGATGACCCTGGGAAAAAAACATCGCTACTTACATCACCATAAAATTGGTGCAAACCACCATTTAAAGCAACGTAAAAATGATTGTAATTATCTACAATAGTTGTGTCTTTTACAGTTCTATATTCGGTGGATTGTGCATTGGAAATACTGAATGTGATTAAAAGTATTCCAAAAAGTAATATACTTTTCATATTTATTAATTTTATAATATTATTATTAATACCTTTGCAAATGTAATAATTAATCTAATTGCTGAACATTTAATTTTACTATTTATGAAAATATTTATCATTTTATTTGTAATGTCAATTTCATCAACTTTTTTATTTTCCCAAGATGCTAATTTAGACAAAAATTATCTTTGGAGAGTTGGAGTTCATAGTGGGAGCTCTTTGATTTGGGGCGATTTATCGGATAACAATAATCCGCTTTCTAAAATGTTCAGCAATGAATCTAAGCTCTCTTACGAGTTAGATTTCAACCGAAAATTATCTGAAGTTTTTTCGGTTGAAGGCTCATTTTTATTTGGAAAACTTACAGGTGTTAGAAGTATATGGTCCGATAAAAAAGATGCTGATTTAACTTTCTTAACGAAATTTTACGATTATAACATTGGAGTGAATGCTGATATAACTGCTCTATTTGGTGCAAAGCCAGATCGACTTATTTCAGTTTATATTTTAGGCGGAATAGGAATGACAAATTATAAGGCAGTAAAAAGCGTTGCAAGTACTGGTCAGACTTTAAACTCCGCTAATGGTCAAGCGCTAATAATACCCTGGGGCTGGGGAATGAGTTTTAATCTTACTCCTCGATTTAGCATATTTGCACAAAATACTTTTAGAAATACATTTGTTGATGATATTGATGCTCACATAGGAAGCGGCACCAAAGTTAACGACATTTATTCTTTTACCAGCGTTGGGGCTTCGTATTTGTTTGGATCTAAAAAGGATAAAAAACCTCAGTTAGAACTTGTACCTATTAATAATAATGACACAACAATAGCACAAGTTGAAGAATACATTCCTGTAAATGTGAGCACATCTGTTGATATACCAACGTATATAAAGCCAAATGAATTTAAAACTGTAAATGTGATATTAAATAAGGGGGACTTAAATTCTGCGGCAGAATTTAATCAAACATTTCCAGATGGATTTATTGTGGAAAATATTAAAAATAGCAATGGAGATTTTAGTTTTGAACAAGGAAAACTTGTATATAAATGGGCTAATTTACCTTCAGATACTCAAATTAGTATTGCTTACAAAATAAAAGCAGGAAACATTATTGGCGAATCATTTAATATTCCTGGAACTTTAGTATATAAGGAAAAAGGGAAAATTAATGTTAAGCAGTTTAAAAATCAAATATTAATTGAAAATATTGTTTCGGGAACTGATATAGTTGGAGTTCAAGATAAAATTGAAAATACTCCATCAAAAACAGACAAATCTGGAATATTCTACGCAGTTCAAGTTGCTGCTGTTTATGGCGGCAAAATGAATCCAGCTGCAATTCAAAAACAATACAAATTGAACGACCTTGTAAGCGAGAGTGAATATAAAGGATACAATAATTACACAATTGGAAATTATTCTGATTATTCTTCAGCAGAGGAAAGAATAAATGGCACTAAAGTCAATGGAGCTTATGTGGTTGTATTTAAAGACGGCAAATATCTTCCTCATTTATACGATGTTAACCAAGATATTATGGATAAAACTCCATTTAATGAAAATGGTTTAACTTACAAAGTTCAAATATCTGCATCTAATAATAGGCCCTATCCTATAATAAAACTTGCAAATAAGTTAAAAGTAAATGCTAATGAAATTTACGAAGAAAAAGTAAATATATGGTATCAATATAGTTTTGGGAAATTCAACAGCTTGTCGGATGCAAAGACTTATGTGGCAAAAGCAAAAGCTCTTGGCATTAGTGATGCATTTGTGGTTATATTTGAAAACGGTAAACGTATAAAATAATAAAAACTCAGAAAATTAATAAGCAATTATGGCTTTTCTTCTATAGAGTCAACATTTAAATAATTTATGTTGAGAGTATTAGTATTTAGTATATTTTTATTTTTTATTAACCAACAATTTTTATATTTGCAAATTATTTGAAATAATATTAAACTATCAATCATGAGAAACTTTAAAACTTTATTGGCAATAGTAATGGCAGTAGTAATTTCGAGCTGCGTATCTACAAAATTGCCTGACTCTTATCAAGTTGACCCCAACCCACTTGTAAATAATGGAGGAACTGTTAATGTGAAAGTCTCTGGCACTATTCCAGCCAAATCATTTCACAAAAAAGCCATTGTAGAATTTCAACCATTTTTAAAATACAACGGCGGTAGTTTAAACCTAAAACCATTGACTCTTAAGGGTGAAGCAGCTTTAGGTGAAGGTACAGTAATAGCAACCAAAACAGGTGGTTCAATTACTTATACTGATAATTTTCAATATATTCCAGAAATGCAAGTTTCTGAATTATGGGTTAAAATTAAAATTAAAAAAGGAAGTAAAGAGATTACTCTTGACGATGTTAAGCTTGCAAATGGAATTATTATTACAAGCACAAGAGTTGGCAGAGGCGAAAATGTTCAAATAGCTGCCGATGAATATCAAAAAGAAACTTATGCTTCAAAAAGTGCAAACATTTATTTTGCTTACAATGAATCAAAACTTGATTGGAAATTAAAACTTAATAAAACTAATGCCGATGCTTATTCCACATTAAAAAGTTTTGTTGCCTTAGGATGGAAAATCAAAGGTATCAACATTGACGCATGGGCTTCTCCAGAAGGTGAGCTAACAGCCAATCAACAACTCTCTGAGGAACGTGGGGCTACTGGCAAAATAGCATTTGTAACTGACTTAAAAGCTATGAATAAATCTAAAAATGTTGATGCTTCTAATGAACCTCAATATACTGTTAACGCTAAAGGTGCTGACTTTGACGGTTTTATGAAAGCATTACAGGCATCAAATATTACTGAAAAAGATAAAATTGCTAATGTAATTAAATCCCAAAATACAAGAGAACAAAGAGAACAACAAATTCGCAATATGACTGTAATTTATCAGGATGTTGAAAATATGTTGTCTGTTCTTCGCCGTTCAGAAATTACAGTAACTTGTTTTGAGCCAAAATTTACCGACGAACAAATTGCTGCTTATGCGATTTCAAATGCTGATACTTTAAAAAATAACGAATTACTTTATGCAGCTACTCTTACTTCTGATATTAATAATCAAAGAGCAATTTATACAACGACAACTCAATTATTTCCAAATGACTGGAGAGCATGGAATAATCTCGCAGCTGTAAATATCAAATCAGGCAACATTGATGATGCAGCAACCTCACTTGGAAAAGCTAATGAACTTAATCCTAATAATGGTTTGGTTTCTAATAATTTAGGCGTTATCTCCGCTTGGAAAAAAGATTATAAAGCAGCTGAAAATTATTATAAAGATGCTTCTGCACAAGGAGTTAATGTTAGTTACAACATGGGTGTAATAAAGATGATCAATGGAGATTATGCTGGCGCTCAATCTGCTTTCTCAAGCAAAAAATGCGATTATAACTTAGCTCTTTCTCAATTAGCCAATGGCAACGCTGCTGAAGCATCAAAAACACTCGACTGTGCTGAAAAATCAGCTGAAGTTTATTATTTATATGCTGTAATTGGCGCTCGTACCAACAATTCAAATATGCTTTATGATAATCTTAAAAAAGCTGTTGACGCAGTTCCTGCTTATAAAGAAGAAGCTACAAAAGACCTTGAATTTTTCAATTTTAAAGATAAATCTGAATTTCAAGCTATTGTAAAATAATATTTCGAAAGACATTAAACAAAAAAGGAGACTAAATTAGTCTCCTTTTTTTGTTTCACAGTGTAACTCTATGAATACCTATATCATAATCTTGCATAATAATTTCTTTGATTCGAAAATAATCTTCTCTCCTATTCACAAAATCTAAAAAATTTGTATCTATAATTAATATTCGCAAATTTGATTGCTGCCTAATAAAATCAAAATAACTTTCTTGTATCGATTGCAAATAATCATCAGAAATTGCAAGTTCATAATCTCTTCCTCTTTTTTTAATATTCTCTTGAAGATTCTTAATATTCACATGCAAATAAACAAATAAATCTGGCTTTGGAATGCTAAGATGAATTATCTCAAAAAGTTTTTGATATAATACATATTCATCTTCTTGTAAAGTTTTACGTGCAAAGATTAATGATTTCGAAACTATATAATCCGAAATTGTAAACGATTTAAATAAATCACGGTTTGAAATAGAATCTTTTAGCTGCTGAAATCGTTGAGCTAAAAATGAAAGTTCCAAAGGGAAAGCATATCTTTCAGGCTCACTATAAAATTTTGGTAAAAAAGAATTATCTTCAAATTCCTCAAGAATCATTTTGGCATCGCAATCATTGGCGAGTAAATTTACCAGAGAAGTTTTGCCAGCTCCAATATTTCCTTCTATAGATATATATTTATATGGATAATCTTTCACTGTATAAATGTAATTTTTCCTTTATCGTTACAAATTTCCAATAGTTCTCCTATTGACTTTTGAATAACTGGATGAATAAAATCTTTCATTATTTCGTGCAATGGAAATAAAACAAACCTTCTGTCTTGCATCAACTTATGAGGTATTGTCAGCTTATCATTATTAATAATTTCGGAATTAAAGAATAAAATATCTATATCCATTGTGCGCGAAATCCATTTGTTAGAATCCCTTATTCGTCCCAATATGTCTTCAATATTCTGCAACTTATTAATAGTTTCAAAAGGGTTTAATTCACTTTCTATAACAATTACCTGATTAAAAAAAATTTCTGTGCTAATAAAACCCCAAGGTTCAGAGCCATAAATAGAGGATTTTTGGATTACCCTTCCCAACATATTTTCAATCATCAACCGAGCTTTAGACAAATTTTCAAGTTTATTTCCTAAATTACCTCCCAACAATAAAACTATTGTATTCATAATGTTTTAATAGTGTACAAAAGTAATATTTAATCTAAATAATAAAAAGTTTAATAAAATAATGCAATAAATTATTATAAGTGATAAGCACCTAAAGACATTATTTATACTTGTTTTTAGGCAAATAAACATTCAGAAATAGCCAAGAAAAATCTATAAAATAACAATCATAATTTACATAATTTTGAAAATTAAATTTTTTCTCTTTTACAACCTAAAAACATGATATTATGAAAAGCTTTTTCAAATACACTTTTGCCTCAGTTTTAGGCACTTTCATTACTTTAGCAATTATTTTCTTTTTATTCTTAGGCATAGCTCTATCGGTATCTGAAAAAGAACCAGTAACCGTCAAAAGCAATTCTATCTTAAAAATAAGTCTTTCAAAGCCAATAACCGAACGTGAACCAATAAATCCATTAAGCGAATTTGGTTTGGGAGATAATAATTATATTCAAGGACTGAACTCTGTTTTGGCGAGCATCAAACAAGCTAAAGAGGATCCAAATATCAAAGGAATTTATCTTGATGCTGGAATTATCGCTGGAGGAGGATTAGCCACTTTAGAAGAAATAAGAAATGCATTATTAGATTTCAAAAAGTCAGGAAAATTTATTATTTCTTATGCCGAAAACTACAGTCAAAAAGCATATTATGTAGCCTCTGTCTCCGATAAAATTTATATTAACCCAATGGGAATAATTGATTTTAAAGGACTTTATGCACAGATTGCATTCTTTAAAAATGCCCTGGATAAATTGGATATTCAGATGCAAATAATAAGAGGCCCTGGAAATAAATTTAAATCTGCCGTTGAACCATTCATTTTAGACCGCATGAGTGAAGCAAACAAAGAACAGACTTCTGTATTTTTAAGTTCGTTATGGGAAAATATGCTAACGAATATTTCGAAAAGCAGGAATATCAGTGTAAAAAAGCTTCAACAAATTGCAGATAATTTAACAACTTATGATACCGATGCAGCATTCAAAAACGGTATTGTGGATGGCCTTAAATATTTGAATGAAGTAAATGAAGAATTAAAAATTTTAACCAAAACGCCTAAAAATAAAGAGCTAACTTTTATAAATATTGGCGAATATCAACAAACATTAAAAATACAAAACAGGAAATCTAAGAATAAAATTGCATTAATTTATGCATCAGGCGAAATAGTTTCGGGCGAAGGCGATGATGAAACTATAGGTAGTGACCGTTTGGCAGCTGCCATTAGCGATGCGCGAAAAGACATCAGTATAAAAGCTATTGTACTAAGAGTTAACAGCCCTGGAGGAAGTGCTCTTGCCTCCGAAATAATTTATCATGAACTTATTCTTGCCAAAGCAGTAAAACCAGTAGTAATTTCAATGGGTGATTATGCAGCATCTGGAGGTTATTACATATCTTGCATGGCAAATAAAATCTTTGCTCAACCCAATACTATAACTGGTTCTATCGGTGTATTTGGTATGATTCCTAACATCAAGAATTTTGTGAATAATAAGTTGGGAATAACTTTCGATGGTGTAAAAACTGGCGAAAATGCTGACATGTCTTCCATAGTTAAACCATTATCTGAATTTCAAACTGAAACAATACGCAATGCTATAGATCACATTTACAATACTTTTATTGGTCATGTAGCTGATGGAAGAAATTTGTCTAAGAATATTGTTGATAGTATGGCGCAAGGAAGGGTTTGGAGTGGAACAGATGCCAAAAAGCTGGGATTAGTTGATGAGTTAGGAAATATTGATAATGCAATAGCAATGGCTGCAAAATTAGCCAAACTTGAAAATTATAGAATTACAGAATTACCAAAACAAAAGACTATAATTGAAGAGATTTTAAGAAATTTAAATAGTCAAACTTCGGCAATATTATATCTGAAAAATAATTTTGGCGTGTATGGGCAATATATCAATTACCTTAAAACTATCGATCAAAAAGATAATTATCAAGCACGAATTCCTTACATAATTGATATTCAATAATATTTTATAATTTTATCTTTGGCTGATGAATAAGAAAGAACTTAGGAATCACATCAAAATTCTTGGAAGAAATTATACTATCGAAGATTTAAATGTTAAATCTAAGCAGATCTTTAAGAATGTAGAGAAAGAATTATGTTTCACAGAGTCTAAAGTTGTCATGCTTTTTTGGTCGATGGCTGATGAGGTAAATACACATGAGTTCATTCAAAAGTGGCATACTCAAAAAACCATACTTTTACCTGTAATTCAAAATGATATTCTTGAAATCAAAAAATTTACTGGAATAGAAAATATGTTTATGGAAAGCAGATTTGGCATATTTCAACCTGCTGGCGATACTTATGAAAACCTACATGAAATTGATTTAATAATAGTTCCTGGTCAAGCATTCGACTATCAAAAGAACCGCATTGGAAGAGGTAAAGGCTACTACGACAAACTATTAGAAAGAAATAATTTTACAAAAGCTGGAATATGTTTCGACTTTCAAATAGTCGATAAAGTGCCTACTGAGAATTTTGATATAAAAATGGATTTAGTAATTTCTGAAGAAGTTGTGATTAAATGAAAGCCCCAAAATTGCTAAATTATTACAAATCATCAAATCAATCTCAATCTTCTATAGCATCCAATATTAATTTTACAAATCTGTTATAGTCAAATTCGCCATGTTTAGAAAGTCCCATGCGCACTATTACCAAATGTTTTGAAGGTACAATATAAATTCTTTGACCATTGAAACCGTCACAGTAATAGATATCCTTTGGAGCATCAGGCAATTCTTTACCCGACTTATTTAACCAAAATTCCGCACCATATTCGCCGCCAGAATTTGGTGCTTCTTTTCTAGTAAAATCCACCCAGCCTTTTGGCAAAATTGTATCCTTTCCCCAAATTCCATTATTTAAATATAATAACCCAAAGCGTGCATAATCTCGTGGCGTAGCTTGAATATATGAAGATGCCACAAAAGTTCCAGAAGCATCAGTCTCCATGATAGCGCTTCTCATTCCAATTTTATTAAACAGAGCATTCCTTGGATAATTCCAATAAACTTGGTCATTATTTATTGTTCGCCGTATGATGAGTGAAATAATATTTGGAGAACCCGAAGAATAATACCAAACTGAATCTGGCGGATAAATGCTTGGACTTGAAATCGCATATTTCCCTACATCAGCTTTTTGGTACAACATAACTGTTGCATCAGAAATATCGCCATAGTCTTCGACCCATTTCAGCCCGCTCGACATATTTAATAGACTCCGTAAAGTGATATTTTTCCTTTTATCATTTCTCCACTCAGCCACAGCTGCTTTACTATTTATGTCCAACTTGCCAGATTTTACTAATGTTCCAACTAATGCACTGGTAATAGATTTTGCCATCGACCATCCTAAAATTCTACTGTCCTTATTAAATCCATCAGCATATTTTTCAAATAGCATTAAGGTGTCGTATAATACTATTACTGCCCTAGTTTTTCCTTGGTTAAATGCGGAATCTATTGCTGCGCTCAATTTCTTGATATTGACTTTTTTTACCACATTATTACGCAATTTATCACCATAAGGCCAATAAATATTGCTGGATTCAATCGGAATTGGTTTCACCAAAGATTTCATTGAGAGAGCATAATCTTCGCTTCCATCAGCAATTAAAGCACAACCCAAACCTTCTCTATATACAGCTTTTTGCTTTGCAAAACCCAAAAAACTTGTATAAACCGCCTTTTCAACAGTATCAATTCTTATTGAAGATAAAGGAATTAGTGAAAAATTAATATCATTTTCTTTAACACTTTTAAAATCACGATGATCAATAAATAAAGCTGAGGCAACCTCTTTGGCAGCATAACCTGTAAAAATTGGTGCTCTATCGATGAGATATTTAAAGCCAATGCCTACGCCAAGCACAACTATTACAACAATAATCCATAGAATCTTTTTCATAATAAATTGATTTAGTATAATACTCCCCAAAAATAGGACATAAAGTTAAATAAGTAAATAGTATTTTTAAAAATTTAAAATTATGTCAAAAACACGAAGAAAATTTAGTAAAGAATTTAAGGCTAAAGTTGTATTGGAGGCC
>Ga0210044_10004737_pt1 | contig 18832 bp, 21 predicted proteins | sample CryGey13umfilter_2_FD_183959 | JGI IMG/M metagenome (GOLD analysis project Ga0210044, IMG submission 183959) | Groundwater microbial communities from aquifer in Utah, USA - Crystal Geyser 4/9/14 3 um filter (SPAdes) (version 2) | ecosystem: Environmental > Aquatic > Deep subsurface >... | reverse complement strand
ATATACACCTGAATTGAAAACAGGAGTTAAAGTAAAAGCATAAACTTCATCTCGTCTATACCCCTTATATAATGCACAAGTCATAGGATTTTTATACCCATTATCACTAGGAGAAGAACTTATTACATTAACATCTTGCTTAAAAATATCTCCTTCTAAATTAAGTGATTGAATGAAATTAATAGATTCATTATATGGAATTTCTTTTACAATATATTTTGAGACTATTCTTGAAGCTACCCTAAACCAATCTATATTTATTTTCTCAGCTTCTTTTAAAGCACCCAATAATAATATTCCATCTTTCTGGGTTACATACTTAAAACTATTGTAAGATATACCAGAAATAATAAACTCCTCTAAACTTAAAGAACCACTATGTTCAGATTCTCCACGATAAGTAACATTAATTATACTTTTACCATTAATAGGGATTAAACTTGTATAATTAAGCTTAGGAGTATTTGCTATTCCAACATAAGTAAGTACACCAAGTTCTATATATTTAAAAGTTGTATCTACATTAGATATAGATAATTCAATTGATTTAGTAGTTCTAGTTTGTGGAGAATCCCCAACTATAGCATCTCTTTCACTTTTTGTGGATATTTGAACAATAGGAATAACAGGGGATACTATACCAAATGAAGTTTTAGCTAGTGAATCTGTAACTAATCTAGCTGCTATTTGATAAACTCCACTAAGTAATTCCCCATTTTGAGATTCTCCTACATAGTTTGTTTGAGGTAATTCATATTCTAAGAATAATTTTGTAGCTTTATCAAACTCCACAGTATTATACTGAGAATACTTATCAGTGTAATTACTACCTAAATTAATTCTTCTAGCTCCTTTATAAGTTGAAAAGTATATAATATTTTCTCCAGCCCAATTTTTTCTCCCCTCTACTTGTATTAATTTACTATTATCCGTTTCAGCGCCATCTCCTTCTAAGCCTAATACATCAGGTTGTCTAAAATTTACTAAAGTTTCCCATGTATCAGTACTATCTAAAGAACCTATAATACTAAGTCCATATTCATTTAAAGCTAATATAATTAGAAGGTCGTCTATAACACAAGAACCTCTATATTTATAAGTAGGTTGCACACTAGTTAATCTTTTATTACCTTCCTCAGTTCTTTTACCTCCACCACTAAAACGCATATTTTCAGCATCTCTATAATATCCTTCAGGAGTATTTATAGGGTCTGAACTAGTATGTATTCCTTTAGTAAAATTTACATTTATCATTACTTAAATTTATCTCTATCAAGAGTATTTATATTATTCATTTGTACAAAGTTAGTTTCATACTCATTTTTAAGGGGATTTAATCTAACAAAGTTTTGATACATAGTATTTACTTGTGCAAGACTTAATGAATTTAATGCAGCTCTTGCAGAACTACACCTCCATTGCCATTCACTTTCAGCTAAAGAATAATTAACTGTTTTAATCTCTCCTTGTAGTATTAAAATAACAACCATATACCACATAATAGCAGCTCTCACTGAAGCATCATCAGGTACTAAGGGGTAACCCCTGGAATCTATGGGCATAGCTTGATATTGTAAAGTAACAAGACTATTATCAGGTAAATCTATAGTTATGAAAGTTCCTTGTTCTTTATACTTAACTGTATGAGGTAACACATCCATTATATGCTGACAATCAGGGGGTAATTTAACTAACTTACTCACTACTGGTAATTCTACAGTAACCTCTGCAAATATTTTTTGAGCTCCTATAAGTTTTAAAGCCTCTGCAATATCTTCTACTAAAGCATCTACATCATACTGCCATTCTTGTAATTTAAATGTTCGTAATAATCTATCAATTACTACTTCTACTGTATCATAGTTCATAATTTAAAAATTGTTTTTGCATATACACTTTTTTGTGCACCTACATTTGTTGTTGCTATAACTCTTTCCATATACCTTCTATGTTCCCCTGGAGTATTCATAACACCAGCAAGAGCTCTAGATAAATTTCTATGAGGTCTAAATTCCCATCCTTTTAAAGCGTAAGAAGCATAATGGCTTTTCCAAAATATCCTAGCTCCAAAGAACCCTGAGTGTACATTTGATTTATACACTTTTTTCTTTTGAATCTTTGATTCTTTATAATCTACATATCTTTTTTTTATTTTTTTTACAACTAGTAAAGAAGACATCCTTTTTGGTAATTGTACTGTTTTTCCCTCTAATAAATAATTACATACTGTTGTGCCCCACTCGACAAGTACTTGTTGAAATTCTTTATAAGAAACAGGATTTTTATAATTATGCTTTACATACTCTTTATATAAAGCAGGGGTACCCATGGCATATATATTAACTACACACATTATTCCTCAGAATTAGTATTAGAGTTATTAGCTAAACCTTTTAAAGTTTCTAAAAAATCATTACTCTTATTACGTTTATTTTGTTCAGAGTTTATTGCTTGTGCAGCAGTATCCCCAAATCCAAGTGTACCACTCATAGCTATTTGATATACCGTTTTTACATCATTTAACGACAATGGGTATTCAAAATTAAATGGGTCTAAGGGATTGTAGGTTTTATTAAGTATTTCAACTTTATAAGGTTCTGCAACTACACCCCTAACTCTTATAAGTCTGTTACTCAAAGCACTATTATTGATTATATATATAGCCTTATTAAAATAGCACCACTTAGGGCTAAAAGCTGTATATTTTCGATATAAAATTGTTCTAAGCTCAGAATAGTTAGTTCTTGTATATAATATACTTGCATCAGTAGTACCAACTGTAAATATACCATTTCCTTGAATATAAGATATAAAAGGAGGTGTTTCTACTTTAAGAATAACTCTTTTTCCTACTGTTCCTAAATCCGTTGTAGGAGCAGCTATAGGTTTAACATCTACATTTTGTGCCATAATATCTATACTACTATGGCTGTTCATTTTTTGTGATGCTAAGGTAGCCCTAGCTTCATCAAGCATAAACATAAGATGTTGGTCAGTAGTAGTGTTCAATAAACTGCCCGTTTCCGCTAAAGCAGTTTTAAGATTATAAATCAATTCCTTAGCTTTCATCTTGTAAAGGTATAAAAAAAGTCTGACTAATATGCCAGACTTTTTAAATATAAATAAGATTTTTTTAGCCTGCTACAGTAACTGGGACAATATTTGCTACTGAAAGGTCTGTTAAAATATTAGCTAAAGATGCACCATCACCACAAATCATGGCTCCAACAGGGGCTGGATATAATGATTGCATATCTCCTTCAATATAATCATCAGCATTAATAATCAAAGTTGCATAAGTTTCTCCTGAAACAACGTCACTTTGATATTTCTTAGTATCCAAAGCTAAACGTCTATCAGAGTAACCTCTACGACCCATAGCTTGTTCTTCTAACCAAGCAATTTTAGCTGCAGTTCCTTGTCCTAAATTAGGAGCCACTGTTTGTGCAGTAACGTACACACCTAAAGTAGTATCATCTGGAACACCTAATTCAAAAACAACACTTTCAGGTCTATCAATATGATTATATTGACTAGTAGTTAAAAGTGTAATAGCTGAAAAAGTAATTACATTTACAGCAGCTACTACAGATACAAATAAAAAGACCTGTTTGTTAAACTCAGCAGCAATAGCAGCAGCCCAAGTAGTAGTATTAGCTATATTAGCTGTTGTAGCTACCACAGATACAATAGTTTGTTTCATTTGATTAGGAATGATACTTAAATTATCATGATAGGTAACTTTAAAAATAACTGTTTTTCCTGCTGCAGGAACAGCATCTACCGTAAGAGTTCTTACTTGAGCTACTGGAGCAACATAAGGGTTTAAAACAGCACTAGATATTTTATTTACAGGAATAGGACCAGCAAATATAGGCGCACCCAAAGAATCCATACCTCTAGCAAATCCAATATTTACACTGGTTGCTTTGATATCTGTTTGAGTATCCCAATCAAATGCAATAACTTGGCCTGAAGTTAATGCTGTGGGGGCAATAGGTGCAATAGCTGTATTAGCTGTTGCTGTTCCGATAAGAACTTTTGATACATAATTACGCATGATACAAAATTTTTAATTAAACATTTATTAAGATTTAGATACAGCAGGCTGGCTTTGCAACCTTCGACTCTCTAAGTTTTCTAATATTAACGTTACAGTAGTATCTTCTAGTTCTTCCATAAAAGGAAAATCTAGTGTAGATTCTTCTGTAATTTCACTTGGGTATTGTAAAAATTCATACTTAGTTTTAATACAACTAAAACTAGGTGCATCAAAAACAATCTTATTACTCATTAGCCTGTAAGCAGGATTATCAGGAAAAGACTGAGTAAAAGGATTTCCTTGTACATCTTTAATTTCATTTGTGTCAGTTTCCCTAGCTGATACCCAGTCAGCATAAGTAGTTCCAGACATAGTAGTAGTAACATATACTGATACCCCTTTAATTTTAAGAATATTAGATGGCAAAGCCACTTGATTATTTGTTAAAGGTATTTCTGGAGATTGTTTTACTATATTACCACTATAAGCATATAATACTCCTTTATCTGTAGTTCTTCCATAAGAACCTACATCAAAAGTTAAAATTAATTTTTTTAAAGCCTCTCTAGCAAAAAATAATATTTCCTCTGTTCTAACATCACTATTAAAACTAGAATCTATTCTATCTAACTTTACTTTTACAAAAGTGCTAAATTCAGCTCCTGTCATTATTGTTTAATTTTACTTGCTTTAAATGCTTTTTGAATTAGTTCAAGGTCACCAGATAATTTTGCTTGAAGAATAGCTTGTAAAGTATTATCCTTTGCAATATTACTTGCTGCATTTTCTTTATCATAACCTATGGCAATTTCTCCATGCATAATACCTTTTTCACCTATAGATAAAACTCCTCTACTCAAACATTTCGCAACTAATGATTTATATATTAAATAATCATCTTCTGCATAATCTAAGAATTTCTGAGGGTTATTCTCTATTTTTTCATCAATTTTATTTTCAATACTATTTACATTAGCAGCATCAGCTATTTCGCCATATATTGCAAGTAAATGTATTTTTGTTTCTAAATCTAGTTTATCAGATAAAGCATAAGCTTTTTTAAGCACCTTTCTTTCTGTAACTTTTATAGTAGCTTCTTGTTCTTCAGAATATAATACAAACTCCACTTGAGAACTATCATATACATCTTTTAACCCAATAGCTACACTACTTTGTGCACTTAAAAATAAGTACTTTAGTAAATCATAATTATCATTTAAGTTTAATATAATAGCATCTGGGCCTAAATTTACTTTATAAGTAAGCCAGTAAGGACTAGTTTGTTTTAAAGTTCCAGGTTCTAAATCTAAAAGTTCTTCCATAAAAACTCTAGTTCCCTTTATAACTTCTCCACTAGGGTTGGTAATATTCTCTGTTAACCCTGTTACGGGTAAGCCATTATTATCAACACTAGGTCCTATACCTGTTACAGTACCTGCATATTTTTTCAGTTTAATTAAATTATCACTGTAAATCTGCTTAAAAATTACAGACTTGTTTCTGTTAAACCCATTTAAATTTGTTATCATAATTTATAATCTTTTGTTGTTATTTTTCAGTTAAAATTTTTGTTGTTGTCAGGAGGAGTTATACCTCCTCCTTACTGACAACAAAAGATACCTTTATACTTTTTTGTACTCAGGTAATTTCATTAATTAAGTCTTTTAATCATTTCACCACAAGACGTTGGGTCTTGCAATTGAATACCAACCTCTGCAAGTAAATGAACTTCATAACCATCAAGTCCGTTAGAACGCATTACTGAAGTAGAGTTAGCTACTTCTCCAAATGGAGTTGTAGAACCTGCAACATACCACATTGCATTTTCACTGTTCTTTTTAGCTACTTTACGAATGTTAGCTGTGCCTTTTATAGTTCCAAAATTTAAAATTGTAAATCTATAAGACTCTAAAGGTTTATTAGTGACAGGGTCTAAAGTTCTATTGTGAACTTTATCATCATAAATATCAAATTCTTTCACAGTTAAACTAACACCATTTAAAAATTCAACAGTTTTAAAGTGACCTGTAAAAGTTAAACTATCTCCAGTACCTGTAATAAAAGTTCCAGAATTAGTAATAGTAATACCTAAATCTTTTTGACGAGCCAAAACAGCATTATTAAATTCTCTAATACCCATTTTACCTGTCAAAGCTACAAAGTTATAATTACCACCCCAACGACTTGCATTATAAGAAAGTTCTAGTAAGAACTCATCCATAATATCATAAGTAAGTTTAGTGTAATAAATTCTATTTGCAGGAGAGATTTGCTGTCTAAGACCAGCTCCAGTATATACTGGACGGTGAGTAGCTCCTTGTAAACGTACTTCTCCTTGTGGGTCTTTATTATATACACTATAAATATAAGAACGTTCAATTTCTTTATACCACTGTGCCATAGCAGTCCATTCTGCCAGTTTGGTCCATAATTTAGTTGACATACCGTCTTCAGAGAATAATTCAATAACCATTACATCTGTTGCAGCAGAACGAGATACAGCATAATGTTTTCTTAATGTTGTAAGTTGATTCTTTAAAGTCATAGGAGCAACAAAATCAGTGCTACCACCCTTCAAAGAAAATTCTTCAACAGTAGAATAATCTTTAGACATACGAGCTCCAGCTGCTAATTGACTAGCATCTAAAAATTTCTTAGGGTCTGGGTCAGTAAGCTGACCAGTATAAATATAGTCTATTCCATTAAATTGTACTGCTGATACACGTACTGATGTTCTATTATCAGTAACTAAATTATCAGATACTTGGAATATGCCTTCTTCCATTTTCCAACGAAAAGAACTACCAGCAAGACCTACATTACCAGCCTGTAAAGCTCCTGTAATAACAATAGCTCTTTCAGTTTGTCCATGTAATTCCCAGGTATATTCTCTATTAGAAATAAATCTGGTGTTACCCAACCCTCCAGTTAACATAGAGAGCACGGTTTCATTTTGTGTGCCAAAAGCGTAAGCAAGTACAGAGTCCATTTTTTCTGGCTCAGTTAAATAAGCTTGAGATAAATGGTCTGACTCGGTCATACCGCTAGGCAATGCGCGTAATTTGTGCAATTGTAAAGGTGATACATCTGTTTGAAACATAATACTTTAATTTTAATCTTCAATTACTATCTTTTGTTGTCCGAATATACTTGGGAATACAATAGAACCTTTAGCGGCATTAGTTTTAGTTTTAATAACTGCACTACCGTTAGCATTCTTAATATTTGTATCCGTATATCGCATCAACTTCTTTTTTCTTTCTTTTGTAAGCGTATCTGCTACATGTTTTTCTAAATCTGCTTTTGTATAATTAACGTAGTCTAAGAATGCAATTGTCATTCTTCTTTCTTCGTTGCTCATATTTTCTTGCAGTTGTGTTTTTCCTGTTCTAGGATTTATGTCAAACAAATAAGCTTTAAATTTTTTTCTTTTTTCTTCATCTAATTTAAATCCTGCAATTTCTTGTGCAGAATCAATCATTTTATGTATATTATCTATCTCTTTTCTCTGAGCTTGCTCAATTCTTTGTTCCTCTAATTTTCTAGCTTCTACTTTTTGAGAGGCATTAGTAGTATAATTTTTTTGTAATGCTGCTAAAGCTACCTCTGCTTTTCTATCTAATTTACCAGAACTTATAGCTACTGCTAGTTCCTCTTCACTATCTTCTTCATCTAGCCCTATTAAAGTATGATAAGCTTTTATAACTCTTTCTTTATCTTCATCCGAGTTCATCTCAGTTTCAGTCCAGTCTTCTTCTTCATCTTCATCTTCTGTAGAAATTACCCTTTTTGATAATTCTTCAGCTACTTTTTTCCTAATAGTAGAAGCTACTGCATCTGCTAATCCTTTAGGACTAGCTTCAAACTCTTCGTCTTCAGTTGATTCTAAAATTCCTTCTTCTAATAAAATAGTATAAGCCTTACTTACATCCCCCTCTGTAAATTCATACTCCTCTTCAGATGTATTTTCTTTACTTTCAGGAACTTTTACTTTTTCCTGTTTAGTTGAAGTAGGTAAATCTTCCCCATTATCTACATTAGTAGTAGTATCTTCTTCTTCTGTATTTTTCAAAGAACTTAAAGAACTTGCGTCTTTATTTTTCTCCTCCCAGTTTTCTGGTGCTGGGGTTATGCTAGATTCATTAACTTCTAAATCTCCCCAAATGCTTGCAAATTTTGCCATAGTATAACTTTTGTTGTTGCTGTAAAGGTATAATAAAATTATGTATCAAAACAAATTTTATTATACTTTTTTTTATTTGTTTGATTTTTTACTATTAAGGGCCTCTTTTTTAATGCCCAATTCTTTTTCTTTAATATCTAAACTTCTACTAGATTCAATTGCTCTATTCTCTTCTTTAAGCTTATCTAAGTTTAATTTTTCACCTTCCATAGATAATTTAGTAAAAGTAGAAGCCATTTGTATATCACTATCATTACTTGGTTGTACCTTAGCCGCTACATCCATCTTTTTAATTAAAATATCTTTTTGAATTTTTGCATTTTCTATTTCTAATTCTTGTGCTCTATCTAATTCTCTGTTCTTATTTTCAGCATCTATACTAGCTTGAGCTTGGTCAGCTAAAGACTGTGCTTGTTGAGAAGCAGCTTCTTCTGCTCTAGTTTGAGCAGCTTCTAATGAACTTCTAATAGCAGACATAGAATCTTTACTTATTACATTAGCTACATCAGTTAAACTAGCCTTACCTTGTTGTACAGCTGCATTTAATAATTGTTCCATTGTATCTTTATTCTTTCTATCTTCAAATGAATTAGTTACAAATACACCCATTTGACTACCATTTAGTTTATCTCCATCTACTACTAAAGAGGCTATTTCAAAATCATCTAGTATTAGCTCCATCTCAGCTCCATCTATATAAGCTAATTTTGCTAGTTCTAGTAACTCTGTTAATACAGCTTCTTTACATAAATCATGAAAATAAAATAAAGGCTTAGTAACATTAGTACTTCTAGCTATAGCTGTTTGAGCTCCTGTAGCTGTTTCTTCACTAGCTATACTACCCATACGTTGAGGGGATACTCCCATAATATTTTCTACTAGTTCTTCTAATTTATTTAGAACTGACATATATTGGCCCACTACTTGAGACAAAGTCATATCAATTGCATTAAACTGATTAAAAGTAGCTACGGAAGATGGGTCACCCTTACGTCCTTCTTCTTTAGAGTTAATCCAAATAACACCTAAATTTTCAAAATAATACATCCATTTATCAACATCCCAACCCATAGAGGAAGGTAATTGAGCTATATCCATAATAAACTTACGCCCCTTAGCTTTTGCTAATTCTTGTTCTAATCTCCACCATACAATTATATATGTATATTGATGAGGTCTTACTAAATCTACTAATGAAGTAGCTATGCTATTAACATTATTGTAAACATATCCTATATAGGGTAAATTTTTTGTTTGATTACTTTTAGGTCTAATATTAACAAATATATCATTTCCTACCATACCCCCCTCCCATATTTCTGAGTCAGTAGTCCATTCTAAAGTAGCTCCTAATTTTTTTAACTCTGGAGGCATTACAAAGGTATCATCTACTTCAACAGTAACCATTTGACCTGTTCTAACATCTTTATAGGTAAGCATTCCTATCTGCATACTGGAACGCCATGCAACTTTCATCATATAAACATGAGAGGGTTTTCCATTATATGTAGCTGTTCTTTTTTGTCCTCCATTATAACTATAGGCAAAACTTTGGTACATACCATCTTGCATAAATATATGTCCTTCTTGTCCTGACTCTATTTTTTTTATTTCCTCTTTAGTTAAAACATCCCCATACTCTCTAATTACTTCTCCTATAGGTGCCCAATATTCTTCTTTTACCCAGTTACCATCTTGTATAAAAGTAGTATTAGACCCTTTATCATAGTCTAATTGTAAAGGATTTACTACTCGTACAGATGGATGACCGTGAGATATCCCAGTATAATAAACTTCCTCAGAAGATACTAAGCCATGAAACCAGCCTTGATTAAACTTTAAAGCTAAATTATCCTGTTTTTTTAAAAATTTAAGTATTTTATTATTAGTTTGTTCAGTAGGGTCCACATACTTAGAATTAAAAGCTTTCATTTCTGCCTGTATGTCTGGTAAGTTATTACGTTGATTTTGCAATTCTTGCATAGAAGCTTGCATTTGTTGCATTTGTGCTTGGTCTTGTGCAGTTTTTATATTTTCTTGTAAAGTTTGCATTTGTTCAGTTAAAGATTCTATTTGTTCCTTTAGTTGGAACTCCATTCCTACTCTAGCCTTTAATAACTCTTTAACCATATCTATCCTCTTTTGCTTCTTGGCAGATACTGCATCCCCAGCAATTGCATACACAAAAAAGTTTAATGCAGTACTCATTTCCTCTCCTCTCAAAGTTTCTAGCCTACTACGAATAATATTATAATTTTGCATTTTAGTAGCAACACCACCAAATTTCTCCATTTTAATACCATAAGGATTTAAAGTGGATTCAAAATCCTCCTCTCTAAATATAGAATTTACTAAGTCATAATTTATTTCTTTATTTTCTCTAGAACTTCTACCTGTATCATCAGTAGTATTTGACATTGCTCTAATAGCTAACAAATTCTTAATTCCCCATTCCTTAGTTTTTTGGGAAAATGGAATGTTTTGTTCTGGCATACTATTAATACCATTTGACACTTCTTTTGTATAATCCATAACTTATAAATTAATATCTCCGCATATTTTGCACAAATAATTTTCTATTAAAAAAATTTTCGTTGTCAGCTTTAATTTCTTCTTTTACTTTTTCTACTGCATAATTTCTAGTTTCTACTAACAAGATAATACATAACATTAATGCAATAACCCTGTCAAAGTTACCATTTTTATTATAAGAAATCAATTCTTTTAGCAAAGGTATAGATTTTATTGTATGTAATTGTAATTTTCCATCACCAATTGGGGTTAATAACCATTCTCTTAAATAAAGTTCTACTTCATCTTTTACAATAATTGACATGTGTTGCCCATAAATTCTAGTTCTAGCTGTTTTAGAAGTTTCATTAGCCTTTAAAACTCCAGGAGTAAATGCTAATAATCCAATACTATTCATAGATTTAAAATGGGTCTTAATATTTTGCTTTTCATTTTCATATAAACAAGAAGCATTTTTATAAAATATAAGTAATCTTCTACATTGTTCATAAAAATCTGAAGCTAGTGAAGGTCTGCCTGTGTATTCAGCAACAATAGAATCTATCCCCCCATTATGAATGGAACCTTTTTCCATAATAAGTATGCTACCTAATGAAACTGAATTTGGAGCCTTATCAAAATCGTAAGGGTCATTTCCCCCTACATACCACCCATAAGTAGCATTTTCTAAAGGCATTTTCCAAATAACTACCGCTCCTGTATTATCTATATTAGGTTTTACAGGATAATCTGCAGGTTTATAATTACTAGCATCTAGCTTAAAGTAAGGTTCTCCAGCTTCGTCTATATGCATCCATCCTGCTAACCCATCAATATTAGGGTCACCTTGTAAAGATAACATATTATCTAAATGTTCCTTTAAATCTAATACAGGTAATATAGACTCATTAGTAAGTAAAAATACTTCTGAGTGAGTTATAGGTCTAGAAACAATTTCATCTTCATAGGATTTTTTCTTCTTGGCATTTATTTTTAACTTTTCTCTAGTTCTATTTAAATAAGATAAAGCTAACCTATAATCCGTATTTCCTAAATCATCTTTAAATTGATTTAATGTCATCCAAGCAGGTATAAATAAACCCACTTTATTTTTATAATTTTCATATTCATCCTCAAAAGCTAAACAATCAAAAGCTTCTGGAGAATAAAATACTTGTTTTACTTCTTCTGTTGCTCCCCCAGTCATATCTCCACCTGTACCAGTTACCCATATAACACCAGTCTTTACAGTACCATCTGCAGCAGCTTCTTTCATTTGTCCTAGAACAGCTATAAGATTATACATAAACCCTACCTCATCTATAAGACTTAAGTTAGGTCTAGTACCATTAGCAGCCATAAAGTTATCATTAAAGGACCTATGTTGTATCTTAGACTTTGTACCAACTTTTTCCCAGTTAGTACCTATTTTTTTATCATAACCTGCTGTAACAGTTTTACCACTTTCCCAAGAACCATAATATTGCTTATTAAAAGGAGAAGGATGTACAATGTCTCCTATAGTTACTTTTCCAGCTAAATTTTCTAATCCTAGCTTTACTTTAGAAATAACATCATTAGAGTATTTTGTGTCAATAGCTCCAATTAATGTTTCTGAAGAAAGCGGTTCTTCTTTAGCTTTAAAATCTAAATACTCATCATAATCAGTTGCCCCATCAAATAAAAAGTTATGTACTATCATACCCGCACCAAAATAACTTTTACCCCCACCACGGGATTCCATATCTACTACATTATGGGCCATATTATAATACAAAGGTTTACCTAGTTCTTTCGTAAAATATTTTCTTAAGTATTCTCGTGCTGGTATGTATGTTTTAAAAGAACCATCTAATTTAATAATACTAGCCATAATATTCTGAGTATTATTATACTCAAGCAAGTATTCATTAAACTTATCTGGTTCTGTTGTAGGATTCGCAACAGTAAAAATTTCATGACAACTATAATCATCATCATTTTGAAATCCTGAAAATCCTCTTGCTTCTTCGTACACAAAACTTTTTAACCATTCTAAATCTCTTAATAAAGGGATACCTAGTCTTTTAATTTTACTACTAGAATTTTTAGGGGTGAGTAGAATTTTATGAAAATTTACATAATAATACAATGGTCCAGATATAAATTTATACTCTCCATTATGCTCTGCCCAGTAACCCTCAATACATCTTCTCTTTCTAATTTTCCACCATTGTTGGTATTTTACCCCAGCAGGATTCATCTGGGGTATTTCATTATCTAACTTGACTTTATCTACAGGTATTTTGTTTTTATACAATACCCACATATTTTCCTGTATAGCCAACATATACTAAAAATGTTTTAGCTTTTCACTCATACTTTCCTGAAACCCACCTTTTGTAGTGCCAGAATCCTCAGAACTTCTTAAATCATTCATAGCTTTTTGTACTAGAGAGTTGATTTTATCTGTGTCAGTAAACATTTTGTCTAATTGGGTAGCCGTGCCTTTTCTTAAAACTGCTTTACCAGAGTTTGTAATTTCATAATAATCTAAGGAATAAGCTGTAGTAGCTATAAAAGCTGTACGTTCTACTAATTTTCTCTCCAAACTTCTTAATGCTATACCCAAAGGAGTATCAATACTTTCTTCAAATGCATTAATATAAGTTTGAAGTGTAACACCTAAAGGAAAATTTAATTCTGTCACTGTGTATATATCCTCAATTAATTTTGTAAATATATCACTATTCCCCCAAAGTATATCACCCACTACTTCCCATTTATCTACCTCTGGTTGTGAAAATAAACTACTCTTTCTATCATAGCATAAAGATAAAGCCCACATAAATAAAGAACTTCCTTCTAGTTTATTATTTTTTTTATTTAAACTCCACAATTCCCTAAATAAAGGATGTACTTTGTAGTCAGGAAATTCTTCCCAAAAGTTTAACTTTAGAGAAAAACTCTCTACTGGGTGTCTTTGTAATGCCATTATACTGCTTCTATATTATGTAACAATTCATTCTCAACCTTTTTTTCCAAAGGTACAACTTTAAATACTACATCATAAGCTCTTGTAAGGGCTTTATAAGTAGCTACTTGTATAGTAGCAACCTTTTTATCTAGCTTAGTAAACTTAGGTAAGTCCTCTTCTGAACTACTTTCTATTACAGAATTACCATTTACAAGTAGTATATTTACCACAATTTTTTTTATATCCTTTAATTGTATAACATTTATTTTTAATACATAAGGCATTAACTTATTTATATCAATCATAACTCAATTATTATATTATTTTTAAGCTTAAACTTTTCCCATTCCTTTTCATTCATTAAGTCTGGGAACCTTTCCCCATCATTACAAGATTTAGTTGCATACCATTTCCCAGGTAAAGAACATCCACACTTCTGACATCTACCCTCAGTAGTACAATCAGGGCAGCATAATTTTCTATAAATTATTTGCTCTTGTAATGATTCATCTAACATTATAAAGCTACTGTATAGTAACCTCATATTACCTTCAATATATTCCTTAATATGGGGTATTGTAATATCTCCTATTTTCATAAAAACATATTTAAAAGTTTATCATCTTCAGGTACACCCTTATTAGGGTCATAAGATAAAAACACAGAACTTTCCTCATTAATAGTAAATGCAAGTTCTTCCCAAGTAATTGGGTCCGCTATCCATTTATCCATAGTACCCCCATAGTTATATATTTTGTAAGTCATTTAATATAATTAATAAATTTTTATAATCTGTAAGGCTTAACATAGAAGCATCCCAAGATTTCTTCTTTGACAAATAATTTTTATACTTATCTGGTACAGGATGTTTATGTATAGCTTCCATCACTTTACCTTTCTTTTTATTCTCAGGTAAAGGGTCCCCTTTTTTATCCACTAAGATTATAGATTTACCTAAAGCAAATTCATAAGATTGGATAAGTTCTTCCCAGGTATTCTGTCTAAGTTTAAAATCCTCAGATAAAGCTTTTAAATAAGGAATAGTATAGTTACTTCCTATGGCTTTTACAATTTCTTTTTGTTTTTCCCAGGCAGCTGTTGCTTTACCACTATCCTTAACACTTAACTCTGATAAGCCTATTGACACTAAAAACTCTTTTATCCCTTTATTAGTAATTGGAAATTCAGTAGCTCCATAGTGACTATAAAAATATATAGGGGAATTTTTACAATTAAATAACTCCTTCTCCCAATATTCTTTTTCAGCATACTCCTTTTGATATTGTTCAATATCAATATCCTTACCATTTGTATCTACAATAGTAAATTCAAACTTTTCTTCTTTTTCTGTATATAATTTAGGTTTAATACCTTTAGTACTATCCCAAAATACTACACTATGATTATCAAATACCTTAATCAAATCAGATACTGGTAATCCTTTTGGCAAACTTGTAACATCATAAATTAATTTCATAATAATTTAATTAAATTCTAGTGGGTCAGGGTTTTCTGCCACTACGGTTAGTTTTTTACTTTTTTTTAATTTTCTTCTTATAAGAGTTCTAGCTCTAAGTTCTAGCCTTACAGTAGGACTAATAAAAGTGCCTACATTTTTTATCTTAACGCTGGCATGTTCCTTTGATTTAATAGCCTTAACCAGTACCTCAAATGGAATGTTTATTATTTCTTTAACTTGAATTTTACTTAAATTCAATTTTTTACTTACCTCCTCAATAATTTTTAAATTATTTTCCATTTAAGCTAAAATTAAAAGTTAAACTGTTAGTAGGAACTAATGCAGGATTCATTAAGTACCTTGAACCTTCCCTAGCTAATATATTCTTTTTAGTTAAGGCGTTAAATGTATTATTTAAATGTGGTGGAGATATCTTAAGATGGGAACAAATATTTTTCCTAACTTCTGTAGAAAATAATATAGTAGAAGCATAAGGCTCTATTACTGCATTATTCACATATTCTGTATAATTAAGAACTAGCTCAGTGGCTACTTCTAGTTGTTTGTCGGTTAGCCTTTCATTAGCTAAATATACCCGTAAGTAGATATTTACTACTGTACGAATATCCCCTACAATACTTACCTTAGTATTTGCATTTTTTAATGTTATCATAAAAATATCTTTTGTTGACACCAAAGGTAATAAATTTTGTTATATTACAAAACAAATTTTATGTTATTTTTTAAATTTACCATCTTCTATACTTTGTTTAGCTAAAGCACTTAGTTCTTCTACTGTATAATTTTCCTTAGTAAGTCTAAATATACTCTCATTACCATTAAAATTTTCCTTTAATCTCCTAAACTCCATAGCAGTTGATTTACTAATATGTAAGTTCTCCACAATACTATCTAAATCCATATCCCCTAACTCAACAAACTCAATATACTTATCCTTAATTTTATCAGAAAAGAATGGAGCCCAATTATTATGTTCTTCTAGCAACCTTTCATTAGCCCTATTTATATGAGTCTTTATTGTATTTAGAGTTGCAGGTTTACCATTACTCCTTATAACCCTATTACTATCTTTTATTTTAGAGTAAGTAATTTTTACAGTAGGTTTTTCTTCATCTAATATCTGGATAGTTTCCCCTATCATACTATTATAATGCCAGCAGGCTTTGCTACCCCTTATACTAACCCTAATATCTGACTTTTGAGCTACACTCAAAGAACAATTTCTAGGAAATAAAATATAATCTGTATTATCTACCTTAAAATTTCGCATTACCCCAGAATTATTAATACTAGTAACCAATTCATATACCTCTTCAAACCATAAATTTGGAGCTTCCACTATCCTACCCGTTAGTACAGCACTTTCCACAGGATGAGTTGCAGAAAACTTATATATAATTAACTCTGCTATTTTTTTCCTTGAAAACATATCTGGATTAGGATTTAAGTATAGTAACCTTTTTATTAATTCTGGCAGGTACTTATCTTTTACATTTTTTATCCTGCTTGCGTAGAACATTCTAAAAGAAGGTACCCTAAATGGTTCCTTAAATACATACACCTCTACCCCATCTATTACAGTTTCTTCTAACAACTTAAACTCAATTAAGCCAGCCTTATTACTAAACACTATATCTTCTTTGCACAATATAGTCCTTATATTACCATTACTTTTGTGTATTTCAAACATACTAAACTATTATAATTTGATTAATAACCTTATGCCCAGAACAAGTAGAACAAACAATATCCCTGTTCCTTACCTTTACATTACCCTTACCTTTGCATACAGGACACTCAATAGGCATAATTGAAGTTGCCTTTGTTGCAATAAACAACGCAGTTATATCCTGTAGCAACTCATTCTTCTTATCTGCTAATATACCAGTATGCATATCCCACACATACCTATACTTATCTATAAACAAACTTACATCTAATTCTTTTTTCATATTTTACATATTTTACATATTTTACATATTTTACATATTTTACATATTTTACATATTAGTCTTTTTTACCTTTTTTAGCTTTATCCCAGTGATACCAAGGGCTACAGAGTAGTACACTTTTTTGTCAAAACACTCCCTTTATTATAGGGACTATTTTGACAAAAAACTGTACTATTTTGAGTTTTTGAACTTAGTGATTTTTGTAGTTCTTAACATTAACAAGGCTTGTAGCATTATTTAGGTTGAATTTATTCATTACAAAAGTACAACTTTTATTTCATATATTGTACTATTTTGTAAAAAATTTTAAAAAATTTTTGAAATTTAAAAAATTATGTGGGTGGTTAAAGGCTGTGTGTAAGTGAATACACCACCCCCGTAACATTATTTAGCCACATAAGTGGTCAACATAAAAATTAAGTATTATGACAATTGCAGAACAAAAAAGAGCTGACAGATTAGCAGCTAAAGCAGCTAAAGCAGCTGGTAAAAAGGAATTAGCAAACAACAATGTAAATCTAGCTTTGGCTGATGCCCAAGACAGACTAGGTGTTTATGAGGGAAACATAGCTCTTTATCAAGTTATTCCCGAAACGGTTCATACTCGAACCTTAATAGTTCGTGTTGGTAAAACAGGAACAGTCTTATTAGGAGATGAAGCTAATCACCTTATGGGCGTTAGCAGCGAAGTTTTCGCTGATTTAAATGAAGACGGGTATGAAGCAGGAGAGGAAATAAGCTGTGAAACTTGTTTCCAAGAACCTAGAGCTCTCAGCGCTGTTGAATTAGCAGAAGCCAGTGAAGCGTATTCTCAATCTACTATGAGAACCTTCACAAAGTTATCTGCTGCTAATAAGACTAGATTACTCATCACGAGAATCCTAGAATAAAAGAAAAGGCTTAGGCCTTTTTTTTATTTTGGTAACTCAATAGGAGTAAAATAGTATAGATATTTTGAGCTAAATAAGAAGAACTAGTAAGCCTACTTTAATCCATTTACAGGTTCTTCTTATTTAGCTTAAATATCGTTTACTTATCGTTTAATATCGTTTAGTATCGTCTCAAATATTATAGAAATAATGTAATTTTACTTCAAGTTTTACTTGAGGTAAAGCGAGGTAACTCATTGATACTTAGGCATCCAACCTCTATTTTACATTTTTTACATTTTAACCTTAATGTATTTGATACTGAGATTACATAGCTTTTACAGTATAAACAACTTTATAAATAATCACATAAAAATGGAAAATTCAAATTCATACTCATCTAAAAATAACAATTTATGCCAAGTTAAAAAAATAGCAAATAATTCCACGCTAACAAGTTTATTAGAGGACTTTCAGAGTAATCTTTATGAATACAATGATATTTTAACAGAAACATCTAAAAAGATATATTCTATTAAAGCCAATACTTCTCCAATGACCACTTCTGCAGTAAAAAATGTAGAAGAACAAGATGCTGATATTATTACTAATTTTAAAAGATTAATAGATAAAATGTATGCTCTTAATCTTATGGCTAAAGAAAATTTAACTCAACTCAATAACAGCCTCTAAAATGAAAACAACACACACCGTAGTAATATTATCTGAAAAAGTTCAAAAATACTTTCAAAGTAATATAATAACTAATGTGATTGATAAAACAGGTCCAGCACACTGTCCTACAATCACAGTAAAAATACTGCTACCTAATGATGAAA
>Ga0210044_10004735_pt1 | contig 18836 bp, 17 predicted proteins | sample CryGey13umfilter_2_FD_183959 | JGI IMG/M metagenome (GOLD analysis project Ga0210044, IMG submission 183959) | Groundwater microbial communities from aquifer in Utah, USA - Crystal Geyser 4/9/14 3 um filter (SPAdes) (version 2) | ecosystem: Environmental > Aquatic > Deep subsurface >... | reverse complement strand
CCGTCGGACCCCGTCCGACCGGCCGAACCCACCACGTCGGACCCCGTCCGACCGACCGAACCCACGACCCCCTCAGGGCCGCAGGGCCGCGACGATCCTGGCCGGAGCGTCGCTCATGATGCCGTCCGCGCCCAGCGCCACCCACTTGCGGGCCTCGTCAGGCTCATCGAGCGTCCAGAGGTGCACCTCGAGGCCCGCCGCGTGCGCTCGGCGAATCAACAGCGCGCTCGCGACTGGGAGCCCGTGATGCGTGGGCGGGATCTGCAGCGCGCGCCCTCGAAAGCGCGTCGGCACGCCAGATGAGTAAGCCCCCAGCAGCGCTCGAACGACCTGCTCGCGGCTCATTCCCAACGGCGCACGCGGTCCGAACCGCTCGATCTCCGCCATGGTCCGGTGGTCCTCGGCGGCGATGACCAGGCGGGTGGGGTCGATGCGGTCGAGCAGCGTCAGGGCCGGGGGCACCAAGGACGGTCGGTGCTGCTTGAGCTCGACGTTGAAGCCGACGCTCGGGAAGGCCTCGAGCACGTCGGCGAGGCGCGACACCTTCACCCTGCGCCCACGCCAGGGGTGTTCGCCGTCGCGAGCGTAGCCGTAGCCCGCGTCGAGGCGGTCGAGCTCACACAGAGTCAGGCTCGAGACGGCCCCGTGCCCGTTGGTCGTGCGGTCGACGGTGGCATCGTGGATGACGACGAGCTCGCCGTCGCGGCTCATGTGGACGTCGAGCTCAAGCACGTCGACGCCGGCGTCGACGGCCAGCTGGAACGACTCGAGGGTGTTCTCGGGGGCCTGCGCACAGGCTCCTCGATGGCCGAAAATGAGCGGCCGCGGAAAGGAATCGAACATGGGGTCCCTTTGAGCGAAACAGTGGCAGACCAATGATACGACAACGGGCGACCCAAGGTCGCCCGTTGTCGTCTGGTGGTTCCCTAAGTCGAGCTCGGCCGCAACGCTGCACCCGATCGGCACGCTTGCGGCTTGCAGAACAGAGGCGAGCATGGTTTGACGAGTCCGCCGACCACATGGTTTTCGCACACCGTGGACCCCCAATGAAGAAAGATTCCGAAACTCACTACACCGACCGTGTCGGCTGGCTGCGCGCCGCGGTCATGGGCGCCAACGACGGCATCGTCTCGACCGCTAGCCTGGTCATCGGTGTGGCAGCGGCGAGCGCCGACCACACCGCCATGCTCACCGCCGGCATCGCTGGGCTCGCCGCGGGGGCCCTGTCCATGGCCGCCGGCGAGTACGTCTCGGTCAGCTCCCAGTCGGACACCGAGCAAGGGGACCTCCAGCGGGAGCGCATCGAGCTGTTCGAGACCCCCGAGCGGGAGTTGGCTGAGCTCAAGGCCATCTATGTTGGGCGAGGTCTCGAGCCGGGCCTAGCCCAACAGGTCGCGATGCAGCTCACCGCACACGATGCCTTGGGCGCTCACGCGCGCGACGAGCTCGGGCTGAGCCACCTGACGTCCGCGCGTCCGACTCAAGCTGCCCTCTCGTCGGCTGCGACCTTCATGGTGGGGGCGGCCTTGCCGCTGGCGACCGCCGCGCTCGTGCCCATCTCTTGGGCCATTCCGGTGGTCGCCGCCACTTCCTTGTTGTTTCTTGCCGGTCTCGGCGCGGCGAGCGCGTCTGCTGGCGGCGCGAAGATAGGCGTCGCGGCGTGGCGCGTGACGTTCTGGGGGGCGCTGGCGATGGGGCTGACGGCGGGGATTGGGGCGTTGTTTGGGGCAGTGGTGTAGAGGCGAGAAGACTGTTGTGCCTGACCTGCTGGACGTGAACAGCCCGGGTCGTCCCAAAGCCGCAACTTGTCGAGCAGGATGTTGCGCGTCTCGAGGCCCAGGGGGTAGGCGCGCAACCGGTACGGCGAGGAGCGAGGGAGGAAGGCGACGCCGCAGATGGGGGTTTCCCGGACGGACACTACGCGACTGCCCGACACTGTGGAGCAATGCGATGAAGCTCGGGGCAGGCAGCGCCTGCCCCTCAAGACCCTCAAGACTCCGAAGCTCCGATCGCGTCCTCGTTGAGGTGATGCGGGCCGCTGCGGATGTCCGTGATGAGTTGGCGTATGAGCGACCCCACGAGCATGGCGACACAGCCCACGAGCATGCCCGCGAAGTGTGGGGCGATGACGAACTCGGGATCGATGACTTCGAGGCCCGTCCAAACGATGAGCCCGAGAACGATCGAGGCCAGCGCTCCCTGGGTGGTGGCTCGCTTCCAGTAGAGCCCAAAAACCAGGGGCACGAAGGCCGTGGCGAGCGTGACCTTGTAGGCGTTCTCCACCATGCCATGGATGCTCTCCTCGGTGCTCACCGCGTTGAGCGTGACCATGACGGCGAAGACCACGACCACCCCCCTCGTCATGACGAGGAACTGCTTGTCGCTCATGTTCTTGAACGTGCCCCGCAGGATGTTCTCGGACAGGGTCACGGAGGGGGCCAAGAGCGTCCCTGACGCCGTGCTCATGATGGCGGAGAGCACCGCCCCGAAGAACAAGACCTGCGCAAACACGGGCACGCGATCGAGGATCAACTGGGGCATGATCTGCTGGCTGCCGAGCATGGGGTCCTCGATGGCGAGGTGCGCGGCGACCATCTCGGGATCGATCAGCGTAGCGGAGTAGGCGATGAAGATGGGGACAAAAGCGAAGAGGAGGTAGGCGCTGCCGCCGATGATCGAGCCCCGCACGGCGATCTTCTCATTTTTGGCGGCGTTCACGCGCTGGAAGACGTCCTGCTGAGGGATTGAGCCGAAGCCCATGGTGAGGATTCCCGCCATGAAGGCCATGAGGTCGGTGAAAGTGAGCGCGGGCCAGAAGTTGAACTTGCCGGCCTCATCGGCGTGTCGGACGACAGAACCCACGCCGCCGGCCATGTCGGCCACGATCCAGGCGATGTAAAACAGACCGACGATGATGATGGTCATCTGGAAGAAGTCCGTCAGGGCCACTGACCACATGCCACCGTAGAGGGTGTAGAAAAGGACGATGGCGGCACCGATGAGCATGCCGTGGCTGCTGGAGATGGAGCCTTGCGAGAGGATGTTGAAGACCAGCCCCAGAGCGTTGATCTGCGCCGAAACCCAGCCGAGGTAGGACATGATGATCGCCGCCGAGCAGAGAACTTCGACGGTGCGGCCATAACGCATCCGGTAGTAGTCGCCTAAAGTCACGAGGTTGAGGCGGTAGAGGCGCCGCGCGAAGAACAGACCGACCAGGATCAGGCAGAGCGCCGCGCCGAAGGGGTCGGACCAGAGCCCTCGCATGCCCTCTTCGGTGAAAGTCGCCGAGATCCCCAACACGGTCTCTGACCCAAACCACGTCGCGAACACCGTCGCGACGACGATGTAGAGCGGGAGATGCCGGCCCGCGGCCACGTAGTCCGTGGAGTTCTTGACCTTGGTACCAGCGTAGAGTCCGATGGCGATCGAGGCGAGAAGGTAGGCGATGACGAATCCTACGAGCATCGGTGCCGTCCTGTCTGACATTGGCGGTTTTGACCCGGCGTTATGTTGCGCTCACTTTTGTAGCCTCGCCGTTCGAGAAATAACAGGGTGCGCAGAGCCAACAGTGACCCGTTATCCGGGCCATCGTTTTGACTTCAGTGGTGTCCGATGTTACCGGACATCGCGCGTCTGACACCATGAATTCGACCCTTGGCACGGCAAATGGCAGTGACAAGAAACCAAGACACTGGCCGCAGTTTTTCTTGTCGCTCGGGCTGCCCTGGACCGTGCAGGGCTCCTGAGGCCCAGCATCGGTCGCGCCGTGAGTGCAAGGCACGACTATTGCTCGATTCCTGGGATTGTCGCCGTGCCAGTGCCAAACGACTGCGCACAGGCCCGCGCACAGACTCAAAAGAATCTTCGAGTGAACCCTCCACAAAGCGGGTAGGATGGGCGCTCGAAATCGACCGCTCGCCCTAAGGAGGCCCACATGAAAGCCCGGACTCTGCTCTCTCTGCTTCTCCTCGTCGCATCGCTCGCCCTCTCGGCCTGCACCAACGAGGACGATCCCAAGTCTTCGACGTTTGCCATCAACCCTCTGACGGGTGAACTGAAGGAGTTCGCCAGCGCCGACCAGGTCCCCGATGGCTGGGCGACGTGCCCCTCAGAGAGCGAGTGCCCCGCGCCCGTGGCGTGCTCCGAAGTCCCCGAGGCGGCCTGCATGGTCCGCTCCGACTGCGAGCCGAACTACGCCTCCGTCGGGGCCTATCCCGTCGAGTGCGACACCACCGTTCCCACACCCGACTTCTGCGACGGGACCTTGTTCACTGGCTGCCTGGAGAAAGGCACCACCTGCGATGTCACCGATTGTGGGCCCGGTCTCGAGGCCCCCAGCATCATCTGCCCAGACGGCAGCGTCGGCGGCAACACCGGTCGCTGCCTGACCGCAGACGACGGGACCTGTGGCTGGGAGATGCGCCAGTGCCCAGACCCCTGCACCGACACCATTCCGAATTGCTTCCTGGCATGCCCTGAGGGCACTCACAACCCCACCGACGAGTGTGGACGCGTCCTCACCTGCGAATGCGCGGCAAACGACTGCTCCGACATCCCTGAATGCGAGTTGTCCTGCGGCCCCGGCACACACAACCCTGTCGACGCGCTCGGCTGCACTCACTCTTGTGAGTGTGCACCGGACGCGACCGACTGCACCGACCAAGAGTGCGGCCCAGCCCCTATGTGCGCCGCCTATCTCTGCGAAGATGGCAGCACCGCGGGTTGCACTGGTCTGTGCTACCGTCTCGACGATGGGACCTGTGGCTGGGAGATCCGTGAATGCCCAGCTCCGACCGACCCGAAGTGCACAGACCTAGAGTGTGGCCCCGCACCGGATTGCCCCACCTATCTCTGCGAAGATGGCAGCACCGCGGGTTGCACCGACCTGTGCTACCGCCTCGACGATGGGACTTGCGGTTGGGAGATCCGAGAATGCCCAGCTCCGACCGACCTGAAGTGGTGGGCGACCTGCGGCGATCCCGTTTGCCAAGGTCACACGGCCAGTGGCTTGCCTGCGTGCACCACAGAAACCATTGGCGACCCCTGCAGCCCCGACGGCGCCAGCTGTGACCCAGGCAACCAGTGCAACTCCATGATCCTCTGCGCCAGCAGCGACCCACAGCTCCAACCCGGCGGTTGCCCCAAGTCTCGCCGTGAGTTCAAAGAGGAGATCCACTACCTCGGGCCCGAAGACCGCGCTCGCTTCGCTGAAGAGATCAACAGCGTCCGCCTCGCCACCTACCGCTACAAGGACGCCCCCGAGCGCACCCAGCTCGGCTTCATCATCGAGGACCAGGAGCCCAGCCTGGCGATCGACTCCGACCGCGACATGATCAACCTCTACGGCTACACCAGCATGGTCGTCGCCGCCCTGCAGACGCAGTCCGCTGAGATGGACGCCATGCGCCGCGAGCTCGAAGAGCTGCGCGCTCAGGTTCAGGCTGGACAGACCTGTCACTGAGTCTCGTCGGGACTCTATTACCCAAAGAAAAAAGCAAAAGGGGGCCCGGGGGACAAAGTCCCCCGGCGGGTCAGGGCAGAGCCCTGCCTCCGCAAAAGAGCCCCCTTCAACTCTGCCGCGGAGCGAGCACCGCCAACGCGACCACTGCGAGCAAGGCCAAACCCGCGCTGGTCAGGAACGCCGCCATGCTGCCCGCCCACTGCCAAATCCCCCCGAAGAGCAGGCTCGCCGCCAACCCTCCGAGCCCAAGCGTCAAGTGATACCAACCAAACGCCGTTCCCCTACTCGCCGCTGGCGCCAGCTCGGCGACCAAGGCCTTCTCTGCCCCCTCGGTCAGGCCGTGGTAGAGGCCGTAGACGACGAACAGGGCCCACACCACCACCCGGCTCTCGGCGAAGGCGAAACCCACATAAACCGCGGCGTAGACCCCCCAGCCGACGGCGATCAAGCGGCGCCGACCGAACACGTCGGCCAGCCACCCTCCAGGGACCGAAGCGAGCATCTTGACCACGTGCAGCCCCATCCAGAGCAACGGCAGGCTCGTTAGCGACGAGCGCGATTCGCTCGCCTTGAGCAACAAGAACAGATCGCTGGCGTTGCCGAGGGTGAACAACCCCACCGGCCAGAGCACTCGGTGCAGCGAGCCCGAGGTTCGCGGCGCTGCAGCAGATTTCTTCGCCGTAACGCGGTCGTCCTCTGGCTTCGCTTCTCGGACCGCGAAGACCAAGGCGGCCACGGCCAGGGCGCCAGGGATGATGGAGAGCCCGAAGAGGAGGCGCAGGTCGGTCGACCACCAGGTCAGGAACGCGAAGGCGAGCAGCGGCCCGATGACGGCGCCCGCGTGGTCCATGGCGCGGTGCAGGCCAAAGGCGGCGCCGCGGTGCTCGGGGGCAACGGAAGCGGCGAGCAGCGCGTCGCGCGGGCTCGAACGCAGTCCCTTGCCGGTGCGATCGAGGAGCCGCACGGCGAGCACGTGCCAAGCCGCTCCGGCCAAGGCCATGAACGGACGCGCGGTGGAAGAGAGGCTGTAACCGGCGAGGACAAAGGGACGGCGCCGTCCGAGGCGGTCCGACCAACGCCCCGAGAGGAGCTTGAGCAGGCTGGCGACCGCCTCGGCGGCGCCTTCGATGGCGCCCAGCGCCAGCGGGCCAGCGCCCACGACGGTGGTGAGGAAGACCGGAAGCAAGGGGATGACCATCTCGCTGGCCGAATCGGTCAACAAGCTGACGACGCCCAGGGCGACGACGTTGGGGGCGAGCCAGCCCCAGCGCGCAGGCGCCGGCTCAGCCTGGCCGTTTGGGGGGGCAGCTCGCATCAAGTTCCTTTGACTCCATTTGTCGCGGCGCCCGAAGTTGCGTTCCCGTCCCGATGGTGTTGATGAACCGGTACTGTCGCACCGCTATTTCCATCGGCTCTGCGCCGAGCCCTGGGACCGGTCCGTCACGGTCTGTGGAGAGCGAGTCCAAATTGCCAAGCGTTCATGCAGAGCGGCGCTGAACCCGCTCGCGAAGTGTCCGTCATTCGTCAGGGAGGGGGACAAAAACCTTGATTGCTCGGCTAGTTATCGTCAGTCTTAGGGGGTCAGCCAGGCTCCCCTTAACCTTCCTTTTTATGAACGTCGACTCAAAGGACTCCGACGCGAGAATGGATGGCTTCGAGCTCTCGCTCAAAGCCCTTCGCTCGCTCATCGCGTCGTTCGAGGTGCGTCTCGAGGCGCTGCCGATGTTGAACCTCAGGTTCACCGTCGCCGAGGCCCAGCGCGCCAGGTTCACGGTGCTCACCATCGACCTCATGAGAGCCCGATTCAGCGGCCTGGTCATCGTCGATTCGCCCGACGCGTCCACTTTTCGTCAGGGAGTCGCCGTCGTCGCCCCCGAGGCCTTCGTCGCCGCCTTGGTCGCGGACATGATCATGAGCACGGCCGTGCAGAAGCTCGGGCTCCGGATTCCCTCGCACCTTCTCGACAAGGTCACGCAGAACCGCCGCCAAGAACTGCTCAATCTCGGCGTGGTGCAAGAGGCACAGGAGCCTGAAGCGAGCGGGCGGGCGGGGTTCGAAACCGGCAATCCCTTCAGAGGACCTGGCGATCGGTCTGCGCCGCCTCACCGATCGAACCACAGCGGCTTCGAGAACGACCTCAACACGACTCCTCCTCCGTGCCTGTTCGGTGAGAGCGGGTTGGTCAGAGCCGACGCGACCAGCGGGCTGAGAAAACGCCCCCAGTCCGGGCTGAGGACTGTCAACTCCTCGGGGGACGTCAACGAGCGGAGCGGAGCGAGTGGCTTGGGCAGCGGCGTGAGCGGTCTGGGCATCCGACCTCCCCAAAGAGGCGAGCGAAGCGGCGTGAGCGGGCTCGGGATTCAAGCGCCGTTGAGCCCCAACGAGAGGAGCGGAGTCAGTGGTTTGGGGTTTCACCAAAGGACTGTGACCGACAGGTCGTCCGGGCTGGGAGAACGGCCCTCGAGCGGGGCCTTCTTTCCACCAGGCAGCACGCCATCGATTGAGCAAACCAAAGAGTTTCTGCGCGAGACGAGTGCCTCCTTGGGTGCGTCGTGTCCAGAATCTGAGAGGCCCAAGCCTAGAGAGCGCAGGCCGCTCCTGACCAAGCGAGACGAGACCGACGTCGTGCGCCGCAGCCCCCGGTCTCGGCCGATCGAGGGCGCGGACTGACCAGAGAAAGACGCGTTTCACCAATGAAAACAACCCTCCGCCTCATCCTCCTCATCGCCCCCTCCTCTTCTCTGGCTGTGACGATTCTTCGACAACGAAGAGCGGAGCCGATTCTTCGACCTTGGACTTGACCGGCGACGCGCCCATCGCCGACACCCACGCGGCCGACGCTCCCAGCGACCAGACCGTCGGAGACAGCGGCGAGGACCAGGCCGCAGACCTGGCGACCGACACCGACATTGCGCCCGACGGGATTTCGGACGGAACTACTGCCGACACCTCCTCAGAGCTCACCGCAGAGGTCGCCGAAGACGTGCCGCTCCCCACCTGTACGGGCGCAGGCGTGGCCTGCAACACCAACGGTCCCTGCTGTCCAGGCAACGTCTGTGTCGATGGGGTCTGCCGTGGCTGCGTGAGTAAGGGAGGATTCTGTACCTGGGCCGCTGCCGACCGCTGCTGCAGCGGTCGCTGCGACGGCGACTCATGTCTGGGCTTCGATGTGGGGGAGGACTGCAGCAGCAACAGCGACTGCCAGCTCAACGACTGCAGGGGTGGCCTCTGTGGCTGCGGCGCCGGCAACGCGCTGTGCAATGGGGCGTGCGTCGACATCGAATACAACGACAACCACTGTGGGGGCTGCGGCATCGTCTGCGGGCTCGACCAGGTTTGCTTCGAGCGGTCCTGCATTTGCGATCCCAACCAGTCCTGGCTCACCGATTGCGGCGACGTCTGTGTCGATATCCGCATCGACGAAGGCCACTGCGGCGCCTGCGACGTGGCCTGTCGCGCCGACCAAATCTGCCGCTTCTCGGCCTGTGACTGCACCACAGGTGTGGAATGCAACGGCGCCTGCGTCTTCACCAGCGCTGACCCCAACAGCTGCGGTGCTTGTGGCACGGTCTGTCCGACGGCTACGCCGTTGTGCAGCGCTGGCGCCTGCCGGTGCGACACAGGGCTGACCATGTGCCCCACAGGCTGCGAGGATCTGCAGAGCGACCGCTTGAACTGCGGGACTTGTGGGCATGCGTGCAATGGCAACAAGCAGTGCGTGGCGGGAGTCTGCTGAGACTTGCGGCGCGCATCCTGCGCGCAACCCCTCGGGTTTGCACAGATCTTTTTCCTGCATAGCCGTCGATGCTCGCTGGTCTTTTGGCCTCCCCGCCCCCCCCTGGCGGCCCTGGCGGGAGAGGGGGAGTTCGAGGATGCGGCCTGCAGGGCGGGGCTGAGGCCGACGCCGGCTTGGCGACAACTTCTCCTACAACGCCGCTTCAGACCAAAGTCCATCCATCTCGTCCATCCAGTTCATTGATACGCTCTTGAAGGCGCTGCCCTAGTCGTTGGCGGCTAGGGTGGGGTTGGCTCCAGGCGCTGCCAACACCTCGCCGGCGGTCGCCGGGTAGGTTCTTCTGAGGAACTCGACGACCGCGACCAGAAACCAGAACTCCGCGATCTCGTGCGAGAGCGAGGCGATGATGATGTCGTCGGTGCCCTTAATGAGCACGAGTTCGGAGAAAGCATAGGCAAACCCGCCGACCGAAACGACCAACACCTTCATGCCCAGCAGCTCTTTGCGTCTCAATAGCAGGCCGATGCCCGCGAGAATCCCCGCTAGAGCCATGAGCGGCAGGACCCGAAACTCGATGAAGAGCATCTCGGTCGGCAGCACATAGGCCGCGCCACCCGGCTCGTAGGCCTCGACGTTGGCCTCCAACCACGGCACCAGGGTCGAGTCGTACCACTGGTTCATGGAATCGAAGGGCAAGATGTAACGGGTGCTGTCCGCGGGCATCGCGTCGACGCCCGCAAAGAGAGGAAGCAGCGTCGCGAAGGCGATGAACGTCGCAGCCAGTAAGACGGTCTTGTGGTAACGGCAGCCGAGCTCGGACTCGATCGTACACCCTTTGCAGACGCGGTTGATGAGACAAGCCTTCTGCCCGTAGCGGATGAGGCGCTTGTCTACCCACAAGAAGGCCCACAGCGCGAAGAGCGACATCCCAGCGGAAGAGACGAAGGCGTGCACGCCGGCCAGCCACGGGTTGGACTCGAGGATGACGTAGACCTCGACGCCACAGGTCACCTCGGAGACGTAGAACAGGATCAGTGACCACTTCAGCAGCCGAAGGTCTGGTTCCTCCTTGATGGGGAGCGAGACCCACGCTTTGCGACCGGTCTTTGGCCGCTCGGCGCGGTAAAGCTTGAAGAGCACCCACGCGCCCAGCCCCATCACCGCGACCTTCACGATCAGCGCATTGAAGATGGCGACGATTCCCAGACCCAAGTCCATGAGCGCCTCGTTGGCTTTGGTTTCTCACTGCCTCATTACCTTAACTCTTTCGCGTGAGAGCGCCATTCAAAGAACACAGGCCATGGCGATATTCAAGGCCACGTGAGGTCGTCAAGACTTGGGCCGCAGAAGGAGCGAAGGTTGTCGGGCGACGTGGATCTGCAGGTGCCCGCCGCCGTAAACCTTGCGGCCATCTCGAAAGCCCTTGCGAAAGGTGGGAATGAGGACGTGACCACGGAGGTGTTGTCGGGGCTCAACCACCTCTTTCAGACGGCGAAGACGGGGAAGGTCGAGGAGGTCGCACAGCTCGAGGAGACCTTGGCGCCATTGTCGCTGACAAAGTGACGGCTTGGGTCCGAGCCCGTGGAGGGCGGCGAGGTTTGCGGTGGGTGAGGGTTTTGGCCTATGACCGCGAAGTCGGAGAGTTTGAGGCTCGTCCTTCGCGGTGAGATGCCCCCTGACTGGAGATGAGTGACGCCTTTGCTAGAACTAACGCCACTCTTTGCTGAGCTTCGGGCTCACCTGGCCGATGGCAACGCTGTGGACGCGTGCCGCCTCTTCCACGGTCGAGGCCATTGCTTCCCTGGGTTCGAGTCGCTCGTGGTCGACTGGTTCGCGCCTGTAGCGCTGGTGACGCTCTTCGACGAGAAGCCAGAGCCCTGGCTCGGCGAGCTGGTCGGCGAGCTCGAGCGTGCGCTGGGCGACGCTCTGGGGGGTGTGTTGGTGCAGCGGCGGCACCTCGGTGGCACTCCGACCGAGACGGTTCGCGGCTCGCTCCCCGAGCAGTGCTGGGCCCGCGAGGCGGGGCTGAGCTATCGGCTGCGGCTCGGCGCGGGCCAGAACATCGGCTTCTTCGGGGACATGGGACCGACTCGGGCGAAGGTTCGTGAGCTGGCCGGTGGGCGCAAGGTGCTCAACCTCTTCGCGTACACCTGCTCGTTCTCAGTGGCGGCGGTGGCGGGTGGCGCGAGCTCGGTGGTCAACGTCGACATGAGCCGAGCGGCCCTCGAGGTGGGTCGCCGCAACCACCTCGACAACGGTCAGGACCCGCGACTGGCCTCGTTCCTGGCACACGACCTCTTCAACTCGTTCGGAAAGTTGCGGCGCCTTGGGCCTTATGGGGTGGTCGTCATCGATCCGCCGACGAACCAGGGCAAGAGCTTCGCCGCGAACCGGGACTGGGCCAAGCTCTTGCGCCAGGTCCCTGCACTGGCCGCCCCTGGGGCCGACGTCTTCGCGGCGCTGAACGGCCCGTGGCTGGGCGCCACCTTCCTCACAGACCTCGTGGCCGAACATCTGCCCGCTGCGACCTTGGTCGAGCAGTTCGATGGCGGGCCGAATTATCCTGAGTGCGGCGCCGAAGCAGGGTTGAAGGTGCTGCACCTGCGGGTCTGATGGGTCGCAGGTGATGTGAGCTCGCCCTCTTCCGCGAAGGATTTCTCAACCGCAGGCGGATTCTTGGCCGTTTGGGCGCGCCAGCGTTTGACGATTCGTCGGGATAGGCCCCCAAGGACGGTGAGTTTGACAAGAAGGTAGACCTTCGTAGCTGTGGAATTGACACCGAGCCACCTGGTCGAGGGACCAATCGGGTGGTATGAGCTGGGCATCCCTAGCCCGGAGGTTCCCCATGCGCGCCGGATTGCCGTGCTTCCTGTTGGCGGTCGTTCTCCTGCTCGGAGCAGCGTGCGACACCTCGCCCAAAAGCTCTCAATCGACGGATGTCGCCTCCGAGGTGACCTCAGACGTGGCAGCGGACTCCCCTGCTGAGGACTTACTCGACAACGGAGCCGATACGGCGGTCTCGGACACAGTGAACGATGGAAGGACCGATGGGGCCGCGGACGGGGTGGGCGACATGGATGCGGACACGGCGCCCGACGAGTCCGATGTCGCCGTGGTGGTCGTCGAACCAGGAGATCCGGGGACGGCGGACGTGCGCTTCGACGTGGACACGACCGCGCGGCGCCGTCCCATCTCCCCGTACATCTACGGCACCAACGCCGTGAGCTTCAGCGAGGTGGTGGGCGGCGACCTGATGACTTTGGGGCGCTTCGGCGGAAATCGGCTGACGGCATACAACTGGGAGACCAACGCGTCGAACGCTGGGGAGGACTGGCTCAACCAGAACGACGACTATCTCGGCGGCGGCGATACGCCTGGCGAAGCGGCGCGGGGAAGGACGCAGTCGGCCAACGATGTTGGGGCGGCGATGTTGGTGACCGTGCCGATTCTCGACTACGTGGCCGCCGACAAGGACGGGGGTGGCGACGTCCAGGGCTCGGCGAACTACCTGACCACCAGATTTTGCGCCAACCTCTCGACGTCACCAGGGACGCCAGACACGACGCCGGACACGGCCGATGGGAGCGTGTACCAAGACGCGTTCGTCGCCCTCATGGAGGCGGCGTTTCCTCAGGCCCACAACGGCGGCCCGGAGCTGTACTACCTTTTGGACAACGAGCCCGACCTGTGGTCGTCGACCCATCCCCGCATACACCCAGACGCCGTGACCTACGCTGAGTTGCTCGCCCGCAGCCTGGACTACGCGGCGATGCTCAAGCGCGTCGCGCCACGTGCCACGGTCTTCGGGCCGGCCTTGGGCGGCTGGTGGGCGTATTGGGACCTATCGGGCGCACCCGATGCAGGCGGGCGCGATTTCATCGACTTTTATCTGCAAGGCTTCCGGGACGCCGAACAACAAGGTGGAACCCGGCTCCTCGACGTGTTGGATTTGCACTGGTACCCGGAGATTCGCCCTGGTGGCGGCACTCGCATCACCGAGGCCGATGCGTCGCCAGCGGTGGCCGCCGCGCGAGTCCAAGCGCCCCGTTCGTTGTGGGATCCGAGCTACGTCGAGGAGAGCTGGATTACGCAGTGCTGCTGGTCCGGTGGACTGGCTTTGATTCCAGAGCTGCGCTCGCGCATCGACACGAACTATCCTGGCACGCGGTTGAGCTTCAGCGAGTACACCTATGGCGGCGGCGAGCACATCTCCGGCGCGGTCGCCCAGGCCGCGGTCTTGGGGACTTTCGGCCGCGAGGGCGTGTGGGCCGCGATGTTGTGGCCTCTGGCGAGCAATTACCCCTATATTCTTGGGGGGTTCGAGCTCTATCGCAACTACGACGGGCAAGGCGGCCGGTTCGGCGAGACGTCGGTCTCGGCGAACAGCAGCGATGTGGCGGTGGCGGAGGCGTTCGCCAGCGTTCGCGGCGACGGCGCGGTGGTGTTGGTGGTGGTGAACCGGTCGCTCGAGTCCCAGGTGGCGGGCGTGGCGGTGCGGCACACTGGCCAATTGAGCGTCGCTGAGGTGTATCAGGTGGTGGAGGGGCAGTCGTCGCCTGTGCAAGCTGCGGATGTGGCGAGCGTGGCGACGAACGCCTTCTCGTTGACCTTGCCGGCGATGAGCGCGGCGACCCTAGTGTTGCGTTGAGTTATTTCAAGAACACGCAGAGAATTCTTGTGCTGGGGGTTGACCGCCAGGCATCGAAATCGACGTGGTTGGCCGCTGATAGAAGTCAGTTCGCTTTGAGAGTCGATAGGAATGCTGAGCATTACTCGTAGAGCTTGCCCATCCAGCCGAGGCGATTGCGGCCGCCGTCTTTGGCGAGGTAGAGGCTGTCGTCGGCGCGTTTGAGGAGGGTGTGGGTCTCGTCGCCGGTCTGGTACATGGCGCCGCCCATGCTAACGGTGATCTTGAGGGTCTGGTCGCCGGCGGGGATGTCGAGCTCGGCGATGGACCTTTGGATGCTCGCCGCGCGCTCGCGGGCTGCGTCGTGTTGGGTGTTGCCTAGGAGAATGGCGAACTCGTCGCCGCCGATGCGGCACGGCAGGTCGGTTTTGCGGGTGCCGTTCTTGAGGCGCGAGGCGACCTCTTTGAGGACCAGGTCGCCGACGCCGTGTCCGTAGGTGTCGTTGATCGGTTTGAACTTATCGAGGTCGACCAGAAGGACGGCGAGCTCGCTGCGGGTGTTTTCGGCGCGGTCAACGAATTTAGGCATCTGAACGTTGAGGCAGCGGCGGTTGTAGAGGCCGGTGAGCTCGTCGGTGTGGGCGAGGAGATCGGAGGCTTCGAGTTCTTCTTGGGTGCGACGCAGGTAGTCGAAGGCGCGCTCGAGTTCGGCGTTGCGTTTGCGCAGGTCGGCGACGAGGTGTTGTTCGGAGGCGACGAGGTAGGCGGTGGTTTCTTGGAGCAAGGAGCAGAGCACATCGGGACGCTGGTCTTTGAGCTGTTCCATGGTGTGCTGGTCGAGGACGCGCAGCTGGCAGTCGGTGTGGGCGGTGGCGGTGGCGGTGCGGTCGACACCTGGGGCGAAGAGGGCAATTTCGCCGAGGTATTGCCCTGGTCCCAGGACCTTGGTTTCGACACGGTCTTCGAAGCTGATGCGGACCTCGCCGGTTTCGATGATGTACATGCTGTCGCCGACGTCGTGCTGTCGGAAGAGGACGTCGTCTTGGGCGAGCTGGGTGAGCTGGCCGGCGTCGAGGACGACGTCACGGACTTCGGTGGGGAGGCGGGCGAATGGGGTCTGTTTGTTGGGTTCGTTGGCCATGAGGGTCATTGCACCCGAAATGGTGAGCGCAGACAAGTCGTTGCGCACATCGACACCAGCCCGACCTCTTCGACGAGGGGGACTTCCAGAACGAGCGTCTCCGCCGTCACGTCGACGTTGGGCCAAACAACCATCACGCCTCTGGCGATGCTCAAATGGGCAGGTTGTTACCTGACGACGCCTAAGCAGCCAGCCACTTAGATATCCTTGCCTAGCGGTCAACGGCCAGCAAAAGAATTCGCCACCCATCAGGCGTCAACAAGTTCGCCAAGCGGCCGGCCACGTAGATATTCTTGTCTAGCGGTCAACGGCCAGCAAAAGAATTCGGCGCGAAGACACAGAGCTTCAGAACTCACGACCGCCCTATTTCCAGGCGATCTCGATGGTCTCGTCCGGCATCTTGGCGAGCGCAACCAACGCAAACTTCTTGATCTCCTCTTTGCAGCAATCGATGCTGTCGGCCTCATCGATCCGCTCGAGCAGCTCTTGAACGAAGTCTCGAATCTTCACTTTTTTCAGCTGCTTGCTCATGATCCCCCCTTTGAGTCGAGTAACGAACGCGACTGATTCTACGGTCGGTTCAGGCCAACCGCCAGGGGTGGACCTCGGACGGTTGGTCTGACCGAAACTCTCGGCTGGGTCTAGGCCCCCAGCTCGCGCACCAAGGCCATGGCGGCGATGGTGCCATCAGAGACGGCGGTGGTCATCTGTCGGTAGCGTTTGCTGCGGACATCTCCGGCCGCGAACACGTCCTTGATCGAGGTGCGCACGTCTTCGTCGACCTTGACGTAGCCCCACTCGTCGAGGGCGAAGCGCGCGTCGAAGAGGTCGAGGTTGGGCTGCATTCCCGCGAAGATGAAGGCCCCATCGCAGACAATGTGCTTGCGCTCCTTGGTCTGCAGATCCTCGACGTCGACTCCGTCAACGGTGAGTCCATTGCTCGAGGTGAACTCTCGCGGCTCGTGTTTGAACAGGAAGCTGATCTTCGGCTCGGCGAAGGCGGCCTCTTGCGCCTGCTTGTTGGCTTGCAGCGTGTCGAACTGGTGCACGATGGTGATCTTCGACGCGAACTTGGCGATGAAGAGCGACTCCTCGATGGCGGAGTTGCCGCCGCCGATGACGACGACGTGCTTGCCTTCGTAGTACTTGGCGTCGCAGGTCGCGCAGTAGGAGATGCCTTTGCCTCGATAGGTCATCTCCCCTTCGACCCCAATGGGCCTGGGTGAGGTGCCCGTGGCGACGATGACCTTTTTGGCGTGGATGGTCTCGATGTCGTCGATACGAATCCACTTCTCGACGAGATCGGAAGCGGTGATGTCCACAGCCTGACGGAACTTCACGCCGGCTTCCTTGGCGTGCTCACTCATGTAGTGGGCGAGCATGAAGCCGGCTTGTGGCTTGGGGAAGCCAGGGAAATTCGAGACGGAGTGAGTGATGTTGAGGTTGCCTCCAGCCATCCCGCGGTCGACGACGATGGTGTCGAGCTTGGCCTGAGAGGTGTAGATGCCAGCGGTCAAACCGGCTGGGCCCGCGCCAATGATCAGGACATCGCAGGTGGTGTCGTAAGGGAGAGTCTTGTTGTGGAGCTCTTTGGCGCGCTCGGGACCGACCAGGACGTCGAGCTGAGCTTGCACATCGGCACGCTTCACCGCGCCGTTGAACTGTCCGCCGATGCGGTCGCCGTTGACGTAGAAGAGCACTGTGGGTGAGCTCGTGACGTGGAGCCGCTCGGCGATCTCCTTGTTTCCTTGCCGGAAGATCTTCACGAACTTCAGGTCGTTCCCATAGAGCTCGGCCAGCGCTTCGAACTTTGGCGCCAGCGCCTCGCAGGGTGGACATTCGGTGGAGTAGAAGTCGACCACGACTGGGCGTTCTGCTCGCAGGACCTCTTGTTCCCAAACCGCTGCATCAATCTCGACAACGTTCGTACTCATCGCAAACTCTCCATTCGCGTCTCGCAACGACGCCTTGAACCAAGCAGTGTCTCTAAAACAGACCCCTCAAGATATTCTTCATTCGATCAGTTTTTCGCGGGCTACTCGGAACAGAGGTGGCTCGAAGCGAGTCCCCTAGGCGCGCTCGATTCATTTTGCTGGCCGTTGACCGCCAGACAACGAAATCGACGTGGTTGGCCGCTGAGGGATGTCAGTTACCTTTGAGAGTCGAGAGAATCAAAGGTCATCGACGAAATACTGTGCCAGCCCCACGCCTAGGATATCGGCGACCGGGCGGCAGTCGGGACTCCACTCCGCGCCGTGTTGCTGGCGGCCGATCGCCTCGCAGCCGCCGCCGCAAACCAAATTCACTTCGCAGTCCTTGCACTGAGGGAGGGTCAGGATGCTGCGGTCCTGCCACTGTGCGATGCGTTCCTCATTGAGCTCGACAGTGGGGTGGAAGCGGCCGAGCTCCTCGCCGAAGACGCCGACCGTCGCCGTGCAGGGGAAGATGCGCCCAGAGGCATCGAACGCCCACTCGCTCTTGCAGGCCGGACAGGCGTCGAAGGTCGGGTCGGGGAGCTCGCCGTTGTCGAAGAGATAGCGCGCGCCATGGAACGAGGCGCGGTGGAACTTCGCGACCTCGGGGACCCTCTTGGCCAGCTCGGCGATGGCCTTTGCCAACTCGAGCCGGTCGTAGAGGTGCCCTTGCGAGGCCTGACAATTGTGGAGGTTGTAGTTGCGGCCGAGCTGAGTCTTGAACCTGGGATGGGAGGTCCAACCTCTCTCCACGGCGAAGTGAGCCAACTTGCCCAGCTCGTCGATGTTCTCCCGATCCACCACCATGCGCAGGTTCAACGGGAGGTCTCGAGCCAAGACAGCGTCGACGCCCATGACGATGGTGTCAAAGGAGGAGCCTCCACCTTTGAGAGGACGTCGCGAGTCGTGCGCCTCTGCCAAACCGTCCAGGGTGACTTGGATCTCTTTGATGCGCGCTCGAGCCAGCAGGTCGATGGCGTCGAGAAGGTGGTAGCCGTTGGTGACGACCGCCAGCTCCAGGCCCCTCTCTCGGCACCCATCCACAACCGCAGCGATATGGGCACGGTGGGCCTCTCCGGGCATCAAGGGCTCACCACCAAAGAGCGTGATGTACTTGCGACGACCCTGGAACGCCTTGTCGATGTAGTCGAAGAAGGCCGTGACCACTGCGTCGTGCCGCTCGGAGGGGTGGGCGTAGTCGGACTGGAAGCAGTAACCACAAGCGAAGTTGCAAGCGTAGGTTGGGGTGTAGAAGATCTGGAGCTCTTCCCGCTCTCGTGCGGCGGAGAATTCCAGGTACTGAGCACGGAAGGTCTTCTTCTCGGCCTCCGGATCGACCCAGTAGCCTTTCTCCTCCATGAGGTCGCGCGCGGCCTCTGGATCGGACTCGAGGGCCTCGTGTTCCTCACGGGTGAGGATATCTGCCGACCCAGACAACACGTTCATGAGGAAGTGGTGGTCTGTTCCCCAGAGCTTGCCGCTGATGTTGTATTTCGAGGGTCTCGTCCTCATGGTTACGCTCGTTGATGGGACGCCAGACCGAGGCCCGGCGTCCGCTCGGGGACTAGTCGTGGCAGCCAGCCACAGACCGGGACACCTTCGCGCAGCACTGTGCTTGCTTCTTCCCGGCGTTCTGGCTGGGTTTCTTAGAGATCAGTGATTTCATGCGTTCTCCTCTGTCTGATGCCGCGCGGTTGGGCTACGGCGGGTTGAATTTCACAATGTCTTCAGGGACAAGTGTCCTCTCTCAGCGGCTGGCCACGCGGACTAACTTGTCTAGCGGTCAGCGGCCAGCAATAGATTCACGGCTCGAACTCTACTCACAACAACAACTGCAGCCGCCAGGGCGCCTCCCTGTCACAGTGAAGCTGGCGACCACGATCTCACCCTTGTCATAG
>Ga0210044_10004734_pt1 | contig 18836 bp, 14 predicted proteins | sample CryGey13umfilter_2_FD_183959 | JGI IMG/M metagenome (GOLD analysis project Ga0210044, IMG submission 183959) | Groundwater microbial communities from aquifer in Utah, USA - Crystal Geyser 4/9/14 3 um filter (SPAdes) (version 2) | ecosystem: Environmental > Aquatic > Deep subsurface >... | reverse complement strand
GAGATGCTCAAACCCGGCAACAAGAAAACACACCGAGCCTATCTCTGGGCTTATGCGCCGGGGGTGTTCGAGGATTTGAAAGCAGTGGTTTACGACTTCTGCGAATCCCGAGCGGGCGAGCATGCCAGAACTTTCTTTGGCAAATGGAAGGGTAGTCTGGTTTGTGACGATTACGCTGGGTACAAACAGGGATTTCTCAGTGGCATCACCGAGGTTGGGTGCATGGCGCATTCAAGGCGCAAGTTCTTTGATCTGCATGTGGCGGCCAAGAGCGAGATTGCCGGGCAGGCTTGTGCGTATATCAGCCAGCTTTATGACATTGAGCGCGAGATCAAGACGCTCAAACCTGATGAACGCCTGCAAGTGCGCCAGGCCAGATCGAAACCACTGGCGGACAAGTTTCACGCGTGGATGCAGTTGCAGCGCCGACAGGTCACCGACGGCACGGCCACGGCCAAAGCACTCGATTACAGCCTCAAGCGCTGGACGGCTCTCACCCAGTTTCTGGAGAACGGGCAATTGCCAATCGACAACAACTGGATCGAGAATCAGATTCGTCCGATTGCCATTGGTCGCAACAACTGGTTGTTCGCTGGCTCCTTGCTGGCCGGGCAACGCGCCGCTGCGGTGATGAGTTTGATTCAGAGCGCCAAACTCAATGGGCATGACCCGTATGCGTACATCAAAGATGTGCTGACGCGTCTGCCAACGCAGAAAAACAGTCAGATCGAAGAATTGTTGCCGCACCGCTGGCAGCCGACAAATCCGTAGCTGCAGCGAGTTCTGCCATCAGGGCAGCTTTGCGTCAAGGGGTGTTCGCCACTCGCTTACGTTCATACCGCCTTGCGGACACGATTTCATATTTCAAATTTCTTGTCTCTGCTCTCTGTCGCTACCGCCCACCAATTTCAACTTGCAAACCACCCCCGCGTAAGTCGTTGATTTTATTGAAGGTGGCCTCGTGAAAAGTCACAAGGGTCACTGAGAACAGAGAGAGAAAGCGGGGAAAATTAGGCCAAAAACGGGCAAAAATACCCAAATTTGATAGCAAAATAGTCAAGAGGCAAATCGCGTAAGTGCGCGCCATCATTGAGTTTTTAGACGAAAAAAAGCCCAACCGAAAACAGTTGGGCTTTTTGTGAATGGTGGTGGGGCCGCACCTCCCGTCAAACCCAGCGAACTGGGCTCGTTTTTGCTGCCAACGGCTGCTGCGAAGAACTGCGGAAACCTCCAACCTGACTGGCAGTCTATCAGAGGCCGATGGGGCGACCCATCAAAAGCTGCTGACCCCAGTTCAAATCGCATTCCACACTTGAACCGCCGTCCGCATTCCTGCGGCTACTCAATCTGTGAAGAGTTGCTATGCATCTTGGCGCATACCGTTAAGGATGCGTTCTGCGTCAGTCCAGGGCAGTCGACGCTTGCTGTCCTTCATCAATGTGAGCGCGGCAATGGCTTCGTCCACGCTGAGCAAATGATTCTCAACCATCGTCCGGAGCAGCCAGACAGTCCCCATAACCGGCACATCCTCAGCCTGAGCAGCAGCCTTTAGATCTTGATCGCCGGTCAGAAGTGGGCAGCCTTCTTGCTTAGCAAGCGCCAAAGCAAGATAGTCGTTGGGGCTGGGAGCAGTTCCGTATTTGTTCGGCAGTGCAGACGCGTACTGGACATATTGGCCAGTGATCTCCAATATCTGTAGGCCTTGTTCCTCCAGCCCCGGTGTCCCCGGCTCAATCTCTTCCCAGTAGAGGATGTCGGGCATCGCGAACTGCAATGGAAGCTGGAAGAGCCGCTCCATGAGCTCCCCAGCCTCCATGTCGATCAGTATGTTTGCATCACTGATGAGCAGCAGCATCCAACGACTCCAGCTGACGCTCCTTATGGAAGCGCATCATGGGGATACCAAGCAGCTCGGCAGCCTTGGACTCAGAGATGTATTGCTCTCCTAAGGCTCGATAGACCAACTGCTCGAACAGTCGTGGATTTTCACGTGGAACTGCCGCGCCGGGTTCATTTTTGCGCCACCCTTTCGAAGAAAAACGCTTCCACAATGCAAGATGGGTAGCGTCAGTGATGACGCCACATTGTTTCGCCCGCTGAAGCCAACCGGCCATGCTCAAACCGAACTCATGTTTCAAAGCGAAGAGTTCTTGCCACTCAACCCCACGTCGGGCTTGCCCCAGGAGCTGCACGACTGCTGCCTTGGGCGCCAAGAACGCACCGGCAAAACGATCACAGGCCTTCTCTTCGTTGATGCCAACGGCGAGACGACCAGAAAGCAGTAGGTGACCGAGTTCATGCGCGAGCGTGAATCGTTGTCGGTCACCTGGCCATTGTGATGAAACTGCGACGATTGGGTACATTCGTCCATCGGACGTGCGTGCGGTCGCTGTTAGACCTGAAAAACCTGGATTTGCTTCGTCAACAACGATCACCAGCAGGCCCAAGGTCTCCAAGGTGTCTGTCAGATCGCCAATCGGGTTGAGGCCCAGATTCCAGGCATCTCGTACCCGATCCGCAAAAATCTCCAGTTCGTCAAGATCATTGACGTGCTGTGGCAGACCCTCCGGCGGTTCGAATCGCAAGATGGGTGATTCCGGAAAGAATCCAAGCAACTGTACGCGCTTCTCAATCAGCTCGATCGCCTTGATCTTCAGCGCCTCTTGGGCAGTCTTTCCGAAGGTGGACAGTCGCCTGAATTCTGGTTCGAGCAATTCCACCTCGTGGGTCCGAAAGAAATACTCAACGCGTATCCCGCAAGCCCGAGCTAACTTGAGGAGCTGCGAAGAAGGCGGTGTCATAGTCCCCTTCTCGTACTTCTGGATCGCCGTGTGCGTGACGCCAACGGTCTCTCCCAAGGCGTCCAGGGTGAGCCCTGCGGCCAGACGAGCTTGCCGAATGCGGTTCCCAATCATGACGCCTCCGTAGTTGGTTTAAAAGAGTTCATATTTTACAGAAAATTTAAACCCTATGGAAAGACTTTTGGATGCCTACGATGTCCGCCTTTCCCTACCAACAACCGGTCCCGGATCTGTTCCTTTGAGGTTGGCTGATCGCCCGTCATCTCCAATTTCCAACCAATCGCACGGCAAAGTTGCCCCACCGAACACGGATTCGACGACGCAGCAGTCCTTCCACACTCGCTGACCATCAATCTCCTCAGTTGGTTGGAAACCCAAGTCTGTCCACTCTTCGATGAGGGACTCAATGTCAACTGGATTCATGGCTCCGTCTCGAAGCAGATGCTCATCAAACCAAACGCGACCGCCGATCAAGTTCTCATGGTCCTTCAGACACTGATCCCAGCCCCCGGGGTATTTTTGCTTGATAGCCGCAATCGGCACGATGAAGTCTATGAACTCAAGTGAAACTGCCATATCGTTATCTCCGCACGATTGCTTTAACTCGCAACTTATCCTGCAATTTGTAATGTCGGTGACCGTTCAAGGGATCGCTTGCCACTGGGCCCCGCCCTCGTCTCAAGAGATTCAACGGCTCGCTGGAGAGCCTCGTATCGCTGTCGCTTATTCCCACCGTAGGAGGCAAGCCAACGTGATCCGACACCAACCGCAAGTCCGAGCCACCATGTATTGGTCGCAATCAGCACAGTCTTGGCAGCCGCACCGGTAACGCCTGCTTTGGCTGCGCGGTCACCAAACTCGGCGCCCTTTTGTTCAAGTGACAAGCTCTTGTCCATGAATGACGACAAAGCGATCACGGCTAGGCCAATTGAGGACGGCACAAGATCACCTGCATCAAGATGGTGGTGTCCAGCAGCAACGGCCGCCTCCACCTTCTGTTGAAGGACAGCCTCGCTGAAACCACCGTTGGTGACATGATCAGCAGCGCCAAGTGCCACCAGTTGGGCATGTACCTCTGTCGTAGTGGTGACGTCGATATCTGGATAGCGTTCCAAAGCATCCTTAACGTATGCGACTGACTCTGTGGCTTTGGCCTGCAGAACATCGACCGTATGGCCATCGGCATCCAGGATTTTTATGTCGTATCCGGGCTGAGTTGCAGACCCGGCGAGTTCAGCATGGAGACCGTCCGGCAAGTTGCCCGCATTCATATGGTCAACCAGTTCGATCTCAAACAGCTTGCCCTTCACTCCGTTCACAAGTCCCACAATGTCGTCCGCAGGCAACCGCTGAACAACGTCTGAAAGTATTTCGCCATGACTTGCCAGCCCGGGATAGGCAAGTTCAAATGCCTTTTCAACATCGACAGGCACTTTGGACGGATCACGAACGATTTCACCAAGCGTCACTCCACCCACAACCAACAGGTCAAGCAAATCTTTTTTCCGGCGCTCATGTTGCGCGAGAGCGATCGATGCAAGCTTGCGCTTCGACGACTCCCGCACAACAAAGCTTGCCCTTTGCAAACGCCGCCGAAGTCGTTCAAAGTCACCTTCCGTAATCGCTACCGAGTCAACAGCGCCAGAAACTGTCCCTACGACACCGCTGACGGCACTGCCAGCCGCTCCACCGAGTGCAGGAGACGCTTTTTGAGTCATTGTTCCGATGCCGCCTGTAACCTTCCCGACTATCCCGACAACATCAGCGGCATAACCAGCCGCATGACCAAGTACCTTGCCTGCAGTGCCCTCGGACTGAGAACCAGCTTTGTGTAACCCACGAGCAACGGCACCGGCTCCAGCTGCAACAGCGCTACCTGTTTCCTTGACGAGCATCCCACTCACGCCGACCACTGCCTTGGTCGCACTGGAAATTTGCTCTTGGTGATTCGCCACAAATTTGGCGGTTCCGTTCAGCGCTTTCCCCGTCACCTTCACAGTTCCAACGCCAAGCTTGCCAGTTAATTTGGCAGTGCCAACCAAAAGCTTCCCTGTCGTACTGAAAAAGCCCATGTCAACTCCCTATTTTGTTATGTACTGATTGAAAGCTGCACTTCTAGGCCGTCAGTCCTCCAGCCTCAGAACGCCTGGCAGCAGTCCAGCGGCGTTCATTTTCGATTGAAATTCTTGGGTTCTCGAAACTGGAACGGTCAATGTCAACACACCCCCAGCAACGGTCTCCCAGCCGCCACCCACCTCATGCACAATTTCTGCGATCGGATTGGCATTCTTGAGGTCAGACGAAGTGAGAAATCTGAAGTGTTCGTAAGGCCGAGGGACCATCAACTTTGTCAGGCTCAAGGTATTTCCCACGGACCGGTCGGCAAAGAACTCATCCCCCCAATGCAAGCGCAAGCTGGAAAACGGTCCAAAGCACCGCTCGGCCATACGATATCGATTGCAGCCAAGTGAAACCGCCTCAATGTCCTCTGCCTCGGCTTCAACATCATCAGCACGTACCAACTCGCCGGACTCCAACCAATACGGACCTACACCGTCCCGATCTGGCGGAAACACCAGGCTGAATTTTTCAGCACCCGTCAGTTGGTCGTAAAAAGGGCTGGGACTCATTGGTTTGTGCACATCGCAAGGTCTTGCCCCTCGAAGCGCAGTCGTTCGGCAAACTGAGTTGGCATGACAAACTCCCCTTTTTAATGGTAATCATTTTGCGATGCATATCACATCGTTTTACATTCTTAGGATTATTCTAGTGCAACTCATATACTATGCGCAATAATGCCAACTGACCACCAAACGCACGAACCACCCAGCAGGATGTTGAACGACCAAATTGCCGATCTAACCCAGCCACAGCGGGACCGGCTCGCTTTTGTGGAACTGCGTGTGCACTTCATCGGGGAAATCCGTCGGCAAGACCTGGTGTCACGTTTTGGCATCCAGTCGGCGGCAGCGACAAGGGACTTGGCGCTCTATAAAGAGATCGCTCCCGGCAACATCGATTACGACGCTAAAGGCAAGTCCTACGTCACCGGCAACAACTTCCAACCGGTGTTTGACTTCCCGCCTGAGCGTGTCCTAGCGTGGCTATCCCAGGGCTTTGGTGATGGAGAACCAGCAAAGCTAAAAGCTTGGATTGCAAGTGATATCCCTTCGCGCTTATCTCAACCGGATCTGGCAACACTCGGAGTTGTGACCCGTGCCATACACCAGCAATGCCCGCTGAGTGTCCAGTACCACTCGATCTCCAGTGGTCGGTCTGACCGGGAGATCATCCCTTTTTCACTCATTGATAACGGTCTGCGCTGGCATGTCCGTGGCTTTGACCGCAAATCCCAGGAATTTCGCGACTTCGTCATCACCCGGATCAAACATCCGGTCGTTTTAAAAGGCGCGCCAGTTCACGCACATGAACGTAGCGATCAAGACATTCAGTGGACTCGAATCGTGGAGTTGGAATTGGTACCACACCCAGATCAACCCCGTCCAGAGATCACGGAGATGGACTACAACATGGACGGCGGCGTCTTGAAGGTAAATCTGCGGGCAGCCACAGCTGGTTACATCTTGCGCCAGTGGAGTGTTGACTGCTCACCCGACCACAGCCTGCGTGGCCATGAACATCGGCTCTGGTTAAAAGACCACCTGGCCCTCTATGGCGTGAAAAACGCGCTGCTAGCGCCAGGCTATCGGCAGCCAGAAAAAAATAAGGGAGAACAATAAAGTGGAATACAACTCAAAACGAGCACTGGAACTGCTCCGAATCGGCTCAGGGCGAGCCGATGCGACCTTCCGCGACGGTCAAGAAGATGCAATCCGCCATATTGTTGAAGGCAAAGGACGCTTGCTCGTCGTTCAAAAGACGGGCTGGGGAAAGAGCTTCGTCTACTTCATTGCCACGAAACTTCTGCGCGAGGCAGGCAGCGGGCCAGTACTTTTGATATCGCCACTGCTATCACTTATGCGTAATCAGGTACAAGCTGCCAGGCGCATGGGGTTGAAAGCTGAGGCAATTCATTCTGAAAACCCCACGGATCATGCAAGAATTGAAGCTGAATTTCTCCACGACCAAGTTGACATATTGCTCATTACCCCAGAGCGATTTGCCAACCAGCGGTTCAGTACCCATGTCCTCGGACCCGTTGCCGGAACAATTTCTCTGCTTGTAATTGACGAAGCACATTGCATTTCCGACTGGGGGCACGATTTCCGTCCCCATTACCGATTGCTTGAACGAGTCGTCAAAACATTGCCACCAAACCTTCGTTTGTTGGCAACTACCGCCACTGCGAACGAGCGCGTAATGAAAGACCTGGCAACTGTTCTGGGTCCAAAGTTGGCTGTGTCTCGCGGTAATCTGAATCGCAAATCACTAACGCTTCAATCCATCAGCATGCCGAGCCAGGCAGTGCGCTTAGCTTGGCTGGCGGACAAGATATCAACATTGCATGGACATGGAATCATTTACACGCTTACGGTCCGCGATGCCAACCTGGTGTCGGAATGGCTCAAAAGCAGAGGCCTAAATGTTGAGGCCTACACGGGTGACACTGGACCGCGTAGAGAAGCACTTGAGCAGGCATTGCTAAAGAATGAGGTCAAAGCGCTAGTGGGTACAACAGCACTGGGAATGGGTTTCGACAAACCTGACCTTGCATTCGTAATTCACTACCAAGCGCCGGGTTCTGTGGTGCATTACTACCAACAGGTTGGCCGTGCCGGACGCGCGCTGGATTCTGCCTACGGAATTCTACTCAGCGGAGATGAGGAAACGAATATCACCGACTGGTTCATTGACAACGCATTTCCCACACGGCGCGAGGTTGACCAAGTAATTGAAGCGCTTGAAGCAGAGCCTGATGGTCTTTCGGTACCCGCGCTATTGGGCCGACTAAATATAAACAAGGGGCGGATAGAAAAGACGATCGATTTGCTGGCACTTGAATCTCCGGCACCAATTGCCAAGGAAGATAGCAAATGGCAACTGACTGCAGCCACGCTCAGTGAGACTTTTTGGCAGCGCGCAGAGCGCCTCACCGTTTTGCGACGCGAAGAGCAGCAACAAATGCAAGACTACGTGAACCTCCCTTTTGGTGCACACATGGGATTCCTTATCGACGCGCTTGATGGAGAAACAAATGAAGTCTCTCCACCAGAACTTCCTGAGCTGTCCGCTGATGTCGACGCGGGTCTTGTTCAAGAGGCAGTGGCTTTTCTGCGTCGGACCAGCCTGCCGATTAAGCCCAGAGAAAAATGGCCAGTCGGAGGCATGCCCAAATACGGCATTCATAAGGCTTCAACTATTCCGTATCAGGCGCAGCCAGGCAAAGCCCTGTGCGTTTGGGGCGACGCTGGTTGGGGCGGATTGGTTAGACAAGGCAAGTATCACGACCGCAGGTTCGCCGACGACTTGGTCGGAGCCTGCGTAAAAATGATCCGTGAATGGGGTCCCCTGCCCAAACCGACTTGGGTGACATGCATTCCCTCACTGAGGCACCCCGATCTCGTGCCGAACTTCTCGAAACGTTTAGCGGCCGCTCTGGGTCTACCGTTTCACTTAGTAATTGAAAAAACAGACGATCGACCTGAACAAAAAACAATGGCGAACAGTACACAGCAGGCGCGCAACATCGACGGTTCGCTTGCACTTAACGGTCAGCCGGTACCGCATGGTCCGGTGATCTTGGTCGACGATATGGTGGACTCACGTTGGACGCTTACGGTGGCCGCTTGGCTTCTGCGCAAGAGCGGTAGCGGTGAAGTCTGGCCGATGGCTCTGTCCCAAACAGGGCACGACGAATGATGCCCTCCCTGTCACCGAACACGCAAGCGATCCTGCTTTTGACGGCACCGTTGATCGCTGGACGCGGTAGTTCGTCATCGGAACTACTAACTCCCGGCGAATACAAGCGGCTCGCTCGCCATATGCGTGAAATTCAGCGCCAGCCAGCAGATCTTGTTTCGCCGGATGCGTCCGAACTCTTGCGAGCCTGTCAGCCAGTGATTGAAGAAGCTCGGTTGCAGCGTTTACTGGGGCGAGGCTTCCTTCTGAGCCAAGTCATCGAACGGTGGCAAGCGCGCGCCATTTGGGTGATTAGCCGTGCAGATGACCAATATCCCCGACGCTTAAAGGCGCGTCTGCGGGAAGATTCACCTGCTGTGCTCTATGGCTGTGGCGACATCGGTTTGCTTGACTCCGGGGGGATGGCCGTCGTTGGGTCGCGTCATGTGGACGAATCGCTGATCGACTACACCATGGCCGTGGGCAAACTTGCTGCGCGAGCACACAGGACGCTCGTCTCTGGTGGTGCCAAAGGCATCGACCAAGCAGCAATGCGCGGTGCGCTGGAGGCAGGCGGCAAGGTTAGTGGCGTACTCGCGGACAGCCTGGAAAAAACAACCATGAATCGCGAGAACCGCAACTTGCTGCTTGATGGTCAACTGGTGTTGATTTCACCCTACGACCCCGGCGCAGGTTTCAACGTTGGCAATGCCATGCAGCGAAACAAACTAATTTATGCACTGGCGGATGCATCTTTGGTTGTCAGCTCTGATCTCAATAAAGGCGGTACTTGGACTGGCGCGGTCGAGCAACTCGACAAGCTCAAGTTCGTGCCCGTTTACGTGCGATCGACCGGAGAGTCGTCAGTCGGACTGGACGCTCTGCGCGGCAAGGGGGCAATTCCATGGCCGAACCCTCAAGACGCTGACGAGTTTGAAGGGGTGTTCGACGCGGCGGCACCTGTTCCGGTGCAAGTTCCAAAGCCAGAGCCATCGTTATTTTCTGGTGAGGCTCCGTCCGAAGCCGTGAAATCGCCACCTGCGGTCGTCGACATTTCACCTGCAATTGATGCGGTAAATGAGCCAACGCAGCCACCAGTTTCTGCACCCGATGCCGAGCCGATTGAGTGCGTAACTGAGACAGTACCAACGGCTGCTGAAACGCCCAAGGCCAACTCCCAAGATACCAACCCGTTGGTCGCGAAAGCATCAACACCTGCAGATACGCTGTTTGCAGCGGTCCGCGATGTGATGCTTCTGCTACTCAAGGTCCCAATGAAAGACACCGAGGTGGCAACTGCGCTGGACATCTCCAATGCACAAGCCAAGGCGTGGTTGCTGCGCCTCCTGGATGAAGGTGTCATCGAGAAGCAAAAGAAGCCTGCGGGTTACATCGTCAAGCAGTCCAGCCTCTTCGAGTGAGCGATAACTGCAAGCCCCTGCAATTAGTGATTGAACGAACACGACCGGACTCCCTACATGCCATTAACCCTGCCACAACTCGAACGTCACCTCTTCAAAGCCGCCGATATCCTGCGAGGCAAGATGGATGCCTCTGAGTTCAAGGAATATATCTTTGGGATGCTGTTCCTCAAGCGCTGCTCCGACCTTTTCGACCAGCGCCGTGAAGACGTCATCAAGTTGGAAATCGACGCGGGAAAAAGTGAGGCTGACGCCCGCTTGTCCGCCGAGAACTCACGCTGGTACAAAAAGGAAGGCTCCTTTTGGGTGCCGCCGCACTCGCGCTATGAATTTCTGCTCAACGATGCACATCAGAACGTAGGGGACTTTCTGAACAAGGCGCTGACCGGCATTGAGACGGCCAACACCAGCCTGTATGACGTGCTGGAGCACATCGACTTCACGCGCAAGGTTGGTCAAAGCAAGATCCCCGACATCAAACTGCGCCAGCTCATCACTAACTTTGGCATCTATCGTCTGCGCAATGAAGACTTCGAGTTCCCCGATCTGCTTGGCGCGGCATACGAATATCTGATTGGCGAGTTTGCTGATTCAGCGGGCAAGAAAGGCGGCGAGTTCTATACGCCGCGCTCGGTCGTGCGAATGATGGTGCGGCTCATCAAGCCAGAGCTCAAGCACGACATCTACGACCCCTGTTGCGGCTCGGGCGGCATGTTGATCGCCGCCAAAGATTTCATTGATGAGCACGGCGAAGACGGCCGCAAGGCCAATCTGTTCGGGCAGGAGTTCAACGGCACAGTTTGGTCCATCGCCAAAATGAACATGCTGCTGCATGGCATCAGCAACGCCAACCTGCAAAACGAAGACACCCTGGCCGAGCCGCAGCACGTCGAGGGCGGCGAATTGATGCACTTCGACCGCGTGCTCACCAATCCGCCGTTCTCCCTTTACTGGGGCAATACCGAGAAGGATGCCGACGGGAAACCGGCCTGGAAGCCCAAGTTTGAAGCCGAGCGCTTCCCTTATGGTCAAGTGCCACTGGGTGCCAAGAAGGCCGACCTGATGTTCCTGCAACACATGCTGGCCGTCACGCGCGACGGCGGCATGGTGGCCACCGTTCTGCCCCACGGCGTGCTGTTTCGGGGCGGCGAAGAGAAAACCATCCGCGCTAGCATCATCGACGACGACCTTCTCGAAGCCGTCATCGGCGTCGCCCCCAACCTGTTCTACGGTACCGGCATTCCGGCCTGCATTCTGGTTATGCGCCAGCGGGTGCAGACCGGCGCCAACCGCGTCAGTGGCAAGGCTGCCGATCGCCAGGGCAAGGTACTGTTCATCAATGCCGACCGTGAGTTTTTCGAAGGCCGCGCGCAGAACTACCTGCTGCCCGAGCACATTGAGAAAATCGTCACCACCTTCGACGAATTTCGCGCCATCGACGGCTTCTCGGGCATCGTCGACAACGCCACGCTCAAAGCCAACGACTACAACCTCAACATCCGCCGCTACGCCGACAACGCCCCGCCGCCCGAGCCGCACGACGTGCGCGCCCATCTGGTGGGCGGCATCCCCAAGGTCGAGGTGGCCGACAAATCCAAACTCTTCAGCGCTCATGGCCTGAATCCGCTGGACCTGCTGGTGGAACGTGACACCAAGTATTTCGACTTCGAACCGACGCTCGACAGTCGGCAAGCGCTCAAGCCGAGCATTGAAAACAACGCCGGTCTGGTGGCCAAGGAAGCAGCCGTCCGCGCCGCTTTCGAGCAATGGTGGCAAGACCACAGCGCCCGCATCACGGCACTGTCTGGGCAAATGAACAACGCAGCCAGCTTGGTGGCCCTGCGCAACGACCTGCTGGCCAGCTTCAGCCAAAGCCTGGAGGCCATCGGCCTGCTCGATCCCTTCCAAGTGCGCGGCATCGTGGCCGGTTTCTGGTACCAAACCAAGTACGACTTCCTCACCCTGATGGCGCGCGGCGCCAAGGGCGTGGCCGACGCTTGGCGCACCAGTATTGTCACTGCGCTGGAAGACAAAGCCAGCAAAGAGAGTCCGCTGGAGCACAAGCTCGTCAAATTCCTGATGAGTGATTTCGTCGAGGCCATCACCGAGCTAGAGGCCAAGAAAGCCGAGCTGGACAGCCAAATCAAGGCCGCCAGCCCCAAGGATGCAGAAGGCGAAGACGGTGAAGCCGCCGAGGCGGCAGACGACGATGCCAACGAAGAAAACGCCGTGAGTGAAGCCCAGCTCAAAGCCTGGAAGAAGGAGCTCACCGCCGTCAAGAAGCAACTCAAGGCAAAGAACGACAGCTTCAAGCAGCATATCGGCACCGCTGTTGAGGGGCTTACGCCAGAAGCCGCCACCGAGTTGCTGCTGACCATCCTGCACAACGACATGCAGTCCATTGTTGAGCGGTACATGGCCACCCAGCGCAAGGCCATCGTGGCCGCGTTCGAGAACTGGTGGGACAAGTACCGCGTGACGTTGACCGAGATTGAGGGCAATCGTGATAAAGCGGCCGAGGCACTGCAGGGGTTCTTGAAGGGGTTGCGGTATGTCTGAAGTTTGGTCAATCAAACCGGTTGGCTCTCGCATTGCTGAGCTTCCTAAGTCAGCCTTGCCAGCGGGGCGCGCGGACCAACAAGGCGCATTTCAATTTTTTTGTTCTTCACCTGATGTCAAGCGTATTGATCGTGCGATTTCCTCCATACCGGCAATATTGATGGGCACTGGCGGTGTTGCAACAGTTCATCTCGGCTTAGGGCAACACTCCTACTCGACAGATACATGGGCTTTTACTGTTTCGGACAGCGAGACAGAACTTCAATTTCTTTACCGTCAACTCGAACATCAGCTACCGCAGATTGATTACGCCGGCTTTGAGGGATCGGGGTTGCGGCATTTACAGAAGGATTACATCCGTCACTTGGAATTGCTTTGCCCTCCAAAGCCACATCAGGTGGGCATAACAAAAGTACTTGCCACCCTCGACACCGCCATCCACGAAACTGAGGCGATCATCGCCAAGCTCAAGTCCGTCAAACAGGGCCTGCTGCACGACTTGTTGACGCGTGGTATTGATGCCAATGGCGAACTACGTCCGCAACCGGCTGAGGCTGCGCATTTCTACAAGCCGTCGCCGACGGGGTGGATCCCGAATGATTGGATCAGCGGAACTCTCGATTGCTGGCTCGACGGTAAACCGAAGAACGGGTATTCCCCGCAAGAAGCGGGCGAATGGACGGGCATCCAAATGCTGGGGCTTGGATGTTTAACTTTGCAGGGCTTTCAGCCTCTTCAACTAAAACCAGCGCCACGCGGTGACAAGCGGCTTGCAAGTGCGATGCTATCTATTGGGGACCTACTCATGAGCCGTGCAAATACACGCGACCTCGTGGGCATGGTTGGCGTGTATCGGGACGTTGGAACACCCTGTACCTACCCTGACCTGATGATGCGTTTGCGGCCATCGTCCGAAACGAGCGCGGAGTTCTTGCAGTTTGTCCTGCAGGCAGCAGCGGTGCGCCGACAAGTTCAGGCGCATGCAGTTGGGACATCTGAAAGCATGGTCAAGATCAGCGGCAAGATCGTAAGTAACCTCGTGGTTGCAATACCAGGTAAGACTGAGCAGAACCAGGTCCTCGCGCTATTGGCTGCAGGTGATGCTCGGTTGAATGCTGAGTTAGAAAAATTAGCGGTATTGCGCGAGCTCAAGGCAGGCCTGATGGACGACCTGCTTACTGGCCGCGTCCGCGTCACACCATTGCTGACCGAAGCCGCACAACAACAAGGGAGTGCCTGATGGGCTGGGAACTTGATGACGTCGAAAAGCCGTTCGTTGCCCATTTGCAGGCACTCGGCTGGACCTATATCGCGGGCAACCTCGACCAACCGGCAGTCACGGGCAGAACCGGTTTTGCCGAAGTAATTCAGGAGGGGCTGCTGCGTGAGCAGTTGCGGGCGCTGAACCCTGGCGCTGACGGCGCGCCCTGGCTGGACGATGCACGACTGTCCGAAGCCGTGGCGGCCATCACCCGCTTGGGCACGCACAAGCTGATGGAGGCCAACGAGAAGGCCACCGCCTTATTGATCCGTGGCTTGACCGTAGATGGTTTGCCCGGTTGGGACGGTGGACGTAATCAGACGATTCGCTACATCGACTGGGATACCCCGGCCAACAACCGCTTCACGGTAATCAATCAGTACCGCGTGGATTGCCCGCCCGGCTTTAACAGCGGCAAGGGCTTCATCGTACCCGACTTGGTGCTGCTGGTGAACGGCATCCCGCTGGTGGTGGTGGAGTGCAAGAGCCCGTCCGTTCCCGAGCCGCTGGCCGAGGCTGTTGACCAACTGCGGCGCTACACCAACCAGCGCAAGGCCGCGTTTGAGGTGGACGACAACGAGGGCAATGAGGCGCTGTTTGCCACCAACCAGTTGCTGGTGGCCACCAGTTTTGACGAGGCCCGCGTGGGCTGCGTGGGCGCGGCCTTTGAGCACTATGCCCAGTGGAAGACGGTGGTTGGACCCGATGGCTCCGGTAGCGAGATTGACGTGGCGCAGGCGCTCGACAAGCCAGCACTATCTGAGCAGGAACGCTTGATAGCCGGAATGCTCACGCCCTCGCATCTGCTGGATATGGTGAAAAACTTCATGTTATTCATGCAGACAGGCGGCCAGACTATCAAGACGGTGTGCCGCTACCAGCAGTATCGGGCGGTGAACCGGGCGATTGCCCGGCTCAAGACCGGGCAGACGCGACTTCAGCATGGCGAACACGATAAGCGCGGCGGCATCATCTGGCACACCCAAGGTTCGGGCAAGAGCCTGACCATGGTGTTCCTGGTGCGCAAGATGCGCGCAGACGCGCAACTGCGGCGCTTCAAGGTCATCGTCGTCACCGACCGTAAGGACTTGCAAGGCCAGTTGTCCGTCACCGCTACATTGACCGGCGAGGTGGTGGATGTGGCGGAGAGTGCGACGGGCTTGAAGGCGCTAGCCCGACGCAAAGGCCCGGGGCTGATCTTTGCCACGATCCAGAAATACCGTGACCCGGATACCGCCGGTGATGCACCCCTGACAGCAGATGACCTGCCCAAGGTGGAAGAGCCGAAGGCTACTTACAAAGTCGACGAGAAGTTTGAGGTGCTGAACGAGGACGACAGCATCCTTGTGCTGGTGGACGAGGCGCACCGCACCCAGGCTGGCGACCTGCACGCAAATCTACTGGCGGGCCTGCCCAACTGCGCGCGCATCGGATTTACCGGCACGCCGATCATCATGGGGGACAAAAAGCGCACCCATGAGATTTTTGGCGAGTTCATTGACCGCTACACCATCAAGGAAGCCGAGGCCGACGGCGCGACGGTGCCGGTGCTTTACGAGGGCCGCACGGCCAATGGGGCGATCAAAGACGGTGCCAGCCTGGATGAGCTATTCGAGGACCTGTTCCGCCAGCACTCGCCGGAAGAGCTGGAGGCAATCAAGAAGAAGTACGCTACCAAGGGCCACATCTTTGACGCCCCGGCGCTGATCGCCGACAAGGCACGCGACATCATTCGCCATTACGTCACCAACATCCTGCCCAATGGCTACAAGGCGCAGGTGGTAGCGTACAGCCGGTTGGCGGCGATTCGCTATTTCGAAGCGCTGCGGTCAGCCCGTGATTAGTTACTGGCCGAAGCACAGGCTCTCTCGCCCGAGGACAAGGCGATGGATGACGAGGCACTGTGCCAGCGTCCTTTGAGCGTGCAGTCGATGGTCCAAGCCTGGCGCTACCGCGACACGCTGTCTCGCATCGAATTCGCGCCCATCATCTCGGGCAGCAACAATGACGACTCGGCCTGGAAGCAGTGGACAGACGGCGCAGCGCACGAGCAACTGATCAAACGCTTCAAGAAGCCGCTGTTCAATGCCAAACCGGAAAAGACCGACCCGCTGGCCTTCCTGGTGGTGAAGTCAATGCTGCTCACCGGCTTCGATGCACCTATCGAGGGCGTGATGTACCTCGACCGACCGATTCGCGAGGCAGAGTTGCTGCAGGCGATTGCCCGCGTCAACCGCACCGGTTTCGGCAAGCGCTGCGGCATCGTGGTGGACTACTATGGCGTGGCGCAGCATTTGAAGGAGGCGCTGGCGGCCTACGCCGATGAGGACGTGGAAGGTGCGCTGGCCAGCCTGAAGGACGAGGTGCCAGTGCTGCGCGATCGGCATCTGCGCGTGGTGGATCTGTTCCGGCAGCAGGGCATCGAGTCGCTGGACGATACCGAAGCCTGCGTCGAGGCATTAGGCAGCGAGAAGTTGCGCGCCGACTTCGCCGTCAAGCTCAAGGCTTTCTTGGGGTCTCTGGATACGGTTCTGCCGCGACCAGAAGGATTGCCCTATTCCGGCGATGCCAAGCGTCTGGCCTACATCTATGCCCGCGCTCGCAACCGCTACAAGGACACGCCGATCCTGGGCAAGGATGTTGGCGCCAAGGTTCGAAAGCTAATTGACGACCATGTGATATCGCTGGGCATCGACCCCAGGATCCCACCGATTCAACTCACCGATGCTAAGTTCGATACGCACGTTGCGCGTGCCGCAAACGACCGCGCCAAGGCCTCCGAGATGGAGCACGCCATCCGTTCGCACATCCGCAAGCACACCGATGAAGACCCAGTGCTGTACCGAAAGCTCTCGGAGCACTTGAGCGACATTCTCAAAACGCTGGGCGAAAAGTGGAACGAAGTGATCTCGCAACTGCAGATGATCATCGACGAGCTGCGCGCTGGCAAGGCAGGAAATACTGATGCGCCGAGCGACTTACCCGAGCATTGCGCGCCGTTCCTGCGCACCGTCTTGGACGTGGTTTGTGCTGGCCAGACACCCACGGCAGCCGAGTTACTCCGCCTGAAGGATGTGACCGTGGAGTTGGTGGACCTGCTTGTGCAGGAGCTGCAAGGCAACCGCGATATCTGGAGCCCCTACAAACGCGCGGCACAGGAGGATCTGAACACCCAGCTGTTCGAGCACTTGATGCGATTGCGCCCGCCGTTGGTGAGTACAGACAAGGCGGGCGTGCTCGCTGACAAGTTGCTGGAGCAGGCACGCGCCAACAACGACAAGCTGATGCAGGTGTAAATTAATGCTGGCGCACCTGAAATCTACCGATCATCACGCGGATAGCCCATCTGCCGAGTCAGAGGCTTGCATCCATGTGGACGACTTGCAATTCACAATACGACGCAGTGCCAGGCGCCGGACGATGCAAATCACGGTAGAACGAACTGGGGAGCTGGTTCTGAGCGCTCCGCCTGACGTTGGCATCTCCCAGCTGCGCGATTTCGTCAGGGAAAAGCGCTTCTGGATTTATACCAAGCTGGCAGAGAAGAACCGATTGCAACGCAAGGTTCCGCGCAAAGAGTTCGTCGGTGGTGAGGGCTTGCTGTACCTGGGGCGTAGCCATCGACTGAAATTGGTCGATGACCAAGACACACCACTGAAACTGGTGAATGGCCGCTTTGCGCTGAGCCACAATGCCCAAGCAGGCGCACGGGAGCATTTCATCCGCTGGTATAGCGAAAGAGCTCGGGTCTGGCTGTCGGGCCGGGTGACCGAATACCTGTCACGCATGGAGGTTGCACCTGCTGGCGTGAAGGTGCAGGACCTGGGTTATCGCTGGGGCTCTTGCGGCAAGGGCGACTGGCTGTACTTCCACTGGAAGACAATCTTGCTGCCATCCCGTATTGCGGAATATGTGGTGGTGCACGAGATTGCCCATTTGCACGAGCCACATCACACCCCTACGTTCTGGCTGCGCGTTGAGCGCGCAATGCCCGACTATGCGCAGCGCAAGGCTTGGCTGGCGGAACACGGAATTGATATTGAGGGAATATAAAAAAACATGGCGAACTATTTCACCAGTGACCACTTTAAGCTGCTAAACAAGTGGAAGGGGCAAAGGCGCGACGAATCCAACCCCGAACAGAACCGCGCCTACGAGGAATTGAAAAGGGCCCATGAGGTCACGGAGGCGTGGGCCAACGAGGTGAAGACCAAGTTGTTTCCATTGGGGGTCGTCAAGGTTCGCAAGCGCCCGACAAGCCAAGCGAACTCCTTGCTGCCGTATAACTGGGCGCGCATCTACCCAGCAACGGACTCACCAAAGGAGCTGGCCTATACAGTTGGGATCGGGGCTGACGAGGGTTTTGTGGTCAAGATCGATACGGTCGGGCTGAATGATGGTGTCCCCGTTCGTCGTGACTACCTTTTGCTGCGCGGGAGCAACGACAACGCTTCACCCATCGTCGCAATGCTTTCGGCGTCAGATGGTCTCGGCAAGTCGATGGCTGAGTTGGTCGATTGGAGCGTAGAGGCCATTCGCAAATTCGGCGTCCGTTATGACGAAGTGGTGACCAAGCTGGATTTGGGGGGAAAGCTAAGTGATGAAGACCTGCTAAAACATTTTGATGGAAAGCCCGCCTTCAAAACCTTCCGTGCTTCTTGGTCGCCGCAGGACAAGGCCACATTTTGCAGGCTGGCCAGAGCCGTTCACGCGGCGGGGCTGGATTGGTGGCACATGGGCAAAGACATTCAGGTTCGCTTTGGACGGAAAAACCCTGGCAGTGAGCGTGCCATGGGTGTACTGGGTATCGTTCGTGGCACACGAATCAGAACGATATCCTGGACTCGTGATGTCGGTACAGTGCATAAGTTGAAGCGAAAGCCACTGATTGATGATCTGGTGGCGAAAATTGAAGCCACTTTAGCGGCAGAACGCGAATCGCTGGACGACTGGTTGGCATTGGAAGCCGAACGCCCCGGTCTGTGGCCCGACCAA
>Ga0210044_10004730_pt1 | contig 18848 bp, 19 predicted proteins | sample CryGey13umfilter_2_FD_183959 | JGI IMG/M metagenome (GOLD analysis project Ga0210044, IMG submission 183959) | Groundwater microbial communities from aquifer in Utah, USA - Crystal Geyser 4/9/14 3 um filter (SPAdes) (version 2) | ecosystem: Environmental > Aquatic > Deep subsurface >... | reverse complement strand
CAGAAGCAGCACATATCGGACTTGGATTAGTCCATGCTGGGTTTACATCAGGGTTTACAGTTATTGATTGTGCTAAAGTTTCCACGCAAGGAGCTGTTCCAACAGTATAAGTAACTGTTTGTGTTCCTGAGGCTGGGTTAAATGTTGTTCCACTTACTCCAGTACCACTCCAAGTACCACCTGCTGTTCCAGTAATCAAACTAGTTAAGTTGATAGAGCCTGCTGCAGCACATATTGGACTTGGATTAGTCCATGCTGGGTTTACATCAGGTATAACTGTAATGCTTTGTGCTAAAATTTCTTGACATGAACCAGAACCTACTGTGTATGTTACCGTCTGTGTTCCTGATGCTGGATTAAAAGTGTTTCCACTCACTCCAGTTCCACTCCAAGTACCACCTGTTGTTCCAGTAATCAAACTAGTTAAGTTGATGGAGCCTGCCGCAGCACATATAGGGCTTGGATTTGTCCATGTAGGATCGGCATTTGGTACAACACTTATGCTTTGTGCTAAAGTTTCCACGCAAGGAGCTGTTCCAACAGTATAAGTAACTGTTTGTGTTCCAGAAGCTGGGTTAAATGTTGTTCCACTTACTCCAGTACCACTCCAAGTACCACCTGTTGTTCCTGTGATTAAGGTATTCAGATTTATTGAGCCAGAAGCAGCACATATCGGACTTGGATTAGTCCATGCTGGGTTTACATCAGGTGTAACTGTAATGCTTTGTGCTAAAATTTCTTGACAAGGAGCTGTTCCAACAGTATAAGTAACTGTTTGTGTTCCAGAAGCTGGGTTAAATGTTGTCCCACTCACTCCAGTTCCACTCCAAGTACCACCTGTTGTTCCTGTGATTAAGGTATTCAGATTTATTGAGCCAGAAGCAGCACATATCGGACTTGGATTAGTCCATGCTGGGTTTACATCAGGGTTTACAGTTATTGATTGTGCTAAAGTTTCCACGCAAGGAGCTGTTCCAACAGTATAAGTAACTGTTTGTGTTCCAGAAGCTGGGTTAAATGTTGTTCCACTCACTCCAGTTCCACTCCAAGTACCACCTGTTGTTCCTGTGATTAAGGTATTCAGATTTATTGAGCCAGAAGCAGCACATATCGGACTTGGATTAGTCCATGCTGGGTTTACATCAGGGTTTACAGTTATTGATTGTGCTAAAGTTTCCACGCAAGGAGCTGTTCCAACAGTATAAGTAACTGTTTGTGTTCCAGAAGCTGGGTTAAATGTTGTTCCACTCACTCCAGTTCCACTCCAAGTACCACCTGTTGTTCCTGTGATTAAGGTATTCAGATTTATTGAGCCAGAAGCAGCACATATCGGACTTGGATTAGTCCACGCTGGGTTTACATCAGGGTTTACAGTTATTGATTGTGCTAAAGTTTCCACGCAAGGAGCTGTTCCAACAGTATAAGTAACTGTTTGTGTTCCAGAAGCTGGGTTAAATGTTGTTCCACTTACTCCAGTACCACTCCAAGTACCACCTGCTGTTCCAGTAATCAAACTAGTTAAGTTGATGGAACCTGCTGCAGCACATATTGGGCTTGGATTAGTCCACGCTGGGTTTACATCAGCGATAATAGTTATTGTAGTACTAACTGTTGCACCACAAGGCATTGTACCAACTGTATAGGTTACAGTATATGTTGCAGCAGTGCTAGCTGCAACATTAATTACACCAGTACTTGCATTGATAGAAAGTCCTCCAGTAGAAGAATATGTTCCTCCAGCCGTACCTGTTAATGTTGGAGAAATAGTGCCACCAGCAGCTTTACATACAGGTGTTGGATAACTTAATGTGGTAGCTGTGTAAACATTATCCACAATAATTGTTTCAGTTGCACAACCTTGGCAATTAGCCGCACCCCCACATTCATTATCAAAACAATAAGTGATGTCATAACTGCCTGGACCAGCAACAGATGGGTTAAAAAAAGCATGTCCATAATCAGTAACAGCAAAGGATCCTGGAGGGCAAGTAGGGCAGGTGTAAACTGCACTACCCATAACTGATGTAATAGGGAAAGTAATAATTTGACAACCTGCGAGTGGGGCAGGAGCTCCAACATCACCGTCGACAGTTGGACCTGCAGGTCCAGCATTTGTTCCATCATTTGTTAGCCATGTGCCAGATGCAATAGTTCCACCACATGCTACATCTGTAATAAGATAAGTCATGTCGGGATCAGTTCTAACATCACAAAGTTCAACACCTAAGCTAGTTGGAGTTACATTATCAACTTCTAACATGGTAAGCGTATGATTAGTGTTTGCAGTTAAATTTAAAAAACTCCAATAGTTATTCCAGGTAGCTCCATTTTGTTCATAACCATATACATTGTTTCCAGTAGCTTCAGTATTGGAAGGCATTATTGCAATGTTTATCGCAGGAACAATAGCACCTCCAGCAGTAGCTACATCGTTTGCCCGAATAAAAAGCCAGCCCACTTGCTCACAATCCAAAGAAATTGGAAAATTGTAAGAATTACCAGCATTTTCGGCATGAATACCAACTGTTGGGCAGGTAGGGATAACGATTGAACAATCTGTTGCACCTGTTCCTCCTGTTTGAGAAAAACTAATGTTTCCAGAAATATTTGAATAATTCGTGATTAACATCATGTAAACTTGCCCAGCAACAGCACCTACTATGTTTGCCGTTTCAGTAGCAGCAGTACTATAACTACAATCTTCTATTTCCCCAGCAGGGATTCCCATGTTTCCACAATCGCCTGTTGCAGCAGGTAAACTTGCATAAGGTCCATATAAAATAAAATCTACATCAATGCCAGAACCATTTCCATCTACCTGAGATATTAAAATATCTAAATTTCCACTAGTACCAATTTCCAAGTAGTACCAAGCAGGGTTAGGTTGCGTAGTTAAACAACCATAATTATTTCCGCCTTCAGCACTAGTTCCTGTGTTATTCGGAAAACTATACGTTGTTCCAGTACAAAAGGGATCTGCAGTAGCACAAGTAGAACCTTGTCCATATAAAGTGATAGTATTAGAAATTAAAAATAACGTAACTATCCCTAAAAGGAGATTATAAAAATGTTTCATGGTAAAATGAATAAATAAAATGCAACTATTATTGGTAAAAATATTTTCTAATTATTAACCTGTTTAACAGGTTTTTCGTCAGAAAGTATTTGTTTGTGGTATTCCTTTTTAATTAAGTTTAGATTATTTTTTGACCAATTTTTTAATATGGCATTGTATTGCTCTTTTGTTTGACCTTCTATATGTTTTGGCAATGATGCGGGAATTTCTCCTGCGATGCTCCATTCAATAATTTTTTTCTCCATGCTTAAATATTCACTAGCTCTTTTAGTGTTTCTTGTAGTTGTTGGTGCAGGAGTGCTAGTTGTTGTTGAATTTTTAGTAGTTGCTGGAATTTCATTTAACAAGGTAATTTTTTGTTTTTCTTCTACTCGTTGTGTTGTACTTGATGATTTGTTTGTTGTTGATTGTGCATTAACACTTAAAGAGGTTAATAAAAATGCAACTACTACTGCTAAATTAATTTGTAATGTTTTCATATTGAATGTTTTAGTTTTTATAATAATTTTTTAAAGATAGGGAATATTTATATTACCCCATAAATTATTTTAACTTACTTGGGATGTAGGACGAACTTTTTTAAAAATAGGTTGCATCCTCGTTATAAAAAAATTGCACAAAAAACAATCAATTACATTGTTTGGAATAAAAATTTGCATTTTCCGTGTCTCCAATAGAATTGTATAATGCAGCAATATGATTGCACAATACTTTATCTGTTTTATCATATTCAAAAGCTTTAACAAAATAAGCTAATGATTCAGTTACATTATAATTATCTAAACTATAAAGGTTAGCAATATCAATGTAAATATTTTTAGGTTTTTCCACTTTTTTAGCTGAAGCTGATAAAAGTTCAATACCTTCTTTTATCATTTTACTTTTAATAACAACTTTATTAAAAGCGTCATAAGCCCTCATGTATTCAGGATTTATTTCAATTACTTTAGAATAATGCAAAAGTGATTTTTTGTAATTACCTAAAGCATCGTAAGAATAAGCTAAATTAAAGTGGGCTTCTAAATAATTATCATCCATCTTAACGGCTTTTTCGCAATATTTTATGGTGTTATTATAGTCTGAATAAAAATTCATGTATGTAGAACCTAAATTGTTGATACTGGTTAAATAAGTAGAATCTATTCTTATGGCTTCTCGGTAATGATAAATTAGTTGTTCAACATTTACTTTATTTTGAGGGTTATTAGGGTTTTCTTTTATTTCTTTTGCTAACATCGGATAATAGGTGTTTGCCCAAAGTGCATGTGCTTTTGCAGATTCTTGTAAATGTTCTATATCATTACTATAGAGTGTCATTTGGTCGTGCCAATCAGGGTTTCGTGCGATGGTTCTGCCAGAGTAGATTACTATAATTAATACTACAACGACTATAAAACTACTAGATAATTTAAGCTTTTGAGATGAATGAGATAAATCAATTTTAAAAATCATCATCAACAAATAAGCAACAACTATACAAAATCCTAAAGAAAATGTATAGGTAAATCGATCGGCTACAATACCAACTATAGGAAAAAAAACATTAATCACGCTCAAACTCACTCCCAACCACAATATGATTCCTAATCCTATAATTTTTCGTTGATAAAGTTTTATCATTCCATAAACTCCCGTTGGTAAAAAAATAACAGTACTTACCCAAACCTGCCAATCTGCCCATGTAACCATTGGTATTTGATTGTATCCATAATAAAAAGATAAATCGATGGGGAAAATTAACATCTCAAAATAAAATAAAGAACAATAAAATCCAACGGTAATTCTATCCATCAAATTTCCTGAAAATAGTAATGGATTCTCAAAATATTGTAAATCTCTAAACGATTTGCCTGACAATAACCCTTTTTTCATCAAAACAAAACATCCAAAAATTAAAATAAGAGTAATTATAGGAAGTAACACTTTCTTAAAATTATAAGCTTTATAATACATTATTACCGGTAAAATACCAATTATTGCAAATCCATTTTTTTTTGATAAAAAAGACAATAATGCAAACAAGGGTGCTATTATTAGGTATTTCATTTTTGATTCGTCTGCATACTTTATAAAATACTTGATGGAAAGGAGCATAAACAAAAACATTAATAATTCGTCTCTACTTTTAATGTTATCAACTACCTCTGTATGTAAAGGATGTACTATAAAAATAAGCGTAGTTATCAATGGTAATAAAACATGATACTTTTCAAAAAGTTTAACCAAAATTTTAAAAATTAAGATACATGTAATTGCATATAATAAAATATTGATAAAATGGCTAATATTTGCCTGTGTTAATTTATCTTTTTTAAGTTTTTGTTCTTTGGTTTGAGAGGGAGGTAAACTTTTAAAAAATTGCTTTTCTAAAGCAAAAGATGCTATTACCAATGGTCGGTAATCATACGATTGTTTTTTATCATCAGAATAGCGTGATTTAAATATCTTTGGTATGGCTTTAATTCCTTCTTCAACAATAATATTATTTTCTACCACAATGTTATCGTCCATCGAATACTCATTATTTATTCCATTCCAATAAATAATAAAGGTGAGTATTGTAATAACAAAATATATTTTTGTTGTTTTAATATTGGATAAGTTAATTATCATAATAAATACCAATTGGTTAACAAATATATAAATATTAATTTTACCTGAATATAAATTTGTTTTCTTACCAACTTAATGTGGGTTCTAAAAATTGATTCGCATCAAAATTTTCATAGTTTTTTAGAGACAATGAAAATTTTTGAAACACTATCTGAATTCCGTCAGCTGACGGATGAAGCAGTATATGAAAAACTATGAAAACCCAATGGGAGCAAATATAACAAACAATCTGACTGCGTTATATTTTTTTGCAATAGCTAAGGATATTCCAAAAAAAATATGCCTTGCATCTTATTTATTATCTTTGTTTTTTGAAAGAAATCAATTTTTAGAACCCACCTTAAATGAAAGACAACTTAGATAAAATTCCTCTTTTTTTTATCATCGGGCGACCACGATCTGGGACAACCATGCTTAGTACAATTTTAGATGCTAATAAGCAGACAGCTATGCCCATTGAAAGCAAAGTAATTGTTTTTTTGTATTTTAAATTCCGAAATGTAACATTATGGAATGAAAAATTACTTTTAAAATTTTATGATGCCATTTTTCAACAGCCTAAAATTGATACTTGGATTATTAATAAAGAAAAACTAAAAGAGGATATATTAGCTTTGGGAGAAAATGCTAATTTTCAACGTTTAATAAAACTGCTTTATTTAAATTACGTTTCATTTTTTGAAAAAGAAAACATCATTGTTATTGGGGATAAAAATCCAGGATATTCGTATATAATAAGTCATTTAGAAATATTATTACATCTTTTCCCTGATGCAAAAATTATCCATCTAACGAGGGATTATCGTGACCATTATTTATCGATGAAAAAAATTGATTTTGAGGGAAATCATCTTTCTTTAGTTTGTTATCGATGGCAATACTCTTTTTTAAAAGTAAGAGCATTGATGAAAAACAAAATTAATCACTATTATTTTTTAAAGTATGAAGATTTAGTTCGACAACCTGAAAAGGAAGTGAAAAAAATTTGCGACTTCTTAGGATTGGTTTATAGCTCATCTATGCTCGAATATTATAAGATAAAAGATAAGGTTTTGGCTGTTTATGCCGAAGAAGATGTGATGAAATATCATAGTAATTTGTTTCATCCAATAAGTGCCGACTTTGTGGATAAATGGAAGGAAAAACTAACTCCAAAACAAATAGAAATGGCAGATTTTATAGTTGGAAAAGCTGGAGAGCAAGCCGGTTATGAAAAGCAATTTAATTCAACCTACTGGAAATTAAAATTTTATATTTTCCCCGACATCATTTATTCTCAAACATGGTTATTTTATCAAAAATGGTATGATCGATTTTTTACCCAAAAGCATAGAACAGGATTTATGTCTAAGTTATATTTTTCTATTTTTAGGCGATAATTTGGTATTCAAATAACGTATCATCTTTCTTTTTAACTGTTGTTACCAAAATTTTAAACTGTGAAATAAATTCATGCACTTTATCAATAAATTGAACATCGCTATTATTTACCGTAATTCGTAATGTTTTATCAACATGGCTTTTGGTAAGAGAAACAATCATTTTCCTAGCTTTTTCTTTATAACTTTCTCTATCTAACTCCATGTAAACAATACCATTGTGGGTATTTACAACTTTAAACCCTATTTGTTTATTATAGGTAAGTCCTTCTTGGTTTGAAGCAAGTACTTTAATAACCGTTTTGTTCCATGATAATATTTCAAACCCAAGTTCCATTAAAGTTAAGGTTGCAAGAGCAGGCACAATAGTTTTTAAATAGTTTTCTTCCCAAACAAACAAACCCGCTTCAGAAGTTAAGTTTTTCCAATCCAAATTTTGGTCGTTAATTAATCCAATGGGTTGTTGATTATAAATAATTAAATAGTAAAAGTTATTAAAATTATTGATGCTATTAAACCATTTTAGTTGTTGCTCAGGGGAAATAAATTCTCTATATATCATTTTTGATGATATATTTTCAGCATTTCTTTTGGTTCTAATCAACTCTATGTCTTCAATGGTAATTTTTTTGAGTTGAATACCATATTTTTCAACTATCATTTATTCATTTTTTGTTTAATAAAAAATGTAGGTTTTTTATTTTGAATTTGATATAATTTCTGAATGTATTGACCCAAAACACCTAATGAAAATAGTATAATACTAGATGAAAATAGTACCGCAACAATAACAGAGGTATAACCTAAAGGTACATTTTTAAATATTTTTCGGTAAAGAAAGAAAATACCAAATAAAAAAGTAATAAAAGAAGAAAAAATTCCTAAATAAGTAATTAATTTAAGTGGAAGTGCGGTGTAATTAGTAGAAATATTAAAAGTCATTTTCATTAAACTGAAAAATGAATATCTCGATTTTTTTGCTTGATGATGCTCAACTTCTACAAAGGAAATGTTGTCGGTGTACCAAAGCAGAAGTTCATCTATATAAATAAAACTCTGACTGTGTTCTACTATTTTTTCGGCAATGGATGCAGTAAAAAGCCTAAAAGAAGATCCTTTTCCGTATGAATCTAAAAATAGTTTCGCCATTTTTTTAACTAAACTACTCCCCATATTTCGATAAGCGGCGTGCTTTTTATTTTTATAAATACCATAAACCACATCTGGCAGTTTGGTAGTATATTCTTCAATCAGTTTCAGTATTTCACTAGGATTCACTTGTAAATCATCATCAATAGTAATGATAACTTTACCCGATGCGTTTTTAATACCACACAATGTAGCATTATGCTGACCATAGTTTCTGGAAAGTCTGATGATACTTATTTTACAATCAATCTTAGTATAAATTTTTTGAATTTTTTCCCAAGTTGCAACATTCCCACCATCATTCACGATGATAATTTCAAAAGAAGCAGGTATTGAATTTATCGTTGTAACTATCTCTGAACACAATTGAGTAATGGTTTCTCCACTATTAAAAGCAGGAATGATAATTGAATAGGTAATGTCGTTTTGCACTTCCATTTTTAGCTGTTTAAACCGGTGTTAAAATTACCAACTTGTAAAATCTGACCTGTAATGGAATTGTTTTTATCACTCAATAAAAAATGAATTAATTCGGTAACATCATCTCTATTAATGTTCCCGAAAGGGTGTTTTTTGCTAAATGTTTCCATATTTTTTTGTGAAGTGAAGTTAGAAATAGAATCGGACATTTCGCCTTTTACAAAGGTAGGAGCAACAGCATTTACTTTTATTTTTTTCGGTGCTAATTCTATGGCTAATGTCTTTACAAAACCTTCTAACGCCATTTTTGAACTCACATACAAAGCTCCTCCAAAGTAAGGATAATGAGCAGCAATTGAACTTAAAAAAACCAATGATGCATTATTTGCCAATTTATTATTTTTTAATAATGCTGTTGTTGAGGCAAAAGCACCATAAAAATTAGCGTTAAAAACAGCATCATAATGTCTTTTTTTTGTAAGTTTAACTGGCGTATGACTGGTAATACCTGCATAATATATTATTCCATCTAATTCTGGTAAATCATCAAAACAAGATTCATCAAATTGGTCAAAATCTATATTAATTAGTTTTGTTTGTTTACCAAGTTTTGAACTATTTCGTGCAGCTAAATACAATTCAAATTCACCTTTATATTTCGCTATAAAATCTTCAGCAAGTTCTGAGGTAGCTCCTATGATTAGAATTTTCTTCATAAATTAATCCATTTCAATGATTGGTAAGCAAACCACATTTTTAAAATCAATGATAGCAGAACCCCAAGATAAACCAACGCCAAAACCTGATAATAAAAGTTTTTGATTTTGATTTTGGAGGTTTTCAGACAAAGCAGCTAAAATGGTTAATGGGATAGAAGCCGAACTAGTATTTCCATATTCTGCCATTGAATAAGGAAATTTTTCGATAGGAATTTTTAACTTTTTTCTGATGCTTTCATTAATTAATTTATTGGCTTGGTGAAAAATAAAATAATCTATTTCTTCTACCTTATTTTTTCTAAATTCTAATAAGGTTAGAATATTAAGATGCACTTCTTTTAAAGAAAAGTTAAAAACTTGAATACCATCTAACTCTAATTCTACCCTGTTTCTTTCAATTCCATCGCTATATTTCTTAGAGTCGAAAGATTCTTTCGAAGCATAATTTCTACACCCCCCATCTCTAATTATGATTGCCTCGTAACCTGACCCATCTGTTTGAAGATTAAAATTCATTTGTGCTCCATCAACAAATTGAATTGCTGTGCAAGTTCCTGCATCTCCAAAAAGTGGAAAAGTACTTTTATCTTTATAGGAGGTATTTAAAGTTGATACATCTCCAACCAACAGCAATCCTTTTTTTAATTTTGTTGCAGCCATTATTCCCGCAATAATGGATAAACCGTAAACATATCCAGAGCAGCCCATATTTACGTCAAAAGCCATACAATTTTTAGATAATTCCAACCGATTTTGTAAAATGCAAGCTGTTGCAGGAATTAAATAATCTCTAGATTGGGAAACAAAAATTAAAATTTCTATATCACTTCGTTGCCATTTTAATTCATTTAATAATTTATTCGTTGCCACTTTGCATAAATCGGCAGTGGTTGTTCCAAATTTTGCTACATGCCTTTTTTCTACACCAGTAGTTCTAATTAACATTTCACGTTCTTTAATCGAAATCCGCTCATAATCCATGTTTGAATAGATATCTTTTGGAACGGCACATGAAATTCCTTTAATTTGTATATTTTCTATTGAAAAAAGAGCCAATTAACTTCGTTTAGTTTTAACAATATTAAACAAATCTTGAATAGTTTCGGCAGTTCTTAAATCCTCACCACTTAGTAATACATCATACTCCGAATCAATCAAAGCAATAATGATTAAAGCATGCATTGAACTCCAATCATCAATCTGTCTAAAACTTGTTTCTGGTTTTAGTGTTTCTTTCGGTAATTCTTCAAACTCATTTTCTATTTTTTTGATAAATGCGGCGATGTCTTCCATAAATATTACTTTTTTTATTCTGCAAATAGTATGTATTTTTTAAATTTCAACTAAATTGTTAATATTGTTGCTCCCCACGAATAACCTATTCCAAAGCCTCCAATTAATATCTTGTTACCTTTTTTAAATTTATTTTTATTGTCTATCATTTCTTTAAGTGCAATAGGAATGGTTGCCGAAACAGTATTTCCAAAATTCTCGATGTTAATGATAAATTTTTCTTGAGGTATTTTTAATTTTTTTCGAATAAACTCAAGCATTTGTCCGTTTGCTTGATGTAATACAAAATAATCTATTTCTTCAAATTTAACATTATTTTTAGTAAGCACTTGTGCTATTAGTATAGGAACTTTTCTTAACGCAAATAAAAAAATTTGAGGACTGTTCATTTTCATTCTTCCTCTTCTTAAGCCACCTGGTAAATGTTCAAATTGTTTTAGCCAAGTTATATCTGCTGGGTTTTTTGTCGCAGAGCGTTCTACCAATAAATTCTTTTCTCCTTTGCCATCCGTTCCAAAAATAAAATTAGAGATTTCAAAATTTAAACTATTTTCCATTTTTTGATTGGAAACCAGTGTTGAAGCACCTGCATCGCTAAAAATGGCTCTTAACTCTATATCAGTAGGATGCACAACTTTTGTTGGTGTATCAGCTGTAATCACCAACACATTATTTACCTGACCAGAAGAGATCAATGCTTTTGCTAAACTTAATCCATAAATAAAACCAGAGCAACCATGTAGCACATCAATTGTTGCACAAGTTTCTGGCAAACCCAAATCGTATTGCATAACACAAGCGGTTGTGGGCCCTTTGTAATCTAAAGCATCTGAAACAAATATGAGGTATTCAATCGTATTTTTATCAATATTCCATTCCTCAAAAAGCTTTAATGCTGCTTTATTTCCTAAATCTTTAGCAGTTTCATCTAGTTGAGATGAATATCTTTTATGGATGCCACATTGATTGAAAATATCTTGCGAAGTTATCCTATTTAATGAATCGCCACCATATTTGTAGTAGTCTTCAATGATTTGTTTATTGTCATAAGACTGTTCAGGAAAATGGTAACTTATGGCGTTGATATAGACCAATTTTATAAAAATAAAAAATAAAGATACTATTCTTTGATTAGTAAACCAAATGTACATTTTTAGATGGGAAGATAAGACTTCATGAATTAAATCCTCTAATTCTAAAATAGAGCAGTAATTTTATCTGGTTACATTTTTCTTAAAATTAGTTTTCCACAACCTAAAATTTCGACAGCGATAATCTTACTTTTGTTTTATGAGTTATTTAAATGAACTAAATGTTTCACAAAAACAAGCAGTTGAGGCTACAGAAGGACCAGTAATGGTGATAGCAGGAGCAGGTTCAGGGAAAACCAGAGTATTGACTTATCGAATTGCCCATCTTATTAATAAAGGTGTTGACCCTTTTAACATTTTGGCACTTACTTTTACCAATAAAGCTGCTCAAGAAATGAAAGAGCGTATTGGTAAAATTGTTGGATTTTCTGAAGCTCGTAACATTTGGATGGGAACTTTTCACTCCGTTTTTGCTCGAATTTTACGTAGCGAAGCTGAAAAAATTGGTTACCCCAGGAATTTCACCATTTACGACACGCAAGATGCTAAAAACCTTATTAAAACCATTCTCAAAGAACAAGGATTAGACGAAAAAGTTTACAAACCAAATTTGGTTTACGGCAGAATTTCTTCGGCAAAAAACAACTTGCTTTCGGCTGCTGCATACAATAACAATACTACTATCCAGTCGGAAGATCGACAATCAGCTAAACCTAAAATCGGACTGGTATATCAAATTTATGAGAGCAGATGCTTTAAAGCTAGTGCGATGGATTTTGATGATTTGTTATTTAAAACGAACATCCTTCTTCGTGATTTCCCTGAGGTGTTGAATGATTATCAACATCGTTTTAAATATATATTGGTAGATGAGTATCAGGATACTAATTTTTCGCAATACATTATTGTTAAAAAATTAGCTGCGGCATTCGAAAATGTATGTGTGGTTGGCGATGATGCTCAAAGTATTTATGCTTTTAGAGGAGCAAGCATCCAAAACATTTTGAATTTTAAAACGGATTACCCAGAGGCAAAAACCTATAAATTAGAACAGAATTATCGTTCAACAAAAAACATTGTAAATGCCGCCAATTGCATTATCGACCAAAACAAAGATCAAATTAAAAAAGAGGTTTGGACCGATAATGAAGTTGGAACTAAAATTAAAGTTCATCGAGCAGCAACCGATAATGAAGAAGGTAAAATTGTTGCTAATTTAGTTTTCGATACGCAATTGGCCAAACAAGCTCATCCAAAAGATTTCGCCATTTTATACCGAACCAATGCTCAATCGAGAGCAATGGAAGAGGCATTAAGACGAAAAAATATACCTTATAAAATTTATGGTGGCACCTCCTTTTATCAACGAAAAGAAATAAAAGATTTGCTATCCTATTTTCGATTGGTGATTAACCCTAACGATGAAGAAGCTTTAAAACGAGTAATCAATTATCCAGCACGTGGAATTGGCGACACAACACTCAATAAAATTACAATTACTGCAAATAATAATGAAAAAAGCTGTTGGGAAATTATTACGCATCTAAATCAAATTAATACCGGAATTAATGGTGGAGCTCAATCAAAAATTGAAGAATTTGTGGAGATGATTAAAAGTTTTTCTTCTCAATTAAACTCCAAAAATGCTTACGATTTAGGTAATGAAATTGCATCTACATCTGGCATTTTAAAAGAATTTTACACTGATAAATCACCAGAAGGAATTAGTCGTTATGAAAATATTCAGGAATTATTAAATGGATTAAAAGAATTTACAGAAGGCGAAAATGAATTGGAAGAGGATGTTACTCCTAGAGGTTTAACCGAATTTTTACAAGATGTTGCGTTACTAACCAATGCCGATAACGAAAAAAAAGAAGATAGAGATAAAGTAACCTTAATGACTATCCACGCAGCAAAGGGATTAGAGTTTCCTTATGTTTTTGTAGTAGGTTTAGAAGAAAACTTGTTCCCTTCACAAATGTCGTTAACGTCAAGAGCAGAATTAGAAGAAGAAAGAAGGTTGTTTTATGTTGCCGTAACCAGAGCCGAAAAAGAAATCCACATCTCCTATGCATCAAGTAGATACAAATGGGGTTCTCTTATTTTTTGCGAACCTAGTCGTTTTATTGAAGATATTAAAGAAGAATATTTAGAATATACTTTTCAAAAAGGAAATGCTCAACACCAAAATAGCACAACAGATGTTGATGATGATTGGTTGGCATCAAAAAATTATGTTTCAAAAAATAATTACACTAGCAAAAAAAGCACCTTGCCTTCCAAAAAAGAAGTGCCTCCAAAAGTTGTTCAAGCTGTCCCAAAAAATTTAAAAAAAATATCGGCTACACAATTAGCAGACTCGACTGAAAGTGCAGAAAGTTTAAACCTCTCTATCGGAATGATGGTGAACCATGTGAAATTTGGAAATGGAATTATCGAAAATATAGAAAGTGGCAAAGCAACTATTAATTTTCAAAACATTGGCAATAAACAACTGTTATTAAAGTTTGCTAAGTTGACAATTGTTAAATAAATCCTTAACTTTGATATAATCTTTCTATATGCACTATGGGTTATTTTAATATCCTCCTATAATTCTAATGCAGAAATATCCACAAGAATAAAAGGAAAATTCTAAATGAAGTTAAATGGCTATTTTTGGGTTTTATTGATAGGAGATGATTATTAAAACTGCAGAATTTGTAATTAGCAACACCAAGCTTTCGCTTTGTCCACCAGCCGACAGAGCAGAATATGCTTTTATTGGTCGTTCTAATGTGGGAAAATCATCATTGATTAATTACATTACTGGTAATAAAAAACTAGCCAAAACATCTGCTTCTCCCGGGAAAACTCAACTCATCAATCATTTTATGATTAATGATTCGTGGTACTTGGTTGATTTACCAGGATACGGATATGCGGTAACTTCCCAAAAAAATCGCCAAAAATGGCAAGAATTTATTGCTGATTATATTCTTAAAAGAGAAACATTACTAAACCTGTTTGTGCTAATAGATTCGAGATTACCTGCACAACAAATTGATTTGGATTTTATGGAATGGTTGGGAATAAAAGGCATTCCGTTTGCTATTGTGTTTACCAAAACGGATAAATTAACCAGTTCTAAACTCAATAAAAATTTATTGGCATATAAAAAAGAAATGCTAAAATACTGGGAAGAAATACCCATTTCGTTTAATACTTCCGCTACTGGTAAAATAGGGAAAGAAGCGATTTTAAATTATATCGAAAGCATTAATGAGGCTTATTTGATGGGTTAGATTTACTAAATTTATATATTCAAAATATTTTGCCATTACGCTTTGCTAAATGTTAAGCGAGTTTAACAAAGTTGTCTTCGAGTTTTACGTTGAAATTAATCTCAGCTTTTAAGGCTCTAAAAACTTTGATAATTGTGTCAATTGTTGCACTGTTAGCACTACTTTCAAGTTTTGAAATTTGGGCTTTCTGAACACCTACCAGTCTTCCAAGTTCTTCTTGTGTTAAATGTCGTTCTTGTCTAGCCGTTTTAATCATTTTTCCCAAAACGTCCATGCGTAGTTCATACTCGTATTCGTCACGGTCAGTTGTTCCAACTTTGCCGATATACTTGTCCTTCATTTCGGCGAGCGAATAAGTCTTGGTTTCTTTAGTAGCCATATAATTACTTTTTCTGTTTGTTATTGAAATATTTGTCTTTTAATCTTAACGCTCGATCAATCTCGTTTTTTGGAACTTTGTCAACCTTTTTAATAAAACCGTGAGTTGCTATCACCAAAGTTTCTTTGTTATCCGTCTTGTCCCAAAATGCAAGAAGTCTAATTTGAAGTCCTGCGTATTTTGTACGAAACTCCCAAATACCATTTTGAAGTTTTTTTAAAAGTTTTGGGTCATTTGTCTGTTCAGCAAGATCAATATTGTAAAAGATTTTTTTGATGGCCTTATTATCAAGTTTAGCTATGAACTCATCAGCTTCTTCTAAAAACCTTGTTTCAAAATATTTCATTCAATACTGTCGTTGTTAAACGTTACAAAGGTAAGAAAAGTTTCTATATTTAGAAACATAATTTTAGATTAGTTCAGTTAGTTCGTTTTTTTTAGCTGGCTTTTCGTATATGCTTTTATCTTTGCCATTACGCTTCGCTAAATGTCAAGGTGCTGTGGGGGTAGCAAATGCAACGCTTAGTATAATTATTTTTTGATAAGCTAAGTTGAGGAAGGGGTAATAGTAAAAACCATTTATTTTGATTTAAATTTCAATTTTTTTCGAGCTTCGCTCCAGAGAATTGCATTAGTTGTTTTTTCTTTTTTTATTCTATCTAAAACTATTTTTTGTTGCCATGTGGGAATTTCTTCATCAAGTTGTTCAGTAATTACAACATTTGGGATGTGTTTAAAAAAATCCATAAAAGATTGGTATAAACTATCAGGAATTTTAACGGATAAATGCTTCATAATGTGAATTGTTTAACAATGTTACAATTTTACGCAATTTTTCTAAAATGGTTGTTCTTAGCTTTTAAGATTTGCATCGTACCGATTTGTTGAGATTTTTATAAAAACTATCGTAGCTTATATTCTATGATTTTCTTGTGTCTGTTGGCAAATTAGAAATGTGGATTGGATTGGCGAAGTAAATTACTCTAAAATAATTTTTTGAGTACTAGATTCTTTTTTATTTATAGCTTTTACATAATAAATACCTTTTGGCTGATTGGATAAGTCGATTACTTCTCTTTTTGATAAAATGGGCTTTGCAACTATCTTTTTACCCATCAAATTATAAATCTCTACGGAAATATTATTGATAGCATTGCCAAAGTCTAAAGTAAATTTGCCACTACTAGGGTTAGGATAAATCGAAATTAAATTTTCATTTACATCCCTATCAATTCCAGTAACAAAATCACAATCAAATAATACTGGCTTATAGCTTATTAAACTATCGTTATAACATCTAATACTTCCAGGAAAACCACCTAAACACTGCGTAGTAGATGCTCCAAACAAACCTCTTAGGCTTCCTATTCGCTGTATAACCTGACCTAATTCCCAACTGAAATATTTTGTTGTGTCGGGAGAATAATTAGGGCTTGTATATAAAACTTTTAATAACTCACCATTTATTGATAGTTGTCCTGTTGAATCAATTATAGCTTGTGTTAATTTAGATGTATCAGGATAATCTCCACAGGTAAAGTCATAATACATCCAATTACTTGGTACGCTATAAAATAAGGTATCACCAGTGTTTAAATTAAAATCATACAAAAGTTTAAATTGATTGTTTTCAAAAAAATAGATTCTATCACTATCCTCTCTAATAATTAGTTGAGCGGCAGGTATTAGTACTCCCAAATCTGCATTTTCCATAACCTTAGCTGATTTACCATTTACTATGGTATCACGAACTATTTCTGCAGTAAAATAACCACAGTTAGAAATCCAAAGAGGGTCGTTGCAAAATTTTTGATAATGCCACTTTGCTGCTAAAGGAGCAAAATTTTGTGCAAAAAGGAAAGAAAATGTAACTAGAAAAAAGATGGAGGTAAGCAATGGTTTTAAAACTTTCATAGTCAAATTACTTAATCATGGCAATCAAATTTAGTAAATTAATGTGAGAATAAATCTTCACATTTCATTAAAGGTAAAATTTAAAACTCTTATTAAATTATATTGGAAGTATGAATGATGCTTATTTGAAAGGTTAATTTTTATACTACTGTAATCCTTTTCGAATTTTTTAGTTAGATTTGGGGTAACTATATAGTGCGAATAAATGCAATTGCATTTATTCGCATGTTGGTCACAATGAAAAAAAAGACTCATGAGTAAAATTCTACTTTCTACATACGTTGTAAAAATCTTAGACAACAATAAAAATGTTCAGATACTGAGTCATTTTAATGGAAGTGATGATTTCCTGAGAACTTTTGAAGATTACCTTAATGCAATCTTCACAAATATTCGAGCTGAATCTGATAGTAGCGGAACAACTTCTTTGCATTTAACATTAGAATCACCCCCAACAGTTGATATTGCAAACAGACGCATATACGGTTACTTTTCTTCAGGTGTGAGTGGTGACGAATATCAAATATGAGACCTTGAAACTCAAAACTATTTCTTAGGTGAAACTGGTACACAAATCAATGCTTTTATGGCTGCAACTGCTTGGAATTTGAAAAAAATGATGGAAATTTTAAAAGAAAATTTCTTGTATCATTTTTTCTTTAATTTATTTCAATGGAATTTTTACCAAAATAGATGCAAAATCAACCAAAATTAGCTTTTATAAGGAGCGGCTATATAGTATGAAAAAACTTTTATTACTGGGACTTCTTCTAGTTGTTTTAATACCTAATTCTTTTGGGCAAAAAAAAGAAGCCAATCATTATATTGGCATAGGAATGATGTTTGGTAGTAAATCTATTTATAACCAAGGAGGTGTTTTTATTTATTCGAGATTATTTAATCATATTGATTTAGATTTCGGTTTTGCAAAAGGAAATTATAACGGGAATGGTTATTCTGGAGGGATTAATTTTGTTCCATTAAAAACAAAGATTCAGCCATTTATTGGGATTCAGTATTCCAAACATTTTGGGAATAGTGTCTTTAATGTTATTTCTAATGGAAATAGTACTAATTTTAAAATCAATCAAGTAGAATTTTTTCATTTGAAAACTGGATTAATGGGACATCTTCATCAAAATGAAGATGGGAAAAGACATACTTTAATAAACTTAACATTGTCTTATAGGAAAACACCTTATTCAGAATTCCGAGCTTATTACATAGATGGATTCTTACCTTATCAAGATGAAGAGAAATTAAATTCTAGAATTGGAGACGGGTTAGGGATTTCAATATCTATTGTTCTCTTGCTCGCAAACAGATAAAGAATGATTTCTCCGCTCCCGCAAGCGTCCCTCACTGTCCGTAGTTTGAAGTGTTAGCAAAGAGCGTTGGCAACTACGGACTTATAACTAAAAACCAACAACATAACTACTAAAACCAACAATAATTATTACTTTTGAGGTATGTCAGAAAGAGGCTATAAAATACGAAATCAGCAAGGATTACATTTTATAACCTTTGC